>ERZ1643249.5306-NODE-5306-length-10382-cov-4.477486_pt1 | contig 10382 bp, 8 predicted proteins | sample MGYA00579263_ERZ1643249 | MGnify/ENA primary metagenome ERZ1643249 (study PRJEB29033, sample SAMEA4952264) | chicken gut metagenome | biome: Broiler Chicken; feature: Gastrointestinal Tract; material: Caecum | place: Ireland | collected 2018 | study: Broiler...
AGTCCTCCGGCAGAATGTTCTGGACGTTTGAAGAGGTAGATGCAAAGCTCAAGAACATAATGGTAAACATCTATCACAACATTGACGAAGCTGCCAAGGAGTACGGCTTTGAAGGCAACTATGTTATGGGCGCAAACATTGCAGGCTTCAAAAAGGTAGCCGACGCAATGATGGCTCAGGGCATTGTCTGATTATTTTTCCGACTTAAAAATTTATTGCTGAATTTATCGTTCTATGGCGGGCGGCGCAAAGCACACACGTGCTTTGCGCCGCCCTTTTTCACTTTAAATAATTATACCTGCAAGTTGTATTTCCGCACACGCCTTTGCGGCACAGCTTTACCGCTCTTTGCGTATGTGCAGCCATATAAAAACTCACGCAGGGAGAGCGGCGGCGGTTAATATGCAACAAAAAGACCACACATACGCACCCCGTCTGTCAATTCATTTGACTAAAGTAAATAAATATAATAAAATAAATAAAAGGGGTTAATATTTATGCGTATAGTTATCAAAGTGGGCACTTCCACGCTTACATACAGTTCTGGCAAACTTAATATACGCCGCGTCGAGGAGCTCTGCAAAACGCTGAGCGATATAAAAAATGCAGGCAACGAGATAGTGCTTGTAACCTCGGGCGCGATAGGCATGGGGGTAGGCAAGCTCAATCTTGCAGGCAGACCTTCGGATATGCCCACTAAGCAGGCGGCGGCTGCCGTCGGTCAGTGCGAGCTTATGTATGTGTACGATAAGCTCTTTTCAGAGTACAACCACACCGTCGCGCAAATTCTTATAACGGGCGGCGACATAGAAAACGGCGACAGACGCCTTCACTTCATAAACACTATGGAGCGTCTGCTTCAGCTCGGCGCGCTTCCCATAATCAACGAAAACGACACCGTCGCCACAGCCGAGATATCCGTCGGCGACAACGATACTCTCGCTGCGATAGTTGCCGTCAACATTCATGCCGACCTGCTGATACTGCTCAGCGATATTGCGGGGCTGTATTCGGCCGACCCCAAAAAGGACAAAAATGCCCGTCTTATACCCGTTGTGGAGACGGTGGACGACAAAATTCGCGCGCTTGCAGGCGGAGCCGGCTCTGCGCTAGGCACGGGAGGAATGGCCACAAAGATACACGCCGCGGAAATATGTACGGCAAGCGGGGCGGATATGGTAATAGCCGACGGTTCGCGTCCGCAGATAATATATCAGATTTTACAAAAAGAGGCGCATTGCACGTTGTTCAAAGGTAAAAAATCATGACTACAAGGGAAATTCTGCTTGCGGCAAACGCCGTAAAGACGCAGGCGGCGCTCGCCGATACAAAGACGAAAAATGCCGCGTTAATGGCAATGGCCGACGAGCTGTCGGCCTCAGAAAATGAGATACTCGCGGCGAATGCCGCAGACCTTGAGGCCGCTGACGGAAAGATATCCGACGTAATGAAGGACAGGCTCCGCCTTACCTCTGCACGCATACTCGGCATGGCTGAAGGCATAAGGCAGGTTGCCGCCCTTCCCGACCCAGTCGGCACGGTGCTTGAAAAAATCGTCCGCCCGAGCGGCATAGTCGTTCAGAAGGTCAGCGTTCCTCTCGGCGTGGTGGCGATAATATACGAAAGCCGCCCCAACGTCACCTCAGATGCGGCCGCCCTCTGCCTTAAAAGCGGCAATGTGTGCGTTCTGCGTATAGGAAAGGAGGCGTACAACTCCGCGCGCGCCATAGTGACTGCGCTCAAAAAAGCAATAACCAAAGTAGGGCTGCCCGCAGACCTTATAAACCTTGTGGAGGACACCTCCCGCCAGAGCTCTATGGACATAATGACGGCGTGCGGCCTTGTCGACCTGCTCATTCCCCGCGGCGGAAAGGGGCTTATTGATGCCTGCGTTCAGAACGCCAAAGTGCCCTGTATTCAGACGGGTACGGGCATCTGCCACGTGTTCGTGGATAAGTCTGCCGACTTTGAGATGGCGCTCAACATAATAGAAAACGCCAAGTGCAGCCGCCCCTCGGTATGCAATGCCATGGAGGTCTGCCTCGTTCATTCGGACATTGCAGAAAAGTTCCTGCCTGCACTGTATAAAAGACTGGTGGAGGGGCGCAAGCAAAACCCCGTGCTTTTAAAGCTTGACGGGCGCGCGTACTCCATACTAGGCGGCAGAAAAAACTGCGTTATGGCAGGCGCGGACGACTTCGACACCGAATTTCTCGACTATGTGATGGCGGTAAAAGTTGTTCCTGATGTAAAGGAGGCGGTAGAGCACATTGCCGCCCATTCGACAGGTCACAGCGATTGCATAGTTACCGAAGACGACGGCTCGGCCGCCTACTTTGTAAGCGCGGTAGACAGCGCCGCGGTGTATGTAAATGCAAGCACGCGATTTACCGACGGCGGCGAATTCGGGCTTGGCTGCGAGATGGGCATATCCACGCAAAAGCTGCACGCGCGCGGCCCCATGGGGCTTAAAGAGCTCAATACTTACAAATATATAATCCGCGGCAACGGCCAGGTCAGGTGACAGGTTAAATTTGCCTTCACTTTACGCGCTCAATGGTTTGACAACGCGCGCGCCAATCTATATAATAACTATGTAAAAATTTTGTATAAAAAAGGACTATTTTATCGGCATATGTTCAATGTAGAAGACGATATTTTTTACGTAGGCGTAAACGACCACAGTACAGACCTTTTCGAGGGTATGTATAAGGTGCCTGACGGCATGTCTTATAACTCTTACATCATTGTTGACGAAAAGATTGCGGTGACCGATACGGTGGAGGGACATTTTGGCGCGGAGTGGCTTGCAAACATCAAAAAAGTGCTTGCAGGCAGAACGCCCGACTACCTCATAATCCATCACATGGAGCCCGACCACTCTTCAAACATTCAGAACTTTTTAAGAATTTATCCCAACGTCATAGTCGTGGGCAACGCCAAGACGTTTACAATGATAAAGGAGTATTTCGGCTTTGAGGTAAACAACAAGCTCAATGTTGCCGAAGGGTCGGTACTGTCTCTCGGCAAGCATACGCTGCGCTTTGTAATGGCGCCCCTCGTTCACTGGCCGGAAGTAATGGTCACCTACGACGAATACTCAAAAGTTGTATTCTCTGCCGATGCCTTCGGCAAGTTCGGCGCGCTCGATAAAGAGCAGCCCTGGGATGACGAGGCAAGGCGTTACTACATAGGAATAGTTGGCAAGTACGGCGTTCAGGTACAGAGCCTTTTAAAAAAGCTTGCAATGCTCGACGTAAAAAAGATTTGCCCTCTGCACGGTCCCGTGCTTGAAGGCGACCTTTCGCACTATATCTCGCTGTACGATACCTGGTCTTCATACAGACCGGAAAAGGACGCGATAATGGTGGCGTACGCCTCGATTTACGGCCACACCAAGGCCGTTGCCGAAATGCTTGCCGATATGCTTAAAAAGGCGGGCAAGGAGGTAATAATTGCCGACCTCGCCAGGACGGACAGGGCAAAGTGCGTAGCCGATGCATTCATGTGCAGCAAGCTCGTGCTCGCATCGGTAACCTACAATGCCGAAATCTTCCCCTGCATGCGCGAGTTTATTGATTGCCTTGCAGAGCGCAACTTCCGTTCGAGGACGGTGGCATTCATAGAAAACGGCACCTGGGCGCCCATTTCGGCCAAGCTCATGCGCGAAAGGCTCTCTTCCTGCAAGGATATTAACTTCGTTGCGCAGACGGTAAAAATCCGCGCGGCGTTCAGTGAAGAGAATGTGCCTGAACTTGAAACAATGCTGAACGAGCTTGTAAAGTGAGTTCTGCTTTAAAATTGTGTTTTACATAAGTATAAGATTTACTCTTTACCGGAGATTGTAAATGAAGGCTTTGAATAAGCTTTGGGGAGAATTTAAAAAATTCATAACCCGCGGCAATGTTATAGACCTCGCCGTAGGCGTTGTAGTAGGCGCCGCTTTCACGGCAATAGTAACAAGTCTTACAAACGATATTATAATGCCGCTTATAAACTGGGCTGTCGGCGGCGACGAGGGAGGCCTTTCCTCGCTCTGCACGGTGCTTAAGGCGGTATATATGAAGGACGCAGACGGAAACGACGTCCTCGACCTTGCCAACTTCCTCGTGATAAACTGGGGCACGTTCATTCAGGCAATTTTAGATTTTATTTTAATCGCACTCGTGGTATTTGCCATAGTCAAAGTGATAAATACCATACGCGAGGCGGGCAGCAAGCTCAATACCCAGGCCAAGAGGGAGAAGGAGCTTAAAAAGCGCGCAAGGCGCATTGCAAAGGAACAGGGTATTTCCTCGGCAGAGGCAAGGAAACTTGCAGAGGCACAGCTCGCAGCAGAAGAGGCGCCTGCTCCCGCAGCGCCCGCCAAGCCTACGGTTGAAGAGTTGCTTGCCGATATCAAGTCTCTGCTTGCCGAGCAGGTGGCAAAGGATGGCGCAGACAAAAATTCTTCTGAGGATAAAGAATAAGTTTGCTCCGCGTTTGTGTATAATTTTCAGCACTATAATTCTGAGCCGTTTTTTTGCGGCTTATATCTTTTAATATTTTAAGTCTTTGTCTTCCGGGGCGGAAAAATCCGCCCTTGTATTTTGGAAACGGAAGAAAAACAGAGGAAAAAGGGAAAATGAAGAGATTGCTCATAAAAAAGGCGGTTTTTGCGCTCGGATATGTACTGCTTGCCGTAGTGATGGAAATCGTCACCTTTTTATTGATGGGACTGGGTGTTGTTCCCGAATATTTCGGCCTGGATTTAGCCGTCATATTCATAATTGCATTCATTATATTTATAATACCTAACAGCGTTGCGCAGATAGTGGTAATATCCTTTCTGTTTGCCTTTCAGATAATTATATCCATCGCCAACGAGGCGCTCTATTCAATGAGCGGCATGGTGTTCAGTTTCAGCATGCTCAACCTCGTCAACGAGGTAACTGGCGTCGTTGCGGCAAGCTTCCTCAACTGGTGGCTTATCTCCATTGCCATAGTGTTGTTTGGCGGCTCGCTCGCAGGTTTTATAATCTTCAACAAAAAGTATGCAACGCCCAAGGGCGTGTTTACCCGCCAGTCGGTGACCATTCTGGTTGCGGCATTCATAATTGCCGAAAGCTGCGCGGGAATACTCTACGCGCTCACAGTAAACAGCTTTACTGCCTCCGCCGACGCAATGCAGACGGACGACAGGCTGAGTATGTTCTATAACGAAAGGGAACTTTACGAAGAACAGCAGTTTACCGCCAAGGCATTTTCGCGCTTCGGCACATTCGGATATATTGTGGTGAATATAGGCAACTCTGTATCTTCCGATACGTATGTAGACGAAGTGACCGCCGAAGAAGTGGACGAGTACTTTGCGCAGGGCAAAATGAGTGAAAGCGTCTATGGCGACAATATCTATACCGGCGCAGTGGACGGCAAAAATCTAGTGCTGATAGTCATTGAGTCGGGCGAATGGTTTGCCATAAACAAGGAATATACGCCCACGCTCTACGCAATGGCGGAGGGCGGAATAGCCATGACCGACTACCACGCGAGGGATAAGACCAACCATTCCGAGGCGCTCTCAATAATGGGCAGTTACCCTTCAGACGCCGCCCTCGAGCCCGCGCAGGTTGCAGAAAACAGTATGCCCTATACGCTGCCCAATCTTCTGAACGGCGCAGGCTACACAAGCAACTATTTCCACCTCAACGTCGGCTCGTACTACAGCCGCAACGAGGTATTCAAACAGCTTTACGGCTTTGAAACTACGCACTTTTTAGACGATTTGCCCCTTCTGGACGGCTATGAAAACAAGCACGGGTTTAACGACTTCGATAAGGATTCAGAGCTGTTCAGAAATTATATGGATGAGTTTACATATTCCGAAGACGGCGGCCCGTTCTTCAGTATGTTCATGACGCTCATATCCCACGGCAGCTATACCGACCTCATTTATAACGGAAACTACCCGTATAACGACGCTCCCGAATCCTCCACCGATATATGCAACGACCCTATGACGGAGGAAGAGAAGGAAAAGTTCAAGGATGACGTCACAGTAAAGGGGCTGGAGGAATATTACGAAATAGTCAACAGCCTTCCCAAAACCTTTGTTACGGGTACTCCCGGCATAGATGTTGAATATCTCGATAATTCCGGAAACTATACAGATACTTTTTTAAGATACAAGCGCTATCAGGCGGGCATTATGGACCTTGACCTGGGCGTAAATATGCTTGTCAAGGACCTTGAAAGCAGCGGCGAGCTGGACGATACGGTATTTATGTTTTATGCCGACCATTCGTGTTACTTCGACCAGATGAATTATCTTATGAAGGGAATAGACTCGTCCGAGTTCTATAACACGCACTTGTATAAAATTCCCTGCTTCATATGGTACGGCGGCAGTATGGACCTTGATGTTCAGGCGCTCCCCGTGACAGGTTATCAGAGCGTGAATTTTACGGCTACCAAAGACCTTGATAGTCCGCTTCAGTCGCAGAAGATAGAAAAGTTCTGCAATACGCTCGACATTCTGCCCACGCTTTTACAGCTCTTCGGGTTCAGTTATAATATGAATATGTATCAGGGCGTCAGCATCTTTTCCGACCTTGAAAGCATATTCGTCAGTCACGAATCGGGCATATTCATAGATAACATCTATTTCTCTGCAATAGATGTGTTTGTAGAAAACGGTTCAACCTGGGATTGCTACAACTTTGACAAAACCTACTTTGCAAAGGGCTTTTCCGATGAGGTTCTTACATTTTTGAACAGAGCCGTAGATTATTACGATAAGCAGACTATGCTCGATGCCGTAGTCAATCTGGACTACTTTGCCGAAAGGGATTTTATTGGCGGGTATAACGGCATTACATATATAGAAAAGATAAACTGAAAATTTATATAATAATATTTTATAATGCTGCGCCGCGCGGAAAAAACCGCGCGGCGCAGCATTATGGCAAAGGTGATTTATGCTAGACGGAATAATAATAAGGGAGGCTCGCCCTTCCGACGCCGAGGCTCTCTGCAAAATTTACAACTACTACGTACAGAATACGGCGATAACTTTTGAAGAGGACGCCCTCAGCGTTGAAGAGTTTGCAAAGCGTATGCAGAAGATAAAAAAGTTCTATCCATATTTTGTTGCCGAGTGTGACGGGAAGATAGCGGGGTATACTTATGCCTGGAAATTCAAAGAAAGGAGCGCCTACGATTGGTCGTGCGAAACTACTATCTATGTCAGCAAGGAGGCGTCCGGTCACGGCACGGGCAGGGCGCTGTATACAGCTTTGGAAAACGCCCTCAAGTCGCAGGGGATAGTGCATATGTACGCCTGCATTGCGAGCATAGAAGAGGAGGACGAGTATCTCACCAACGCGAGCATAAAGTTCCATAAAAAAATGGGTTTTGTGCCGTGCGCAAAGTTTGCGCGCTGTGGCAACAAGTTCGGCAGGTGGTACGATATGGAGTGGTTGGAAAAGCAGATTTCTGAATGTAAGCCAAACCCGACCCGTCCCAGGGCTTATAGAAAATTCGAGTAAAAAATAAAGACCGCGGCGCTATATAGCGCCGCGTAATTTTTTGCTCAATTATATAGTTATTGCGTGTTTTTTATATTCACAGTTTCAGCAAAGCGTATAGTCAAACGCTTTGTAATAATGTGGTGCAGGGCGCGTTCAGCCGCGTGAGCATTTTTCTGCGTCAATGGCAAGGGTGAACATAAGTGCGGGCAGGGCGTCGGAGGGGTTTGCGACGTCTATTGCATAGTGGTCTGTAAGGTGAAAAAGCTCCTTGTCTACGGCTGCCACAACATAGCCGCGTGCGTCTGTAATGGTATAGTTCCATTCCAGAAAGTTGCCTATAACCTTCCAGCCGTTGAAATCAATTTCGTATTTGGGGTGGATAAAGGAGAAGCGTCTGCGTATGCAGCCCATATATCCGCCGTTTATGTACAGCTCAAATTTAGGCAAAAAAGTAAGCACTTTTTGCTTTACCAGGCCACACTCGCGGCCTGCCATGTCGTAAATTACAAGCTTATGTCCCCAGGAGAGCTTGCCTTTTACTGTGTAAGCGACAGAGCCGTCCTCATAAAAAATATCGTAGCTGTCGAACCAGCTGAAAAAGCGTTGTTTAAAGTAAAGTTTCATATCAGAACCGTTATTATGCCGCGGGTAGTTTGTCTGTAAGTTTTTACAGTTTATAGACTTGTCTGTATTATACCATATTAAATTGTTATATTCAATTATCGCGCGGTATATTCTGGGGTAAATTACATATAAATCTGAAGATAGGGCTGTTTTAAGATACGGCTGAAAAACTGCTTTAAAGAAAAAGCTTCAAACTGCCGTGCCGTCACCCTCGATTTCCGCCGATTTACGCTATCCATACCAAAAAAATAACAGGCCATATAAAATGACCTGTTATTTTTGGTACTCCCGGCGGGAATCGAACCCACAACGGCCCCTTAGGAGGGGGCTGTTATATCCATTTAACTACGGAAGCATATTGAATTATAGCGTTGTAATATCAGTATTCCCGCCTCGGCGGGTATCTGCCGTATTCCGCGTTGCGGAAACCTTCGGCAGAGCAGCGCTGCGCTCGCGCGAACCCACAACGGACCGAAAGGTGCAGGCTGTTATATCCATTTAACTACGGATTTTAATGCCGAAAACGTTTGTGCGGTAAATCTTTTGCAACGCAACTATAATACAATATATTGCCGAAAAAATCAATCATTTTTTGCCTTTTAAATCAAAAAGACTATATTTATTTGCTGGCAGGCTGCGGCCAATATCCTTTTGCATATTGCAATAAATATGTCTGCGTGTTATAATGTTTTTGGCTATCTCCGCTATCTCATTTTTAAAGTTATAAGTTTACGTGCGGCCTGAATTTTACGTTGTGTTTGTAGTTTGAGGGCGCTTTCAGATATATAGGAATGAGAGGAAATGATAAATTCAAGGCACAAGAAACTATATGAACATTATACAAAATATTTTAAACAGACCCCCGTTTTCAGCCTGCAATTAAAAAAGGAACTTATGCAGGATGGTAAAGGACCCATAACAACCTTTGTATTCCGCCCCACAAAAGTTCTGCCGTTCTGGAAATTGTGTACAATAGGCGCAAGCGATTATCTTATGCCCGAGCGCGATATAGGTTCAGGCAGGCATGCGAACAGACGTAACGAGTATGTCATGTTTCTATCTCCTGAAATAAAAGTAAGCCGTTCTTCAGCCGACTGGCTCAGACTGAACGCCTTGCTCTGGCATACTGCAGAATACCCTCGTAAAGCAAACGAAAACCTCACTGTTTCCGATACAATTGATATGGGCTTAAACGAAAAGTATTGCGGTACGGTGTTGCTTCTGCCTGAAATTTTACATTCTCCAGACTTTGTCAAATGCTATATTTCAACTAATAAGTTTATAAGTATCTTTCAGGTAATGCCCGTAACGCGCGGGCAGATTACAGAAAAACTAAAAAGAGGCGGCGAGGGCACATATTGGCTTATGGAACAGTTCTACACCCATAACGAAGATTATGAGCTAATCTCTTCAGAACCTCTGGCGACTCTTTAACGGAAAGGGGGATTTATGGATAATATTGCAAGCTGGATTGCCGAATGTAAGCAAAAGGGCGCGCAGGGTAACGCGGAAGCGTACTGCGACCTCGCCGAATACTATCTTGAGGCGGAAGACGATAAGAATGCCGAGCATTACTTCAGACTGTCCTATGAAAATGGGTACAGAGAGGCTTTGCCCGGTCTCGGCGCGGTATGCCTGCGTTCGGACGATAAAAAAGTGCAGACTGAAGGTTTTGAATATGTTAAGCAGGCGGCTGAAGAGGGCAACGACTACAGTTTTTATATGCTCGGGCTGTGCTATATGAATGGCATAGGCACAGAAACTGATACCTCTGAAGGCGTAAAAGCGTGGGAACGCGCTGTGGATTTGGGCGTAGTTGCGGCTATGGTCGACCTTGGAAAGTACTATTCCGAGACGGACGGCGAGGGCAATTTGCAAAGGGCGATGTCGCTTTACGGGCGTGCGGAAAATGAAGGTAGCGAGCTCGGTGCTTATAACCTCGGTTGGGTGTATGCCAACAGGCTTAATGATGCCGAAAATGCAATCCGACACTTCAAAAAGGCCGCGGAACTTGGGGCATACGATGCGTACTGGGATATAGCGCGCATATATTACGAGGGCGAAATTGCCGAAAAAGATTTAAAGAAGGCTCTTCATTTTTTTAAGCTTGGCGCTGACAAGGGGGATGCTGATAGTATTGCCAGCCTCGGAATTATGTACTACTTTGGCCAGGGAACAGATGAGGACAGAAAAAGTGGCATTGAATGCTTTAAAAAGGCCGCAGCTAAGGGCAGTTCTACCGCACAGGTC
>ERZ1643249.5308-NODE-5308-length-10376-cov-5.425831_pt1 | contig 10376 bp, 8 predicted proteins | sample MGYA00579263_ERZ1643249 | MGnify/ENA primary metagenome ERZ1643249 (study PRJEB29033, sample SAMEA4952264) | chicken gut metagenome | biome: Broiler Chicken; feature: Gastrointestinal Tract; material: Caecum | place: Ireland | collected 2018 | study: Broiler...
AAAAATACGAATTTCAATCCACGCCCTCTACGGAGGGCGACTATTCCTTTTCCCGTATTACGAAAATCTATAATAATTTCAATCCACGCCCTCTACGGAGGGCGACAGCAAATAAAATGTTCCATCCATATACCCAACTTTATTTCAATCCACGCCCTCTACGGAGGGCGACTTAAAACCTCCAACCTATTTGACCAGGAATCAAAAATTTCAATCCACGCCCTCTACGGAGGGCGACTGCAATTTTTACTAATATTATTGCTATTTTTTGTTTAATATTACTAAACACTACACATTATCTAAACAAAAAAAGAATTTAATTTTAACGAATTCTTTTTATTTTGTAATAATTTTACATATCTGAAAGTGCGAACCTACCAATAGTTTTATGTAAGCTTTCCATTCGCACTTTATCAAAAAATTAAAGTTTCATCTACTGCCGTTCCCTTTTCAACCCCTAAATGTTCTATTTTTGTCTGATATCTATTTCCTAAAAAATAGAAACGTAAACTATCCACTTCTACATCTATAAGATCGGATAAAATTGATTTTAAAGCTATCCACTGCGCATTATCAAGAATACATTCAAACACTGAATTTTGAACTCTTCTTCCATAATTGACACATTGTTTAGCTACTTTACGCAATCTTGTCTTCCCCGCAGCGGTTTCAGTATTCACATCATAAGTTATTAAAACCATCATTTTCTCACCTCATTTCCATAAAAAAACCGGATAGCTATCTAGATCTCCTCGTAAATATCTGGCTAAAAGCAACGCTTGTACATAAGGAATCATTCCCCATTCCACCTTTTCTTTCAAATATGGATGAGTGATAATTTCTTTCTTTTTATTTTGCCATTCAATTAATAATTTTTTTCTTAGATCATCATTCATCAATACTGCCCCGTTTTCTTTTTTTATGAAACTTTTTCCACTAATTATTTTCTTATTAATTAGTGATAAAACAAATCGATCTGCAAAAACAGCACGCAGTTCTTCTATTAAATCTAATGCTAATGAAGCTCTACCAGATCTCTCTGTATGCAAATATCCAACGTATGGATCTAATCCCACACTTTCTAATGCTGATACCACATTATTTGCCAACAGAGTATATACAAAAGATAACATCGCATTAACATTATCTTTTGGTGGTCTTTTATTTCTTCCCTGAAACGAAAACTCTTTTTTCTGCTGCAAAATTAGCTCATCAAACACTCCAAAATAGACACTCGCAGCTTCACCTTCATATCCTCGTAGTTCTCCTTTTGTCTGACTATTTTGAATATAATTTATAGAATTTTTCAAATTATCACTTGCTTTTTTTACTTTTTCTGCATTAATCTGAAATTTATGATCCCTTAGTCCGCGTTCCAAAACTCCTCTAGCATTATAAACTTTTCCCAATATACAATTCCTAGCTATTTCCATACTTATTGCTTCATCATCACTGCTTTTGTATTGTCGGTGTCGTAATACAATATTTCCTTTTATTTTTCCAGATATTCTAGCTAGAAATTTTCCTTGAGGAGTAAGATAACATAATGAAATATTTCTATCTGCACATGCACCCATCAAAGCTGGACTTGTTCCACGATATCCAAATGATATAATGCCTTCTAAATTATGAAGAGGTATTCTCCCAATTTCTTTTTTATCATCAACAACAACGACATTCTCTCCATCTAAAGATAGATAACTTTTCTCAGAAGTTACATACAAAGTATTTAAAAGTTTCTTCATCATTCTTCCTCCTTCAGCATTTGATCGATGTATGCTTTTACCGTTTTAGTTTTCCCTAACTTTGGCAAACAGATCTCTTTCAAAGAACACGCATGACATGATTTGTTATATTTTGCTTTTGGAGTGTATCTTCTTTCATAGTATTGATGCATTTCTTGAAACATATTTTTTACATTTTTACGTAAATTATTTGTGATTTCTACCTCTTCCCGACGTCTTGTTTCTCCATAAAAAATTGCGCCTTTAGATATTTGCGTAAAAAACATTTCTTCTAAGCAAAGAACTTGGGCGGCAAGCTGTAGTCTATCTTCATCTGTAGGTTTTGATTTCCCCTTTTTGTATTCTACAGGATATATCGAATATAGTCCTCGATGACCATACAATGTTACTCCTTCCTCACATTTATGAAATTCAACAACATCACATTCTCCACTTATCCCTAGTTCTCTTGATGAGATAGGAAGTGCTCTAGCTATGATGACTCCCTTTCTCTTTTCTCTCAAATAAGGATCATGACCCTTTTCATGCATTAACTTACCTACCGCAGTATGCTCATTCTCCGCCCATTGTTGTTCAATATGAATTAAAGCCCACTGTCTTCTGCAAAATTTAAAATGTTGTATTCCTGAAATCATTAGATAATCATCTTCTGTATATTCCATTAGATCATCCTTTTCATTTCCACTGTATCCGGGATATCCTCTTCGTGAATTTCGACTGTATAGTCTTGATACATTCTAGGATATTCTACTCCTTCATTTTTCTTTACTTTTACCGCATCAAATAATTTATAAGCCGGACAATCTCCTAATTCTTTACTATGTTTAAATACTATCAACTCACGCACCGCCATTTTCCCTCTCGCAGCAGAGTGATCATGCTCAAACATATTAATAATAGCATCCCACAATAACTCTAAATCGTCATCTGAAAATCCTGTTACTTTACGAGCAAGATTTGCAGATATATACCCCTCCGCACGGTATAATCCGTAAGGCACAATTGTTTTTCTTCCCATCTCTGTACTTTTATTTTCTGCGTCTTTTTCAGTCGTAATCGCGACCCTTGTAATTGTTATTTCTTGGCTAATAATTGGGTCTATACTTCTGGCAAATCCAATCTGAACCGGACCTCTCACCTGTCCACAATTTAAAGAGGCTTTAACAAAAGTAGTCATAACTGCTCCAAACGTACGAATATCATAGAAATTTTTACACATATAATCTCTAAGTTTTATGTCAACGTCCGGATCACTTCTCTTCAATTTCTTTAATGCATTTGTAATTTTCTTATTATCCGTTTCATTTATACCTAAATCTTCACATGCTTCTCTATCACTTCGATTTAATGGTACGTTTTCCTTTATATAAATTTTATAACCACTTCCATCTTCTTTTACAGTTTCTATATAATTTCTGATTTTACGCTTCAAACATACATCTGTTACAAGCCCTAACCCACTTTCTGGATCAATTCTTGGCATATTACCAGCATCAGGATCTCCATTCGGATTTCCATTTTCAACATCAAACAAAATCACAAACTCATATCTATTTTTAATTACCTCACCCATTTAATTATCCTCCTTTTTCTCATACTTTTGTTGCATTTGATGATAATAGCCCAAACTAAAAGCACCTTGTTGCTCTAGTGATAGACGTTTAGGAAATTTACTTATCTTTCCCATAATATCTGACAACATCTGTTCGTAATATATTTTTGATCCGCCTTTATCTCGTTCTAATTTTTTCATATGACTATTTTTCAGCTTAATCAAAATTGGAAAAATCGAAGCCGGTGTTGCACAAGCAGAGTTAAAATATTGATATCGAATTGTTGATTTAATTCCAGGATTTGCATCTAACTGAATTGACTCTAATACAAAAAATAATCTTCCTAATACATATGCCACATCTTTACTTTCTTGATTAAGCGCCACGTAATCATCTCCTTTATTCCATCCGTAATTTTGTATCAAAAATGCTTTTATAATTCCTGCTCTTCCCCATGTTACATTCCCCTGTTCTGCCTTAATTCTGAGAATTGTATTACTATAAAGACCAATAGGATATCTACTGTCTGATAAAATTGCCTGTAATACCATCGCTGCCATATTAGGAATTGGGGATTGGTCTTTTGATTTTTGATTAATCGTTTCAAATAACATATCACGAATTCCAAGATATTCTTTTTCTTCCCAAACCGGTCTAATAATCTCCATTCTATGGTAATGATTCGATATACTTTTCAGTATATTCCCAAGCGAGTTCTGATAAAAAAGGCGTACCGATAATCTTGCTGCATTCGGAGCAAGTGCCAAAACACAAAACTTCTGTTTTAAGTTTAACTGAACTTCGTTCATCTGAACTAATTCTTTTCCTCTAAATTGTTCAAAAATATCCTTTAAAATCTTCTCATTATCTTTTTGAGGATTTAGAGATTTTGCAAAAATATCTTGATACACCTTTTTTCCACTTTCTGCCCAAAACATAATCATAGAATCTCCTAGTGGAAGTGTATACTCTCTCTGTCCTAATAAGTAATTCAACGCTGTTGTATAAGCAAACTCTGCATACTCTCCAACAGGAGCATTATAACTTTGTGATTTTCCATAAGATTCAGATGATTTAAAATTAAAAGACACCAGTGCTGCACCACTTGGCTGTGCTCCAGGTACTCCTTTGATTGTCTTATGAATTCTAGAGATTATAGCTTTCTTTCCTGTTACAAGACAAATTCCTTTTTGTTCACCTTCTGTTTTTTCTGTTATTTGATTCCACATTTCTTTGATCTTGTAATCATCCTGAGCATAATCCATTCCCATAGAAAAAATCAAATTTCCTCCATCTGTAATTTCATCCCATCTTTCGTTAATAATAGGATTTATTCTAGCACTTTTCGGATCCCAGTTTTCAAAATAGAGACACACTGCTTGAGCCATTGGCCCTTCAATTTCTTTCAGTAAAGATATATGTCTTTCTTTAGCTGCTTGAAAACATTCCAATGCTCGTTGGTCAGTCCCACCTACATCAATTCCTAACATATATTTTGAATTGTCACATAAAAAATTCGCTGATACTTTTAAAGAACGCGTCACCATTTCCGGCACCATCAAAATTGAAGGTATTAGTACTTTCTTTTTTCCTCTTTCTTGTTCTTCTTTCAAAGAAACGATGCTAAGAATTTTTCCTTCTTTTGATAAATTTAATACATAGGATACTTTTGCTTGACACCATCCCTTTTTGGGAACCTTTTCATCTTCTTCTAGTCGTTCATAAAGTTCAACTAAAGACTGCAAAATCATCGAACCACCTCACAGTCTCTTAGATCAAGAACCCCTTTTCTCATAACAGCTCTAAAAAACATAGGTTTTAAATCATTTTTATCTGTATAGTCAATATCAAATAACATATATCCTAAATCTTTTTCCCCTACATCTTCATAAGCTGTTTTAATATTCTCTTCTTCACATAAACAAAAATTAGCAGGAAATTCTCTGCACCCGAAATAAGGCATATGAAAACATTCTCCTCTTCTAAAACGTCTCATAATAATATCTTTGAATTTTCCAGGATTATCTGTTTTATTTGCTTTACTCGTCATTTCAAAATGAGCCTCTATTACATATTCCACATCATATAGTAGAAGAGAAGCGCGTTGAACAATATCAGCTTTTGTGCTTAATAACAGTGGTTTTTTCGCTCCATTATATACCTGCATCACATTACTTGCTGAAATCTTATGCTTTATTTCATTTCTTCTTACACTAGTAAATCGAATTGGCTTTTTTACATAAATCTTGTCAATCACCCACTTCATACCGGGATGCCAATACACAGCCTCCAATATTCCTCTAGCAGCCGATGGAGTTATAACATCATAAGAGCATCTTTCTACTTTAAGTTCAGGTCTTGAAAAAAGTGCATAGTCTCCCCATACTCTGATTTTTACACCTCTCGCCATATTCTACCTCCTTTCCAGTGCAAATCTATTGTATTTTCTTTTATACAATATACTATACACTCCTTTACTTATAAAAAAAAGTGGCAAGCAGATAAAATTTATGTTATTCTGATCTCTCTGTCTTTTTATCTCCATTTCTACATGAGTATTGCCATCCCTGAGTCTATTTCAAGATCCAATCCTATTTCTTCTTTATACCCTTCTAAATCTACAAGTTCATAAAAATCTTTCATTTCTTCATCTACAGGCCGTAACATTCCAGCCCCCTGTAATAATTCAAACTCTCTATCATATATTTGAATACAGTATTGACCTATCTTCCTCATCCTTGCTCTTGTATATCCCTGATTTTTTAATTCTTGTAAAAGTTTTTCTGCAGTTTCTTCTCGATGAATAAATAACGTTTTTGTATTTTGTTCAATTAATTTAAACTTCTTCCCTACTTTTGCAAAATTATATTCTAAATTTTTAAATTCATCTATAATTCCCTTTTTATCCAGATTCTCCCCTTTAAAAAAATATACTCGTTTAAAATATTCTTCGATTCCTTCCAACGAGAAAATGTCTTTTCCTTCTGCCATCAAACTTTCTGTTATATCTATTTGCTGCCTCTGACCTGGAATATACTCTTTTTCTTTAAACGAAAAAATCAATACTTTACTGTCTTCTTTTTTTCTTTTCCCTTCTCTATTGCATCTCCCGGCTGCTTGTATAATCGAATCAACACCGGCCAGCTGTCTATAAACTGATTGAAAATCTAAGTCTACTCCCGCCTCCACCAAACTAGTAGCAATCAGAATACATTTTTGTTTTTCTTTTATTTTTTTTCGAACTATTTGCAGTACTCGTCGTCTATGTTTTGGATACATAGCAGTTGATAAATGATATACTCCTTCCCCTTTTAATTCTTGATAAAGCGTTTGTGCTCTTTTCTTGGTATTTACAATACAAAGTACCTGCTTTTCTTGCTCCAATCTTTTTAATAAATCTTCCGTTGTCACCTTTCCAATATTTTTAAAAGATACTCTTTCAAAATATTGAAACTGTTCCTCCATTCTTGGACATAATTCTAAACTTTCTATTTCTTCCGAAAAAAAAGAAGTTAATGCTGGTTGAGTAGCCGTACATAACACAATACTACTTTTATATCTGCTCAGCAATTCTTCCATCATCATAGTACAAGGTTTCAAATAATCATTCGGTAACATCTGTGCCTCATCAAAAATAATAATACTGTTGGAAATATTATGTAATTTTCTACATTTGGATGATTTATTTCCAAATAATGATTCAAAAAATTGTACATTTGTCGTTACGATAACGGGCTTATCCCAATTTTCTGAAGCTAGCTGCATTGATTTTAGTTCTTCTGTGCTATCATAATCTACATTGTAATGATCCTCTAAAACATTTTCTTCTCCTAAAATTTCACGAAATATTTCCGCATTTTGCTCAATAATACTTGTATATGGCACTACATAAATAATTCGTTCCATATGATTTTTTACTGCATGGCGCAATGCAAATGCCAATGATGCTATCGTTTTACCTCCTCCAGTTGGAACTGTTAAACGAAATAATCCTCTCCCCAGCTTACCTTGCTTCAAACAGCTTCTTAAAATTTCCGATCTTCTTCCATTAAGAGTATCCACATTTTCATTTGATAGCCAAGCTGATACATATGTCATCAATTTATCTAAAAGAACTCTTACTTCTTCCCCCGCATCTCTACTTGTTTCTCCATGTTTCATGAAATTTTCTGTATCTAAAAAATCAGCATCTACCAAACACGAAAAAATCATTCGAATAAAAACACTCAAAGAAAAGTCTTGATTTTCTGATTTTGCAGCATCAAAAGGTATAGATGTTAAATTCGGAATTGTAATATCTTTTTTATAAGCCTGATAATCTTCTATTTTTTTCCTTTTCCGCCCCAACAAAGTTCGTTTATTCGAAGTTCCTACAGAATTTCCATAATCAGGAAGTCCCGCGTGATGCCCTGCTATACAATAACTCATAAATTGATAATATCCTTCTTTTTCAAGACAGAGCTGTGCACCTGCCGTAGAATGGTCTACAATTTTATCGTTTTCTCCCCTAATTCTTTTTTGAAATGCATTTGAATATTTTCCAATATCATGCAATATTCCACAGCAATATCCCCATTCTCCTTTTCCAAAACTATTTGCAAACTGTTTTGCTAGTTGTGCGGTACCTTCCAGATGTTCTTTCATTGTTTGTTTTCTTTCTTTATCTACATGTGCAAGATATTCCAAATTAATTTTTCCTTCTTTCTTTAAAATATTTTCTTATCTTTATTTTACACACAAAAAAACATATAACAATGTTAAAAAGAAATAATCTTATCTTTTAGCTTAAAACTTTTACCGCCCTTTTCTTCCCGAACCATTTCTCCAACCGCTTTTCATTATAGAAGGGTACGTCGTCTATTATCCCGATTCTACAGGTATTTTCGGGAAATTTCTCAAGATCTTTTCTTATTTTCTAATTACCTTTTTACAAATCCGTAAAATGGCAAAAAAAGCTTATATCCCGAAGTGTACCTCATAGCAACTTCCGTTCTTAAACGGTAAAATTTCCCTGTATTCGTCGAATAAAGGAGGATTTTGGGATGGAGGACTATAAACATTTGATGCAGGATTATTTGAGGATTCAAATACAAGACTATCGTTATCAAAATCATCTGACACAAGAAAATATGGCAGAAGCTCTTCATGTATCACCTAGGTCTTATCTGGATCAGGAACATGGGAAATACGGCTTCTCCGCCATGTCATTAGTTTTCTTTGTCCTTCTTCTTTCGGAAGAAGATATGTTGGAATTCTTCAAGGACTTAAGATTCATTTTGGAAGGGAGTGATCATAATGCCTTGCATTACAAATATCCGACGTCTGCTTTTCATGCTGGGAGGCACCCCTAATTATATCGGCTTTCAATACGTGGTCTATGGCCTCCAGCTGCTGTCAGAAAACAGTGAGATGAAACTTCAGCTTGTTACAAAATGGTTATACCCGGATATAGCGAATCATTTTCATACCGGATGGAAAACGGTGGAACGTGATATCCGAACCTTGATTCACGTCATCTGGAAGAAAAATCCTTCTCTCCTACAGACTTTGGCTGGATATCCTATGAAAAATATGCCGACAGTCAGTCAATTTTTTGGAATTCTGTTGGAGTATCTTTCAAATGATGAAAACGACGAATGGCTTGTTCTGTAAAAGCATTAATTGCAAATGAATCAGGACAAAAAATGGAACCTGCAATTCCTGCATCGTTCCATTTTTCTCCTCATAATCCTTATTTAGTTTGATTCAATTTCTCTTCCAATTCTTTTTTCTCCCGTAACAATACTTCAATCCTTTGATTTGCCGCACGGAGCATTCCTTGAAGCGCCCGGCATTCTGCCTGATATTTTTCTGGTGTTATTGAGATTTCCTGTTCAGAATATTTCAAGTTCTTTTTCACCTCCGCCTTTTTTAATGCCTCTAGTTCTTCTTTTTGTCTCGCATAAATATAGAAATAATGAATTCTTTGCCGTCTGCTTATCAGATCTTTCATACAAACCGAAGCCGGCCATAATTTCCATGGCTCCTCATACATCCATTCCGGAATCTGATGATCTTCATCTTCATTCAGATAAACCACAAGATCTGTCGATGGACGTTCCTCCCTTTGATTCGTTACGAGGATTTTGAGATCTCCTCCTTTTGGAATTTTTGGCAGCATCGCCTCAAATAATCTGGGACAATTCCCCTGATATTCGATTGATCTTGCTTCTGTGACACCTTGAGACAAGATTTGTCCCAAAGCATAATACCAGTGAATATTCTCATAATGATCTTCCAAGGATGAATCCAGACATACAATTTCCTTCAGATATGGCTCCAATCCAAAAATAGAAGTAGAAGATACCGTTATTCCTGCGTCATATTTCTTATCATTGCTGTATGGAATTAGCTCTGACGGCATAAATCTGGGCAGAACCACCGCTTCTGGATACCAGTTTTTATAAAGCCCCTGCCAATCACTGGGATGAGGTTTTATGTATAATTTTCCTTCCGGAGCAAAATAATCTAACATAAGATCATACAGTTCTTTCTCCTGGCAAACTGTTAAAAATCCCATATTCACAAACTGCTGCGTCAAAAGCAGAACCGAAGATGTTTCCTCCGTTCCTGAGCTTTTTGGAACTTGGAATATCTGCTTTACCTGCTCCATCTTTGCTGCATCCATCTTAGCTAAAATATTTTTAACAGAAAAATCTTCACATTTTTCTTCGTCAAATGCACCTTCCTGAGAGGCAAATTCAATGTATTTTTTCGTAATTCCCTTATAATCCCCCATACAATGATACTTTTGCGCCATATCGTACTGAAATGGGTTTAGTCGTGCCAGATTCTCCAACAAAAGATGTTTTCTCGTGTAGACTCCACACCCTTCTTCAAAAAAAGCATACTCTTCCCTCTCGTGAATCAGCCAAATTCCCAATCCGTACTGATCACCGCAAATATTATATTCCGTAATTTCCTCCGGCCGAAACGGCAGATCTTTTTTCACTTCTGCTGAAAGCCTTTGAACCAAGACATCTAAGTTTTTTTCTGTTGGATTCTCGGCATATTTTTTCTTATAAGGCAGCATTCTTCC
>ERZ1643249.5309-NODE-5309-length-10374-cov-12.652680_pt1 | contig 10374 bp, 10 predicted proteins | sample MGYA00579263_ERZ1643249 | MGnify/ENA primary metagenome ERZ1643249 (study PRJEB29033, sample SAMEA4952264) | chicken gut metagenome | biome: Broiler Chicken; feature: Gastrointestinal Tract; material: Caecum | place: Ireland | collected 2018 | study: Broiler...
TTATCAGCAATACGGAAATAAAAAAGTTCTGCCAGGAATAGCAGAACTAAGATTATCAGATAGTACATAAGTTATTCATTCTTGTCTATTAAATGAAACCAAAACTGAAGCCCTAAAAAGACTAAAGCTGCCAATCCGGTCAAAATGCCCATAATCCAAAGAAAAGTTTCCATCCACACTTTCTTCTATTCTATAAGAAAAGTCTCCAGCACATTCATGGGCTTCCACTTGAGTTCCCGTACAGCCTTTTCATTACTAAAGGTCAAAGAGCTTGTGATTTTACGAAGTTTCAATGAATTGATCGGAGCTTTTTTACCCAGGCAATCTCCAATGACAGCCATACTTTTAGCTAACCAATAAGGAATAGATATTGGTCTTTTTTTATTCAATTGCTTACATATCACCATCTCCAGTTCACGAAAACTCGGCTGGTAACTGTCACAAACATTATATATCCCACCCTTTTCTATTAACATAGGAAGAAGATTTGCAATATCCTGAACCATCAGAACACTTTTCCGGGCTTTTCCCCCGGCAATACTTAAGTACTTACCATTTCTAATCCCACGAATCATCGCTCCTAAATTTCCAGGAGGATTAGGTCCGGCAATCAATGAAGGACGAAGTATACTTAACTTTACATTATGCATAGCACACCACCCTTCCAAGTATTTCTCAGCCTTAATCTTACTCAAAGCATAAGGAGTAGTTCCATTTAAAGGATGCTCTTCCGTGATATTCTCACCCGAATCACAACCATAAACAGCAACGGTACTAATAAAAATGAAAGCTTTAGGAATACCACTATTCTCTAAAGCAGTACATAAATTCTTGGTACCCTGAAGATTTACATCAAAAAAGAGTTGTTTCTCTTCTTCTGTTTTAGGAATAGAATGCGCTTTACCTGCAGCATGAAATACGACATCAAATGTACCTGTTAAATTAGGTATTTCCCAAGCAAGATTTACATTATAATTATCCTTTGAAGTGATTCCGACAGTTTCAATAACATATTTTTCTTCCAACAACGAATATATGTTATTCCCCAAGAACCCAGAAGCCCCTGTAAATAAAAGTTTCATAAATAAAGAAATTATTGAAAATATTGTTTCAATTTAGGCAATAGACGAAACAATGGATAAAAACGACTAACAGGTATATTATTCTTTTTAAAAGCATTAATACACTCTATATTACCTTTCCTGATGTTAGATAAATTTTTACTAGTCGTACCTCCTAAACGCATTCTGACCAAAGGCTCCGGAAGATAGTGCAATTTTATATGATACTTTTCTATTAAGCGGAGCATTAACTCAAAATCCGCTGCAAATTTAAAGTCTAAATCAAATGTCCCATACTTATGATATATTTCTTTCTTCACATAGAACGTGGGATGTGCAGGATGCCAGCCTTTAGCAAAACTCCTTTGTTCACCTGACACCCAATGACGCACAATCTTTGATATATCGTTTTGTGCAACATAATACAAATCAGCATAAACAGCATCAATCGTTTCATCCCTCTCAAAGCATTTTACCACTTTCTCTATCGCCGCAGGATCAGCCAACACATCATCTGAATTTATAATTCCAATCACATCTCCCGTAGCCATAGAAAATCCTTTATTCATAGCATCATAAAGTCCATCATCTTTTTCTGAAATCCATCGTAAACGTTCATTAAAATCATGTTCATATTGTTTTATCACCCCAACAGTATTGTCTGTTGATGCCCCATCAATTATTATGTATTCAATATATGGATAAGTTTGCTGTAATACAGAATTAATCGTGTCATATAGGGTATGTCTACTATTAAAAGTGACAGTAACTAAAGTCAATTTCTTCATTATACTTTTTTATTATTCCAAGCATATTTATATAAATCCATTGTTTCTTTATATGTTTTTTCCCAAGAAAAACGCTGTGCATTTATGAATCCTTTTTCTATTACTTGTTTTCGAATAAATGTGTCAGATAGCAAATTCAAGCATTTAGCAATATTCATAATAGACAAGTCATCTAATAATAACATAGTATCTCCGATGACTTCTTTTATTGAAGATTTATTATATGCAATCACTGGACATCCAGCTTTCTGAGCTTCCAATATTGGAATTCCAAATCCTTCATAAGAAGATAAATATAGTAATGCGTAAGCACCATTATATAATTTATTTAATTCTACATTAGGAATCTTTCCCACACATATATATTTCTCCCTATTCATTTTCTGCTCTATTTTTTTACGTTCCTTTTGAGTTAGATTAGATCCGACTATAACCAAATTATATCCATATTGCGCAGCAACCTCTACAACTAAATCAAAATTTTTATAATACTCCCGAGAACCTACAAATAATAAATAAGAAGAATACGGCAAAATAGGGCAAAAAGAATCAGCTCTCAATGGGAAGTATTCATCTGAGACCCCATTATATATAACTCTAATTTTATTTACATCAATAGGAAAGAATTTGATTAAATCATTTTTCGTACTTTCTGATATACATATCACAAAATCAGATTTCATAATTGCACGTTTTTTTTGCCAGCTATGAATAAGCCGACGAATACCTGAGTAAAAATATTCATATGTAAAATCATGTACAGTTGTAATATTAACAGCACTCTTGTCTTTTGAAAATCTATAATAAGAAGAATGAAATATATATTTTCCCTTTATTCCTAGTTTTAAAGAACAATAACGATCAAATCCATATTTCTCCTCTTTCAAAATACAAATCTGCTCAGAAGGTATAGTAAGTATTTTTCTAAAAATATTAGAAGATATATCCTTTTTTTCGATAAAAAGCATATTTCTTACTTTATCCCTCAATAATCTGTAACATAATTCATACCACACAACAGATATCCCCCCAGCTTTCTGCAAGGAAAATATTATATTATCATAAATAATTTTCACTTGATTTTTATTTTTATAGCCAATGAATAATTAAAGAAACGATACCCTAAAACATATGTAATAAGTAGTGCATAAAATATTGAAGAGAAATCTCCACGACAAAAATCAAAGACAAAGCTATATAGCAAAAAATAATAAAACCCCAATCCATTATGTCCTTTTTTAATAATAAGCGTAAATATATACGCCAAAATAGACATCATGATAAAAGGTCCAATAACACCAAAATTCAGGTATGCCTCAGAGACCGGAGTATAAGCAAATCCCATATAATTGTCACCAAATGTTTTCTCAATGAACTCTCCTCCTAAAGTGGATGGTTTATTCGGATAGATAAAACGTGGAATAAGAATTTGTAATGGCAATATTATGTATGTCATTCCAAATCGTAGATTCCAACTATCATTTATTATATATGCAGTTGTTTGAATAGGATATACAAACTCATTAGAAGCCAAAACTATTTTAAAAGCATCAGACGCAGCCAAAGCTTTAACATTCTCGTCTCTGTAAATAGTTACATAAAAAGATAGGACAAATAAAACTAAAGCCAGTACTAAAAAAGAAATATTTATACGTTTCTTTTTATAAACCAAATAATAAGAACAAATAAAAAATAAAATAGTAGCTATTTCCCTTCGGTTACCTAATGATATTTGAAATATAAAATAAAAAAGAACGATTACTAAAAAATAGATTTTTTGAATATGTGTCAATTTTTTAAAGTAAAAGACTAATAAATTTATTACCAACACCACCAAGAAAGTAACAACAATCCATAATTGAGAAATCTTCTGTCCTAATTCAGTACGACTTGACATCTCTGAAAAATTAAAAATGGCAATACCAGATAATTTCATATAAATAAATGAAAAAGCAACTAAACAGAATAATGCTACAAGTATAAAAGTCACACCAGGTATCTTTGATTTCTGTGATATACTATTTTTTAATTGTATTGGACGGAGCATATTCACAAGATTAAATCCAAACAAACCAGAAGCATATAATAAAGTAACCTGAGGCATCAAATTCTCAAATAAGCTCAATAATCCGAACAATTCAACTAATGGAAGGAAAATAGAATATAAAGAATAAGTACATATAAAAAAGACTCTAATATCCTGGAAATAAAAACCACCATTTATTCTATGCAGCCAATATAGTCCTATTATCGATTGCGATAATAAAAACAAAATGGAAGCACATAAAAAAAATTCAAAACATATACAATATGCAATCGCTATACAAAAACAAAAAAAAATAAAATATACAGTTTTCATTTGATGACAATCCCTGCTAATAGCCCTAATAATTCCGCCAAATAATAGCGAAGATTGCTTCTTTTAAATATTAATAAATATGGAATATAAAATATAACTAAAAATAGTCTTTTGAAGTACTTCAGATATAGAGAATGTTTCAAACAGACTTTGGCAAAGCCACAACGATAATTAAAAACTCTCCTTATTTCTTGATTAGTGCAGTGAGAAGTGATTACTTGAGGATGATAAAATAGAACACAAGGGTCATAATATATCTCAACACCAGCTAATAGCATTCTATATACTATATCAAACCCTTCTTCAGCCCCGTGAAATGTGCCTATGCCCAATGATTCATCATAAAGAAAATCCTCCAAACATTTTTTATCAAAAAACATCGTAGCTTCAATAAATTTGTCTTCGAAAGAAGATAAACTTAGCAAACCAGGATTTACTGAAAATTTTTTAACTGAATCAACACCATTAACATCTATACATTTGCCACAAACAACATGATACATATTATTTTCAAGTAGGCCAACAGCATTTGTTATGGTATTAGAAGCGAACAAAGCATCATCATCGGGAAAACAAATATACTTTCCAACGGCACACTTCAGTCCAAAATTCTTAGCTTTTGACAATCCCCTAAAATCAACTTTAAAATGTTTAATTAAAAAGCCTTTCTGCGTAAACTCTCTTACTATAGGATCAAGTAAATTAGAAAAATTTTGATCAACAATAACAATTTCAAATGATAAATTTTCTATTTTAGACAATTCTATAGACTTTAAAAGTTCTCTCACTTCGGATGCTCGTCCTAAAGTAGGAATTACAATAGACAATATCATCTTAACCTTTTATATAAAGTATAAATCCAACAATTTATTCTCCACAATTGAGAAGAATAGATAATACGCCAAAAGAATGGATAATTAGACAAAGATAACTTCATCAACAAGCAACGTATATGATCTTTACATCCTGAATGAAAATAATATGGTACACCTTGTCTTAAACAATAGTGACCAATATAGATATCTAGAGCAACATTCTCTTTCCTTAAACAATCAAATTTCTCTAAATACATCAACAAATGTTTATCCAAAGGACAAAGCACAGTACATGCTCTATTAGCTGCATCCATAACATAATATGCCAATACTTCATTTAAAAAAGCAGCCTTAAATTGAATATTAATACGAATCCACATATCCAGATCCTCCCCCATTTTTATCCTCTCATCAAACAAGCCAACTTTATCAAATACATACTTTCTTATTATTACCGAGGAAGAAGAAAAAAGGGTATGTTTATATGCATGAGAAAAATAGTTTTCTATTTCAACAGAACGATCCTTTATATAGAAATTAGGTGTAACAATCTTATCTCTATATCTGTAAGCCCATGCCGAACCATAAATACCAGCTTTTGGATACAAAGAGATTAATTCTGACATTTTCTGTAAATAAGTAGACTCCCAAATATCATCTCCATCAATAAAACAGATATATTCAAATTTAGCTTTACTAATTCCCAAATTACGAGCTGAAGAAACCCCTCCATTTTCTTTACAGTATATTGATAGGCGTTTGTCTTTTATATTTCTTACAAGATGAATGCTTTGATCTTTTGAACCATCATCAACTACAATTAGTTCAAAATCTATTAATGTCTGATTTAATACAGAAAGGATAGTTGATTCTATAGAACTTTCTTTATTGTATAGTGGAAGAATAATAGAAAACATAGACTTATTTTAACTTATGTTTATAATAAAAAATTGCATAGTAGACAAATAATTTACACAGTCTCATATCCATGATATTATTCAAATACAATTCTTTATAAATAAAAAAGCCTCTCCTTAGTTTTATTAATGATTCTTTTTTACTAGCAATTCCCCCTTTATGAATTCGATAAACCCCCATAATATCATTAAGTACAATTCCTTTTCCTCGCTTCAACAAATGATAAAAAAGATGCACATCTCTAGAATATTTATATCTATACATGGAAAATCTAGCTTCATTAAATTTTTCCTTCCTAATTACTGCTGTTAATGGTTGCGTCACCCAATGTTCAAAAAAAATCTTCCTAGTAATATATAAATGTTGATTATCTTTATAACACTCAGCAGCATATTCATTCTCCCATTTATTTTCTTCTTGATCGTAAATCTTAAAACGATGACAGCAGAATGAATAATCCAGATTATTTTCTAAAAAATCAACCTGTTTTTGTAGTTTTAACGGATCTATCCAATAATCATCTCCTTCACACATTGCTATATATTTCCCCCTTGCCCGAGGCAGATTGTATACAATGTTTATATCCAATCCTTTGGAATACTGATTTTCAACCTGATAAATGGGCTTAATTATATCAGGATATTTAGCCTCGTATTCTTTAATTATTCCGGCTGTATCATCAGTAGAGGCATCATCATGAATTAAAACCTCAAAAGGAAAATTCGTTTTCTGTATTAAAAAGCCATCTAAACATTGCCGGATGTAAGATGAATGGTTATAAGTTATACAGAAAATGCTTACCAAAGGGGGAGTATCAATATTCTGCATATATTCGATTATATTGATCAAGCATTACATAATTCATCTCCTCTTTTGAATCAAACTTAAAAAATAAGAAAGCCAATGGTTCCGACATATAATCCTTAATATAATCTCCAGATCTCCAAAGGATACATTCATCAAATATATACTTTCTCAAATCATCAGGCACGACCAAGCTTTTCACCACACCATTTTGAGTTCCCATGATAGTTCTATAGGCCCAAAATCCATGTTGCTGGATATCTACAGGGAAATGACTACAATCAAGACCACAATGTGTTCTTGCCTCCCAATAGTCCCAATTTATTCCTGTCAATTTCTCAGCAGGAATCATATACAGGTTACCAAGGATGCGCCTCATAGCCTCAATGATATATGGTTTACCATCTTTAATTCTATATTGCATTGATAGTATTCCATCTTTTAACCCCAAAATATTGACCATCTTTTCCGCTTCATTTATTAAATGATCTCTGACACAATCAAAATTATCAGCCGGATAAGTATCTATTTCCACACGATAAGGATTCACAAAAGAATATTCATTATTCGTACAATAGGCTACAACCTTCTTATTAAGAATGAAAGTACAACATGCGTGTTGTGAACCATCAATATAAGGTTCAATAACAATATGTTTAATTCTCGAGTGTTCGAAAGCATTTTTTATTGCACTTTTAGCTTCTTCATAGCAATCGGCTTTTGCTACTCCTCTACCTGCACTTAAATCTGTAGGTTTCACTATAATCGGATATTCAGCCTTATCAAGCCACTTCACCGCATCCTCTTCCTCAAAGAAATATTCTGATTGAGGGGTTGTTATACCGTATTCTCTAGCAAATTTCTTAAAACGATCTTTATGATGCATGATTAAAGTGTTTTCATAACTATCATGACCGGGAAGTCCCATTTCTTCCGCAACATAAGCAGCTGTAATCACCCCTATATCATTACAACAAGCACAAATGGCATCTATGTTTAATTTCCGAGAGAGAGCTAATACTTCCTCCTTACAAGAGTAATCCATCTGGATATATTGATTTACATACTTTTCACCAACTAAACCTGGACGATTGCCAATTGACACTACATAAAAGCCCATTTCTTTTAATGCCAAAATCAACCTTAAGTCATTATGGCTTGTATTTAAAATAAGTACCTTTTTCATTTCGTAAACTGTTTCAATTCATTGAATAACTCTAAAACTAAAGTTTCTGTTTTTTCCCAACCCAGACATGGATCTGTAATAGACTGTCCATACACATTTCCTCCAACCGGTTGGCATCCATCTTCAATATAACTTTCAATCATCAAGCCTTTTACCGAAGACAATAATCTGGAGTCACGTTTCATAGAAAGTAAAACATCTTTGGCAACATTTATTTGCTCTAAAAAATCCTTATTTGAATTACTATGGTTACAGTCTATTATAAAAGCAATATTTTCTAGGTTTCTTTGTTGGTACAAATCATAAATACGAATTAAATCATCATAATGATAATTTGTATTAGCCTTTCCATTCACATCTAAAAAGCCACGTAAAACAGCATGTGTACATACATTCCCATGTGAAATAACCTCCCAGCCATTATATATAAAATGGTGAGGATGTTGGGCTGTTACAATAGAATTCAACATTACAGAGATATCACCACTTACAGGATTTTTCATTCCTACTGGAACATTTAAGCCACTGGCAGTCAACCTATGTTGTTGATTTTCTACAGATCTTGCCCCAACCACGACATAGGACAATAAGTCTGATACATAACGGATAACTTCCGGATACAACATTTCATCCGCACCAAATAATCCGGTTTCTTCTATAACTTTTTTATGAAGCCTGCGAACAGCTAATAAACCTTCAACAATATCCTCCTCGCGATCTAAAAAAGGTTGATGCAACAAACCCTTATAACCATCTCCTATTGTTCTAGGTTTACTGGTATAAATCCTAGGAATAATCAATATCGTATCCTTAACCTCTTCTTGAAGTTTGGCCAAACGCTTCGCATAATCAAGTACAACATTTTCTCTATCGGCAGAACACGGACCAATTACCAAAATAAATTTATCCGATTTGCCTTCGAAAATATCCCTTATTTCTTTATCACGTAAAATTTTGCGTTTTGAATATTCTTTATTTAAAGGATATTTCAACATCACCTCCTGAGGCGTAGGTAATTTTTTTAAGAAATCCATAACATTCTTCTGTATGATTAATTATATAGTGTCTAATTCTACTTTACACCCCATTTCTGCTGACATATATGCTGCATAAATTATTCTAATGGTATCATATGCTAGATCGAATCCAGCCTTAGGATCTCTATCATAAAAAATAGCTTCCATAAAGTCACGCATTTCATCTGTATAACCTCTGATTATTTCATCTTCAAGAAAAGGCTTATTCCAACCGATTTTGGACGGTAACATCTCTGATATATACACATTATCTAAATTATCTTCATCTAGAAAATAAGTACTCATTAAATCTGACATAGTCAATGTACAATTTATGGCAGCGTCATTACAATATAACTCTACATAATTTTTACTTCCTCCCAACAAAGTATCAGCAGCTATAATGACAGCCCGCGAATCATCAGTAAAATTTAAAATTACAGTACCACAATCTTCAACATCGACAGGATTAGCCGCAATATGCCTATGTTCGTAATCAGATAAATTGGGGGTAATACGTCCCATATCAGCTATGACACTTTTTACCTTTATGTCAATACCATGTGCTTTAGCTTCTTGTTGTTTTAACCATAAAATAGCTGATAAAGGATGTGAACCTGTCCTTATGAAAGTACCTCCGCCCGTTTTATCCCATTCACCCGCAACTGGAGAACTAGAACCTTTAAGACTTTCTTCACCTTTTGCATATAAAATACGACTTTTCTTTGCTGTAATAATCTCCGCAGCTTTTAATACGGCTGGTGCATATACAAAATTTTCCGCATACATAAACTTCTTTCCTGATTTACGAATAATCTGGCGTAATCTTCTTATAGACTCAAGAAGTTGTAAATACATTACTTTTTTAGAAACATTGATCCCAATAGGATATTCATCTCCTGACATGCCGAAATAGCCTGTCAAAGGTTTTTCACAAATAACATGTTTCCCGGCCAACATGGCTCTTTCAATCATTTCTTCATGTACATATGGCGGGGTACAAATATCTATCACATCGATATCTGGATCAGTCAACAAGTCCTCAAAATCATAGGAGGTTTCTTCAAATCCATATATAGCTTTTGCAACTTCCAGCTGCTCTTTGCGTCGGGCCACAATCATTTTAAATCGGAGTGGAATACCCGTAAACCTTTTTAAAGCATTTATATGTAACTCTGTGGCACGCCCTGCACCAGCCATTCCTATACAGATTTCATTTTTCATATATACAAGTTTATAAATTTAAGACCTATTGCCTTCAAAAATTACTGATGTTATTCTATCAAGTCCACTAAAAGTCAAACTGTGATGCATGGGCAAACAAATCACACTGTTTGCTATCCTATTCGCAATGGGCAAATTATCCGGATGTGCGGATTCCAGTCCACGATAAGTGGAAAACTCACTTATTAACGGATAAAAATACC
>ERZ1643249.5310-NODE-5310-length-10373-cov-5.287653_pt1 | contig 10373 bp, 8 predicted proteins | sample MGYA00579263_ERZ1643249 | MGnify/ENA primary metagenome ERZ1643249 (study PRJEB29033, sample SAMEA4952264) | chicken gut metagenome | biome: Broiler Chicken; feature: Gastrointestinal Tract; material: Caecum | place: Ireland | collected 2018 | study: Broiler...
ATGCTGGCCGGACATCCGCAGGGCGCATCCGGCAACTGCATCGCCTGCGTGATGGAGGGCAGCCGTCCACTGCTGGCGGAAGTACAGGCGTTAGCAGCGAAAACACAATTTGGCGTGCCGCGCCGCACAGCGGCGGGCGTAGACTACAATCGTATGGTACTGCTGCTGGCGATTCTGGAAAAGCGCTGTGGGCTGTTTCTATCTTCTTCGGATGTGTATGTCAATGTGGTGGGCGGTATGCGGCTGGATGAACCGGCGGTGGACTTGCCGATGGTATTGTCGATTGCGTCGAGTTTTCGGGATAAGCCGCTGCCGGAGGGCGTGATGAGCTTTGGTGAAATCGGCTTGACCGGAGAACTGCGTGCGGTTTCAAATGCAGCACAGCGTATCAATGAGGCATACCGGCTGGGCTTTCACACCTGTGTCATGCCGATGCAGGAAATTGATGAAGAATTGACGAAAAAAATGAATATTGTGCGTGCAAAGACGGTCGCAGACGCGATTCGCGCAGTACTGTGAGAACAAAACCAGTTTTTGCATGTGTAAGACCGGCTGTTTCGCCGCAGACTAATGATAGTCTTGCGGTGGGAGGTCGGTTTTTTGTGGTAAAAAAGGCGCGGATGGTGCTGGTTGCAACGGTAATAATATTGTGCATATTGACATTCTGGTCATGGCGTCAGCGCACGCCGGTGCCGGTTATGGTGCGAACCGGAGTGGCTACAGCGCATGATATTTATAACAGCATTACCGTTCCTGGCAGGATTGAGGCGGCAGACAGCACGGTTGTAACGCCAGCAGCAGATGCCATAGTGACAAAGGTGTATGCGTCAGTTGGTGAAACTGTGGAGCAAGGAACCGTGCTTTGCACAATGCAGCCGGCCAGTCAAACAAACGTGCTGTTACAGGACAGAATACAGTCCGTATGGAATGCCGTTGCGGGCGAAGAAGCACAATCGGTGCAGGCCGAGGAAGACATGGTGATGCGTGCGCCGGTTTCCGGAACGGTTTTGGAAATCCCAAAGGCAGGCGAAAGCATTTTTGCCAACGTGCCTTGCGTGCGAATTTCTGATCTGGATTGTTTGCAGGTACGTGCGCAATCGCCGGAAATTTATGCGGGGGAGCTGGAAAGCGGTCAGCGCGCCAATGTGACGGTCAGCGCATTAGAAGGGGAAGTGTTTGGCGCAAAGGTGGAAAGTCTGTCTCCGGTCGCAGCGCGCGCGGTGAGTCTGACCGGGGAAAGCGGCGAAGCGACGGTGGAGGCGGTCTTGTCATTGACAGGAAAAGCGGATGGGCTGCGGCCGGGATATTCCGCCACAGTGAAAATCTTTACCGATTATCATCCGGATGCGGTTGCCGTGCCGATGGAGGCGATTTGCCAGCGTGGAGAACAGGAATATGTGTTCTGCGTGGAAAACGGCAGAGCGGTGCAGCATGCTGTGACAACGGGATATATGCTTGAATCCATTACCGAGATCTGCGAAGGTGTGGAAGCGGACGCGGTTGTGATTCTCTCGCCGCCGGACTCGCTGGAGGATGGAGACTTGGTCGAGGTGGCAGTATGAGAGTGCCTGATTTGCTGCGGCTGGCTATCGGCAATTTACGGGAAAACCCGCTTCGCACCATTTTGTGTGCATTGTCCGTTGCCGTTGGAACCGGGGCGCTGCTGCTGATTGCAGCGATTGGACTGCTGGGACAGGAAAAGGTGAGCGATGGGCTCAAGACGCTCGGTGTCAGCGGGCTTACGGTATATTTGGAGGATCATGGCGCGGGAAATCCGTTATCCGCGGAACTTGCTGATCGAATGGAGCAAGCGGTAGCAGAGATTGATAGTGTGATGCCAATCAAAGCAAAGTCCGGCTCGGTGTGGGCCGGGCATGCCAGTACGGATGTGCTTTTTCTGGGAGCGGATGAACGGCTGGGAGAGGTGATGCAGCTGGAACTGGTAGCGGGAACGCTGCTAAGCGCACAGCAAGCGGATTATGCCAAGCCGGTCGCAGTTGTTGGGGATGAACTGGCACGCGCCTTGTATGGACGGGATAACATTGTCGGCCGCTCCATCCGGGTACGTCTGGATGGACAGGATCAATATTTTACCGTATGCGGGGTGGTAAAGGAACAGACAAGTGCATTTGGATCGCTGGCAGCATCCTTTGCGCCGCATCTGGTCTATATTCCGTATAGCTGTTTGGCAACTGCGCAGGACAACGCCGATCAGGTTTTTGTGCAATGCGCGGCACAAGCGGATTTATCCGCTGTCAGCGACCGGATTTCACGATATCTTACTGGATATGGTCAAGTAGACGGAACGGTTCGCGTACAGAATATGTCGGGTATGGTGGATACGGTAAAACGACTGGCGAATCTCGGAGTGGTCCTATTTGCTGTGGTGGGTGCGATTACACTGTGTGTTGCACTGATTGGTGTGCTATGCAGCATGCTGGCGGCAGCGTATGAAAAGACAGGAGAGATTGGTATTCTGCTCGCTCTCGGTGCGCAGACCCGCGATATTAGACGGATATTTTTGCTGCAATCCGCGCTGCTGTGCATGCTGGGCGGTCTGTGTGGCATGGGCGTTGTGCTGGCCGTGCTTTTCAGCACGATTGCGCTTTTGCCGGATTGGCGCATGATGGCAGGACTTTTTGCACTGTGTCTTTGCTGTGGCATTGTGGCTGGTCTGCTGCCGGCTGTGCGTGCTGCGCGACTTGATCCAATTGAGGCAATGCGGAAATAAGCCTTTTCTTTCGTTTTGCTCTGTGGTATGATAAACACAGAAAAGAAAGAAAAGGGGATGGATCTTCCAAATGCGTCATATCATTGATTTGTGCGATCTGACAGAAAAAGAGTTTTCTGATCTATATAAGCTGACCACGAACATCATTGACCGCCCCGAGGGTTATACGGACGCTTGTCGCGGTAAGGTGTTGGGCAGCCTGTTTTACGAGCCCTCCACCAGAACCAATCTGTCGTTTTCCACCGCGATGATGCGTCTGGGTGGCAGTGTGGTCGGCTTTTCCGATCCGGGTTCTTCGTCAACGACAAAAGGCGAAACCCTGAAAGACACGATCAATATGGTTTCCAGCTATGCAGATATGATCGTCATGCGCAATCCGCGTGAAGGTGCAGCCAAAGCGGCATCCATGTATTCGTCTGTGCCGATTATTAACGCAGGTGACGGCGGACATCTGCACCCGACACAGACGCTCACGGACATGGTCACTATTTTGCGCATGCGCGGTTCGGCAGACGATATGAAAATCGGCTTGTGCGGCGATTTAAAATACGGCCGCACGGTGCATTCTCTGCTGCACTTTCTTGAGAGATATCACAATGTGCAGATATATTTGATTGCGCCGGATGTGTTGGGACTGCCGGATTATATGATCCAGTTCCTGAAAGAGCACAATATGCCGTATTGCGAGGTCAAGAGCATTGACGAAGCGCTGCCCGAGCTCGATGTGCTGTATATGACGCGAATCCAGCGTGAACGGTTTGTCACCGCAGAGGAATATCAGAATCTAGAAGGCAATTATCAGCTGACGGCGGAAAAGCTCAAGCGCGCCAAAAAGGATATGCTGGTGCTGCATCCGCTACCGCGCGTGGATGAAATCGCGCAGGATGTGGATGATGACCCGCGCGCCGTTTACTTCCGGCAGGCACGGTTCGGTATGTTTGGCCGTATGGCACTGCTGCTGACGCTGTCCAAGCTGCCGTTTATCCGCGCAGGACATCAGGAGATCGGCGCACACGGCGTTAAGTGCTCCAATCATAAGTGCATCACCAAGACCGAACCTTATTTACCGCTGGAAGGAAAGGTGGGCGAGCGCTGCCCGTATTGTGATGCACCGCTGGAAATGCTGCTCTGAAAAAACATTCGTTTTCTATTTTGGTATTGTCACTTCAAATATTGTTTTGCAAGCCCGGTTCAGTTGCCTGATGAACCGGGCTTTTCGTATGCGTTGAGGAATAAACAATCCTTGGATTCTTCTCATATTTCACTACAAGGGGACATATTGTTAGATAGGAGCGCAGTGAAAAGGAGGAGACAGCACCAATGGAACTAAATCAAACAAGCATCCATTACTATGATAAGCGGCTCGCGCGAATATCGACCTGTAGTGAAACCGCCGACTCAATCGTGCCGGATACTTTTCCGGATATCGGAAGGATCGTCTGTGCATATGGTACGGCGGCGGTGCGGGATCAAACACCGCAAAGCGGCAGATTGCTTGCATCCGGCATGGTACAGGTCGTTGTGGTGTATGAACCGGAAAAGGGAGAAGGGCTTCGCCGTTTATCGGTTCCGGTCAGCTTCGCACATATCGAAGAATGCGAAGGGGTTGACGCAGAAACCGTCTGCATGGTGAGATGTCAGGTGGCAGCGGTAGATGTGGTAGCGGTCAACAGCCGTAAACTGAATGTAAAAGTGCAGCTCTGCTTTTTCATTGAAGGTTACTGCCAAACACAGTGTGAGATCACAGAAGGAACACAGGAAAAGCAGGTAGAACTGCTCAGTGAAATGCAAACGGTAACGCTGACCGAACAGGTGCGCGCGTATCCGATTACCGTGTTGGACGATGTCTCGATGCAGGACGCGGATGGACTATCGATTCTGCACACCAACTGTCTCTTGCGTGTATCAGAGTGCCGGGCGATGCGCGGGAAAATTGTTCTGAAAGGAGAGGCTGAAATCCAGTGCCTCGCCATGCAGGAAGATGACGCGGTGCGTATTTTGTCCAACACCACTCCGTTTACGCAGATTTTGGAAATGTCGGAAGTAGAAGAGCAGGATGCCGTTTGTGCGCAGTTGGCTGTGCGGGAGATTGACAGCCGTCTTGAACAGGATGGTCTGCTTTCCTATACGGTATCTGTCACCGCGTTAATTACTGTCCGGCGGACGAAAACGCTCTGTCAAATCAAAGATCTCTATCTGCCGGGACGAACGCTACAGACGAGCGAAGAGAAAACCCTGCTGCATTCTATGCCGCCATGCGTTTCCTTCACAGCGGAAGCATCGGAAACCCTCCAAACCGCGCAGCATGCCGCGCATATCATTTCAGCACAAGCCATTTGCTGCAGCGCAAAGCACAGTGCGAAGGGAGATTTACAAATTACTGCAGCGATACATGTGCTTTATCTGAGTGATGAACAGCAATTATATGCAGTGGATCGTTTGGTGCCGCTGACTATGCCATGTCTTGTCTCAGGGGAGCTGTCCGACATCTCGCTGACCGTGCGGGCTTCCGCAGCCGGAGAAACCGGGGTGCTGTGTAATGTCACGGCAGCCGGTATGGCCACCGCAGAAGAACGGGTGGCCTTCCGGCATATTACATCGCTTGAAGCGGGAGAATCGGAGCAGAAAGCAGCAGATGCAACTTTGTTGCTGCGGTATATTCAAGAGGAGCAGCAGCTATGGGAAATTGCAAAGGATTGCGGCACGACCATGGAGGAAATTCGCCGTGTTAACGACTTGCCGGCAGATGCCACCGGCGTTTCCCACATGGTATTGCTGATACCAATGCAGGTATGAAAGGCGGGGAAATTTTGGATCATCAAATCTATAATCAGATCAGCGCGCGCACCGGCGGCGATATCTATATCGGGGTGGTCGGGCCGGTGCGCACCGGCAAATCCACGCTGATCAAGCGATTCATGGAAACCATGGTGCTGCCCGGTATGGATAATATGTATAAAAGAGAGCGGGCGCGGGATGAATTGCCGCAATCGGGAGCCGGACGGACCATTATGACCGCAGAACCAAAGTTCGTCCCGGAGGAAGCGGCAGAAATTGCATTGCCAGATGGCGGAATGTGCCGGATTCGTCTGGTGGATTGTGTCGGCTATTTGGTCGATGGCGCATTGGGCGGCATGGAAGACGATATGCCGCGCATGGTTTCCACGCCATGGCGAGAGGAACCGATGACGCTTGCGGAGGCTGCGGAAACCGGCACCAACAAAGTGATCGGAGAGCATTCTACGATCGGCCTTGTGGTGACGACCGACGGCAGCTTCACCGAAATTCCACGGGAAAACTATGTGCCTGCGGAACAGCGCGTGATTGAAGAACTGCGCGCACTCGGCAAACCGTTTCTTGTGCTGGTCAATTCGGCGGAACCGGAGGGCGAACACGCAAAAGCGGTTTGTGATGCGCTGCGAAGCCAGCATCAGGTAGAGCCGTTGGCGGTCAACTGCCTTGAACTGGACGAAAATGATATTGCGGATATCATGCAGCGCGTTCTGTATGAATTCCCGGTGTGCGAAATTGCGTTTACTTTGCCGCGGTATATCGGCGCGTTGCCGCCGCAGCATGCAGTTCGTCAGAGCATCTATCAATCCGTTCGTTCTGCCGCGCAGGGCAATGAGAAAATGCGCGACATCCGCACGATCTGTGATCGCATCGGGGAAAACGAATATGTCGGGCGGGTGCATGTCGATCAGATGGCGCTGGGCAGCGGCAAATCCAGCATCAGCATTGAAATTCCGGAACAGGTCTTTTATGAGATCGTTGGGCAGCAAACCAAAATTCATATTCGGGACGCTGCGGATCTGATTTCTGTGCTGAGCGATTTTGCTGAGATTAAGCGGAAGTATGAGCGACTGCACGGCGCACTGGATCAGGTCTATCAGACCGGATATGGCGTGGTAATGCCGTCGGTGGATGAATTGACGCTGGAAGCGCCGGAAATTGTACGGCAGGGTGGTCGATACGGCGTGCGCCTGCGTGCATCTGCGCCGTCGATCCATCTGATGCGCGCCAATATCAAAGCAGAAGTCAATCCGATTGTGGGAACCGAAAAGCAGTCGGAAGAATTGGTGCACTATCTGCTCAGTGAATTTGAGGAGCAGCCGGAAAAAATCTGGGACACCAATATTTTCGGCAAGTCCCTCAATGAGTTGGTGCGGGAAGAATTATCCCATAAGCTGAGCCGCATGCCGGATGATGCCCGCGGAAAAATTCGAGAAACGCTGGAAAAAATCATCAACGAAAGCGCAGGCGGTTTAATTTGCATTATTTTGTGAGTTTTTGGCGGGTATCCGTGGGATACCCGCCTTTTTGTCATATCCTGGTTTATCGAATTGCAGGAAGGCATCCAATTTTGCCATCCTTGGCCTGTTTCATAACAAATTTGTAATTTATCTTGAAAATGGTTATATAGATAGGGTATAATAAGATTACTGTAATTTGGTGGTAACAGAGCAAAAGGATGAATGTTGATTATGGCTTCTTTTTTGGAGACAATAGCGAAGAAGTTTTCGCTTTTTTCAAGCGATATCGGTATCGACTTGGGTACGGCGACCGTGCTGGTTTATGTAAAGGGCAAGGGCGTTGTGCTCAACGAGCCCTCCGTTGTGGCGGTAGACAAGGTTTCGGGTAAGATTTTGTCCGTTGGCGCAGAAGCACAGAAAATGTTGGGCCGTACACCGGGTAATATCATTGCCATCCGTCCGCTGCGCGAAGGCGTCATCTCCGATTATGAGATGACCGAGCGGATGATCAAAGAATTTATCCGCAAGGTGCAAGGTTTTCGGCTGTTCAAGCCGAACGTGGTCATTTGCGTTCCGTCAATCATTACGGAAGTAGAAGAGCGTGCGGTTATTGATGCTGGTACGCAGGCAGGCGCTAGGCGCGTGTTTCTGATTGAAGAACCGGTCGCGGCCGCAATTGGTGCCGGTATCGACATTGCAAAGCCGAACGGCAACATGGTGGTGGATATCGGCGGCGGTACGACCGACGTAGCGGTTATTTCGCTGGGCGGCATAGTGGAATCCACTTCGATCAAGATTGCGGGCGACAAGTTTGACGAGGCAATTGTGAAATATGTGCGTCGCAAACACAATGCTCTGATCGGTGAACGCACGGCGGAACAGATCAAAAAAACGATTGGCTGCGTCTATCCGCGCACAGAAGAGGTGTCGATGGAGGTCAAGGGGCGGTGCCTGATGACCGGTTTGCCGCGCACGTTCACGGTCAATTCGACTGAGATTCTGGATGCGTTGGAGGAGGTTTCCACGGCCATCATCGAAGCGATCCATTGGGTCATTGAACGCACTCCACCGGAGCTGACGGGCGATATTTCCACCAACGGCATCGTGATGACCGGAGGCGGCTCTTTGATCTGGGGGTTTGACAAGTTGGTTGCATCCAAAACCGGAATCCCGACCCATGTCGCAGATGAGGCGATTTCTTGCGTAGCATATGGAACGGGCAATTGTTTGGAGAATCTTTCCGGTATGCAGGATGGCACAATGAATTTGTCGCGTCAGCGTCAGATGATGCAATAATCCGAGAACTGTATGTGGATCAAACACCCGCCATTGAGACGGGTGTTTTTGATGCGAACGAATGGTTTGATGATGTGTCAGGGGAGTTTATGACCGAGCAGGAAAAATATATGAAGGCTGCGCTTCGTTTGGCCCATAAAGCTGCGGAAGAAGGGGAAGTCCCTGTCGGTGCTGTCGTGGTTTGTGATGGCAAGATTGTTGGGCGTGGGCGAAACCGCCGGGAAACCAAAAAGAATGCGCTGCATCATGCGGAAATCGAGGCGATCAATAAGGCTTGCAAAAAACTGGGCGGCTGGCGGCTGCATCGGTGCGACCTTTATGTGACGCTGGAGCCTTGCCCAATGTGTGCAGGGGCAATCATCAATGCTCGAATCAAAACCGTGTATTTCGGCGCAGCAGATCCCAAAGCCGGATCGTGCGGATCACTTGTCAATCTATTCGATCTGCCCTATAATCATCAGCCTGAGATTGTATCGGGTCTGTTGGGGGAAGAATGCGCGGAGGTTCTGAAATCCTTTTTTCGGGCGCTGCGTGAAAAAAGAAAGATGCTTCGTATGCAACAGAAATCAGACGCCTTGGAGGCGTTTGACCATAGAATTCAAGAGAAATAAGGGGTTAAAACAATGCAAAGAGAAAAGCTTGGCTCTCGCCTTGGTTTCATTCTGCTTTCAGCGGGATGTGCGATCGGCGTGGGTAACGTCTGGAAGTTCCCGTGGATGGTGGGACAGTACGGCGGCGGCGCGTTCGTTGTCTTTTATGTGCTGTTTTTGATTATTCTGGGTCTTCCGATCATGACGATGGAGTTTGCGGTTGGACGTGCCAGCCAAAAGAGTCCGGTGCGTGCTTATCAGGAGCTGGAAAAGCCGGGTACGAAGTGGCACATTCATGGTTATCTTGCCATGATCGGTAACTATCTGCTGATGATGTTTTACACCACGGTATGTGGATGGATGCTGCACTATTTCTATCTGACAGCAAGCGGAAAATTTGTCGGCGCAACAACCGAACAGGTTAGCGCTGCGTTCCCGGAGATGCTGAGCCAGCCGCTTGTGATGGCGGGGTGGATGGTTGTGGTTGTCGTGGTCGGCTTTGCCATCAACTCTTTTGGTTTGCAGGGTGGTCTGGAGCGAGTCACCAAAATCATGATGCTTGCGCTGCTGGCAATTATGGTGATTCTCGCCATCAACAGCGTCATGACTGATGGTGCCGGTGAAGGCCTCAAATTCTACTTAATTCCGGATTTAAACCGCATGATGGAATCCGGTCCGATTAATGTAATTGTCGGCGCGATGAACCAGTCGTTCTTCACGTTGTCACTGGGTATCGGTGCCATGGCCATCTTTGGCAGCTACGTCGGCAAAAGCCGTGCGTTGATGGGCGAAGCAGTCAATGTTGCTATTCTGGACACGTTTGTTGCATTCACTGCCGGTCTTATCATTTTCCCTGCGTGCTTTGCGTTTGGCGTTTCTCCGGACAGCGGTCCGAACCTGATTTTTGTGACGCTGCCGAATATCTTTAATCACATGGCGCTTGGGCGGCTGTGGGGCAGTCTGTTCTTTGTGTTCATGGCGTTTGCAGCGTTTTCGACGGTTTTGGCAGTGTTTGAAAATATCATGTCCTGTTGCATGGACTTGACTGGATGGAGCCGCAAAAAAGTGGCTTTGCTTAATACAGTACTCATAATTTTGCTTTCTCTGCCGTGCGTGTTGGGATACAATGTTTGGTCGGGCTTCCAGCCGTTTGGAGAAGGCTCTGCCGTGCTGGACTTGGAGGATTTCTTGGTGTCAAATATCTGGCTGCCGCTGGGCTCGCTGGTTTATCTATTGTTCTGCACCACTCGGTATGGCTGGGGCTGGAAGAACTTCAAGGAAGAGGCCAATGAAGGCGGCGGTTTGGAGGTACATGACGGTATCCGCTTCTATGTCAGCTATATTTTGCCGTTGATTGTACTCGTGATTTTCGTTCTCGGAATTAAAGATAAATTTTTTGCATAATATGTCTTGAAATTTGGGATGCAATGCGATATAATATTAAGCGTTGCATCCCACATATGCCGGTGTGATGGAATTGGTAGACGTAGTGGACTCAAAATC
>ERZ1643249.5312-NODE-5312-length-10371-cov-5.566208_pt1 | contig 10371 bp, 10 predicted proteins | sample MGYA00579263_ERZ1643249 | MGnify/ENA primary metagenome ERZ1643249 (study PRJEB29033, sample SAMEA4952264) | chicken gut metagenome | biome: Broiler Chicken; feature: Gastrointestinal Tract; material: Caecum | place: Ireland | collected 2018 | study: Broiler...
GCCGTCCAGCCGGTGGAGCACCAGGGCGTGGGAGGAGGCCTCCATCACCACATGGCTGCACCCGGCGTCCGCCATCTCCCGCAACAGCTTCTGCACCTCCCAGGACTCCGGAGTGGTGCGGTGGGCAGGCAGAACCTCCTGGCCGATCATATTCTGGTTGGTGCCGATGAGACCGACTTTCGCCCCCAGCACCCCCTCCAGCATGGCTTTCAGCAGATAGGTGGTGGTGGTCTTGCCGTTGGTACCGGTAACAGCCAGCACCGTCAGTTCCTCCGCTGGATGTCCAAACCAGTTGGCGGATACCGCAGCCAGGGCCGCCCGTGGGTTTTCTGTGACCAGCCACGGGCCCTCTTCCGCCGGCGGGCGGCGGCACAAGATGGCCGCCGCCCCCTGATCCAGCGCCTGCTGAATGTACTTGTGGCCGTCGGTCTTGTAGCCCGGCAGGGCCACGAAGAGGCAGCCGGAAATCATATCTCGGGTGTCATAGCAGACGCCTGAAATTTCCACATCCTGGATGTGGCGGGCCGTTAGTCTTACACCCGCCAACACTTCATTCAGCTTCATGCTCACACCCCGCTTTCTCCCCACAGGGAAAGGTAATTACAGGCCCGCGCCGCTGGCCGTGGAGTCGGTAAAGCGCACCTCAATGGTGGTGCCCCGGTCCACGCTGGTACCCGCCGGGGTGGATTGCTCATAAGCCACCACAGTGGAACCGAACTCAGAGGCGCCGCTGGCCTTCAGGTAGAGGCCCTGGGCGGACAGCTTCGCCTTGGCCTGCTCTACGTTCAGGCCGATGACGCTGGGCACCTGGACCTGGTCGGTGGGAACTTCGGCGCCCATATAGACCACCACTTCGCTGCCGCCGGGGATGGATGCTCCCTTGGCCGGGATCTGGCCGGTGACGGTGTCGCCGTCGCCCACCACCCGGATGGACAGGTTATTCTTCTTCAGGGATGTGGTGGCGTCAGCCAGATTCAGACCGGTCAGGTTGGGTACCATCACATCGGCGGTGGCAGAGTAGCTCTTCTCCACGCCCAGATAGTCCAGAATCTTTTCCATCAGCTCGCCAGCCTTGAGGGCAGCCATATTGCCGCCGCTGATGTAACAGTTGTCCGCCGTATAGTTGGAGCCGGGGCTCACCGGCTTGGGGCTGTCGTAAGCCCGCAGGATGACCACCTGGGGATCGTCCGCCGGGGCGAAGCCCAGGAAGGAAACGATGGTGTGGTCGTCGCCCTTCAGGGTCTGGGAGGAACCGGTCTTACCGCCGATGCGGTAGCCCTCCACGGCGGCGTTCTTACCGGTACCGCCGTCCACCACCTTTTCCAGGATGGCCCGGCACCGCTCGCTGGTCTGCTCGCTGATGACCTGCCGCACTTCGGTGGGCTCGGTGTGCTGGAGTACGTTGCCGTCGGCGTCGGTGATCTGGCTCACCACATAGGGCTGCATCAGGTGGCCGCCGTTGACCACGGCAGAGGCGGCGGTGATGAGCTGCAGGGGGGTAACCTGGAAACGCTGGCCGAAAGAGGCCACCGCCAGGTCTACATTGGTAAAATCGTCCCGGCTCCAAATCACGCCGGTGGTCTCACCCTGCATATCGATTCCGGTCTTTTCCAGGAAGCCGAAGTCCTCCAGATAGTCGTAGAACTTCTCCGCTCCCAGCCGCTTGCCGATCTCGATGAAAGCAGGGTTACAGGAGTTGGCCACCGCCTTGGCCAGATCCTGGTCGCCGTGGCCATCGCGCTTGGAACAGCGGATGGGGTCACCGTTCCACCCATCTACCTGGGCCACACCGCTGCAGTAGAAGTGGTCGCTCTCACTGATCACGCCCTCCTCCAAGGCGGCAGCCAGCACGATGGACTTGAAGGTGGAACCTGGCTCATAGGAGCTGGTTACCGCCTTGTTGGCCCACTGGCTGTAAAGGACCTCCTTCTCCGCCTCCTGGACGGCCGCGTCGTAGGCCTCCTGAGCGGTGGCGCCCTCAGCCAGCGCCTTCGTATAGGCCTCCTCCTTGGTGTATCCGCCGCTCTTGATGTCCTCCAGATACTGGAGAAGCACCGGGTCGCTGACAGTCCAGGGATCGTTCAGATCAAAGGTGGGGGAGTTGGCCCAACCCAGGATGGCCCCAGTGTTGGGGTCCATTACCAGGCAGAAGGCACCGTCTTGTATATCGAACTGCTCCACACCCTCCTGGAGGATACTCTCACAGTAGGACTGAATGGTGGCGTCGATGGTGAGGGTCAGATTGTTGCCGTCGGTGGCGTCGTAGTAGTCCTCAAAGCGGTAGAGCAGCTCGGTGCCCACACCGTCCTTGGCGGTGACCACCCGGCCGGTCTGACCGGACAGTTCCTCTTCGAACTGGGCCTCCAGCCCGTAGGCGCCCACATTGTCGGTATTGGGGTTGACCCAGCCCACCACATGGGCTGCCAGGCTTCCCTTGGGGTAGTACCGCTTGCTGGTGGGCATCAGGTAGATGCCGTGGGACAGGTGATTCTCGGTGATAAATTCCTGTACCGCCTCCGACTCCTCTGGCTCCACCCGGTATTTGATGATCTCATACTGGGAGTTCTTGTTCTCCAGATGCTTCATCACATCCTCAACTTCCAGGTTCAGGATGGACGCCAGGTTCTCCGCCACAAACTGGTCGGTAGGCTCCGGATAGTCGGGCAGCGTGCCGCCATTCTCCTGAGCGTCCTCCACCTTCTCCCGATAGGTCTCCTGGGTCTCCAGCAGATCCTTGGGGGAGAGCTGCACATTGTACACCGTGGCGCTCATGGCCAGCACGGCCCCCTGGCTGTCATAGATGGTACCCCGGTTGGCGGTAACGGTGCTGTCTCTGGTTTGCTGCTGCACCGCCAGTTCCTGATAGTAGTCATGCTGGCTGATCTGGATCTGCCACAGTTTGAAAAACAGGGGGATAAACACCACCAGTCCGAACAGCACCATCAGGAACAGGCTGCGGATCAGAATGGTGCGGTTGGCCCGCCGGTCCGGCTTCTGCCGGATGATTCGAGTGCCTTTCTTTCTTTTTTCTGCCATTTCCGGCTCACCTCGCTTGGGATCATACAGCACTTGTATGCTGCTCCACGGCTTGAAATACCGCAGGAGGGCGTAAGAAAATTTCTTTTCTTACGCCCTCTCTCTCACTCACTTGCTGCCTTCTGCTATAGGCGTTCAAGGACGCCCGCTTCCTTTTCTGCCCGCTGATGCAGTATATGGCGCTGATCAACTGAAATATTCCACAATCTCCGTAAAGATGGAATGCATACTCTCCACGGCCCCCTCCACACCGGTGGCCTCCTCTTCCTGCTGGAAGTAGGTCACCGAGTCAGGCTCGGACAGGTCCACGTAGATGATCTGACCATTCTGGGGCTTGACCATGGCGCCGCTGTCGGTCAGGTTCTGCTCGATGCTCTCCAGATCGTAGGCCAGCTCATACTGGGCCCGCAGCTTGGCCTCCTCCGTCTTCAGGCCGGTCAGATCAGACCGCAGGCTTACCACCTGATCGGAGATCACCGCCAGCTGCACATAACTGAACAGCAGCAGCACCGCGAAAACCAGTACCGCCAGGAAACCCACCACGGCAAAGGGAGAGACGATACCCTCCTCCCGTACCCGAACCTTGGGACGGACCACCGCCCGTTCCCGGGGCCGGACCAGCGGACGGGGACGCAGGACCTCTTCCTGCTCCAGCTGCCGGGCTGCGGAGCCGTCATACATGGGGAAAGGGATGGTATCATATTTGGAATATTTTCTGCGCTTCACGGCAGTTGCCATGGCTGCTCCACTCCATTCTCATTTGTAAATCTGCCGTTATCTCTCTCTCAGCTTCTCCGCCACCCGCAATTTGGCGCTGCGGGCACGGGGATTCTCTTCCAGTTCTTCCGGAACGGATACAATGGGCTTCCGGGTAATCAATTTAATCTGAGGCTTTTTCCCGCACACACAAACCGGGAAATCGGGGGGACAGGTACAGCCCTTGGCGTACTCCGCCAAACCGTTCTTGACGATGCGGTCCTCCAGAGAGTGGAATGAGATCACCGCCAGCCGGCCGCCGGGGTTGAGGCGGGGCACTGCGGAGCGCACCATCTTGTCCACCGAGCCCAGCTCGTCGTTGACCGCGATGCGGATAGCCTGAAAAGACCGCTTGGCAGGGTGCTGCTTCTCCCGCAGGGCGGAGGCGGGCATAGCCCCCTTGATGATGTCCACCAGTTCCAGGGTGGTCTCCACCGGCTTTTTCTCCCGGGCGCGCACAATGGCCCCTGCAATGGCGGAGGAATAGCGCTCCTCGCCGTACTGCCACCGAATGCGCCGCAGTTCTTCCTGAGGCCACTCATTCACCACGATGCGGGCGGTCAGTCCGTCGGACTGGTCCATCCGCATATCCAGCGGCGCGTCCGCCATATAGGAGAAGCCTCTGGATCCGTCGTCCAGCTGAGGAGAAGACACACCCAGGTCGAAGAGCATTCCGTCCACACCCTCCAGACCCAGCCCGTCCAGAATGGCGTCCAGCTCGCAGAAGTTGCTGTGGATCAGGGTAACCTTGTCCCGCCACTGGGCCAGCCGCTCCTCTGCCGCGTCCAGGGCCGCCTGGTCCCGGTCCACGCAGATCAGCCTGCCGCTGGTCAGCCGCTTGACGATCTCCCGGCTGTGACCTGCCCGGCCCAGGGTGCCGTCCAGATAAACACCCTCCGGCTTGATATTCAGCGCTTCTATACATTCCGCCAGCAGTACCGGCTTGTGAGAAAATCCCGTTTCACTCATCTCAGAACCCCAGCATCTCCATACAGGCGGACATCTTCTCCGGCGTCATTTCTTCCTCTTCCTGGGCCTGCCAGGCATCGGCACTCCAGATCTCGGCCCGATCATTGACGCCGATGATGACCACGTCCTTGTCCAGTCCGGCATACTTCCGCAGCTTCTGCGGAATCACAATACGGCCCTGACTGTCCAGTTCGCACTTAGCGGCATTGGCAAAGAGGGGACGCATGGCTTTGGACTGGCTCATGGGAAGGGAGGAAAATTTTTCTGTAAACCGATCCCAGGTGGACTGGGGATAGATGGCCAGACAGGCGTCCACGCCCATAGCCAGATAGAAGGTGACCCCCAGTTCCTCCCGGAGTTTGGCGGGAATGAACAGGCGTCCCTTGCCGTCGATGCTATGCTCGTAGGTACCGGTCACGCCCTTCACTTCCCTCCACTTTGGTGTTTTTAAGCGGGGTTTTCCCCCATTTCGCTCCACCGTCTCCTTCAGTATAAAGGTTCTGTAACGGAATTGCAATAGTTTTTTACTCTTTTTTAACCCCCAAACTCCCTGTTTTTCATACGAAAGTCGTGCTTTTTTGCATCAAAAACATATGTTCGATCTCTTTTCGTTTCCAATCGGCAGCAAAAAGCACCATACCTGGTGGTATGGTGCAAAAAAAATCACAATTTTATCGTATTATGTAAATAGGATAATGGAAAAAAACGGCTCCCCGCCGCAGTGGGGCAGGGAGCCGTTTTGCTGTTATTCGTCGGCCTCAGCATCGTAGGGCTGACGGCTGTTCTGGGGGCTGCTGCCGCCGGCCACCGCCCGGAACCGGGCGCGGGACTTCTTGATCTCGTCATAGGCCTCGGCCACCGCCTCCTCGGTGCGGCGGAGGGCGTCCTCACAGTAGTCGTTGGCCGCCTTGCGCAGGTCCCGGCTGCGCTCTTCGGCGGTACGCATCATCTCATTGGCCTTCTGCTTGGTCTGGGCCAGCAGTTCGTTCTCAGACACCATCTGGCGGGCCTGCTCCTCGGCCTGCTTGCGAATGAGCTCAGCCTCCCGCTTGGCGGAATTGATATAATCGGTACGGGCGGCGATCAGCTTCTTGGCCTCGCTCAGCTCCATGGGGAACTGACCCCGCACTTCATCCAGCAGATCCAGAGCCTTGTCCCGCTCCAGAATGCACTTATCGCTGCTCAGGGGCATATTTTTGGCGTCTTCAATCATCTCATAGAGCATATCCAGTAATTCTTCCACACCGGTGGCCATCAGCGATCCCTCCCGCTTTCGATTTTTTGCCGGACGTCCTCAATGATCTCACGGGGGAGAAAGTCCGACAGATCCGCTCCGTAACGGGCCATTTCCTTGACCACGCTGGAGCTGACATAGGTGTACTTGGCGCTGGACGGCAAAAACATGGTCTCCAGCCTGGGATTGAGTTTTCGATTGATGAGGGCCATCTGCAGCTCATTCTCATAATCGGACACCGCCCGCAGACCCTTCACCAGAGTACAGGCCTTCTTCTGCCGGGCGTACTCCGCCAGCAGAGTGGAGGAGCAATCCACCTCCACATTGGGCAGCTTAGCCACCACCTTGCGGATGAGCTCCGTGCGCTCCTCCGGGGTGAAGAGGCCCCGGTTCACCTTCTCCGAGTTCACCAGCACGCAGACGATGAGCCGGTCAAAGCAGACGGCTGCCCGCTTGATAATATTGAGATGCCCCAGCGTGATGGGATCAAAGCTGCCGGGGTAGATGGCTGTCTTCATAAGGGCTTCACATCCTGTTGCCGACGGTACGGTGATAGAGGGTGAGTTTGATCTTGCCGTAGCGGTACTCCCGGCCCTTCTCGTAGGGGCCTTCCAGCTCCGGCAGCACCGACTCAGCGGCGCTTTCGCAAACTATTATACCATTTTCCGTCATGATGTCAATCTTGGCGATGGTCTCCAGGGCCTTTTCCAGCATACCGGTGCCGTAAGGCGGGTCCAGGAATACCAGGTCAAATTTCTCCCGGCAGCCGGTGAGAAAGGCCAGATAATCCCCCTGGATCACCTTGGCACTGTCCGCCAGCTTGGTGTGGGCCAAATTCTCCCGCACCACCGCAGCGGCCTCCCGCCGCAGATCCACGAAGGTGCAGAAGGCCGCCCCCCGGGACAGGGCCTCGATGCCCATCTGGCCGGTACCGGCAAACAGGTCCAGCACCTGCCGGCCCTCGATGTCGAACTGAACGATATTGAAAACCGATTCCTTCACCTTGTCGGTGGTGGGCCGGGTCTCCAGGCCGGGCAGCTCTTTCAGCTTACGGCCCCGGGCAATTCCGGTGATCACTCTCATGTGGGTCCTTCCCCTTTCGGATGAAAATAGTCAAATACCGCTTGAGCGGTGTTTTTGGGCACCACTTCCGCCAGCTGGGCCTGGGTGGCTTCCTTGATCTTTTTGATACTCTTGAAGTGCTTGAGCAGGTCGCTCCGCCGCTTCTCCCCCACGCCGGGGATCTGGTCCAGCACCGAGCCTTTCACCCGCTGGTTCTGCTGCTGACGGTGGAACTCGATGGCAAAGCGGTGGGTCTCCTCCTGGATCTGGCCGATGAGGGAGAAAATGGCCTGATTGCCCTGGATACCGATCTCCCTTCCCTCCGGCGTCACCAGGGCCCGGGTACGGTGGCGGTCGTCCTTCACCATGCCAAAGATGGGGATGGACAGTCCCAACATCTCCAGCACCTTCACCGCCACATTGGCGTGATTGACGCCGCCGTCGATGAGCAGCAGGTCAGGCTTGTCCGCAAATTTCTCGTCCCCTTCCAGGTAGCGCTTGAACCGCCTTGTCAGCACCTGCTCCATGGAGGCGTAGTCGTCGGGGCCATCCATATCCTTCAGCTTGAAATGGCGGTAATCCCGCTTTAAGGGCCGGGCGTTCACATACACCACCATGGAGGCCACGATGTCGTCGGCGCCCTGGTTGGAGATGTCGTAGGACTCGATGCGCCGGGGCGGAGCCGCCAGGTCCAGCATCTTCCCCAGCAGCTCCATCAGCTTGCTCTGCCGCTCCTCCCGAGTGGTCCAGCGCTCCACTTCCTCCACCGCGTTCTTGTTGGCCAGACGGATCAGGTCCATCTTGGCACCCCGCTGGGGGGTCACCAGCTCCACCTTTCGGCCAGCGTCCTCGGACAGCATCCGCATCAGAGGCACTTCGTCCTCCATCTCACAGGGCAGCAGGATCTGCCGGGGCAGGTTGCCCCGGCCTCCATAGTATTGCCGCACCAGGGCGGACAAAATGTCCGCTGTTTTCTCCTCCATGGGGGTATCGATCAGGTCCCAGTCCTTGGCGGCCAGCTCGCCCTCCACAAAGTGGAGCACCACAAAGCAGCTCTTGGTGGCCTCTCCCTTGTGGAAGCCTACCACGTCGGTATCGGCCAGGGAACCGGCCACCACCTTCTGCCGCTTGCCCAGCAGTTCAATGGCCTTATAGCGGTCCCGCAGTTCGGCGGCCTTCTCAAAGCGCAGCTCCTCGGCGGCCAGTTCCATCTCCGCCTTCAGCTCGTCCCCTACCTCCTGGAACTTGCCCTCCAGCAGACGGACGGCCTGGTCGATGGCCTCCCGGTAGCGGCTCTGGTCCATGTCCTTCCGGCAGTAGCCGTCGCACTGGCCCATATGGTAGTTGAGGCAGGGCCGCTCCTTCCCGATGTCCCGTGGGAACTTTTTATTGCAGGAAGGCAGGCGTAAGGCCACCCGCAGCGCGTCAATGATGTTCTGGGTGTTGCCCCGGCTGCCGTAGGGGCCGAAGTACCGGGCCCCGTCCTCCGCCGCCCTGTTGGCTAGAGAGAACTTGGGGTACTCCTCCTTTACCGTCAGGCGGATATAGGGGTAGCCCTTGTCATCCTTGAGCAGGATGTTGTACCGGGGCTGGTGGCGCTTGATGAGAGAGTTCTCCAGGACCAGGGCCTCAAACTCGGAGTCAGCCACAATGACGTCAAAGTGGTCGATCTGGCTCACCATGGCCCTTGTCTTTTCCGTGTGAGCGGCCAGATTGGCAAAGTACTGGCTCACCCGGTTTTTCAGGGCCTTGGCCTTGCCCACGTAGATGACAGTATTCTTCTTGTCCTGCATGATATACACGCCCGGCTTCAGCGGCAGGGCATGGGCCTTTTCTTTCAGTTCGTCAAAGGTCATGTGCTTGGGACACGCCCTCCTTTTTGCCAGAGACATCCAAGTATTCGCCAGAGGCTAATCTCATCTCATCATCTCATCGCCAGGAACAGATAGGCCAAGGTATTGCCAAATCCGTTTACAATTCCGTGTACGATCATACTGCTGCCAACGCTTCTGGCCTTCCATGCAATCAAGCCAAAAGCCATCGATGCCAGCGGTACCAAAAGAAAAGCGGAGATGTTATAAACCCCCACATAGTAGACATGGCCCGCCGCAAACAGAAACGCCTGGAATAGCCAGATCCAATGATCCTTCCAGCCGTACCGTCGCAGGCCTCCCCACAGGAAACCACGAAACAGGGGTTCCTCCGCCGCAGCGGCATAGTCCAGTTGATAGAGAACCCCATATAGCAGTCTTCCAACCGAAGGAAGCGCTGACAGATCTATCGTTTCCTGGAGCTGAAACGACGACAGGAATCCCGATAAAATTGCCAGAACCGCACCAGCCAATATCGCTGCTCCTATTTGGATCCCCGTCTGTGCCGCACTCCGTTTGGACAGTTCCGGCCGTCGAATTAGCAGCGTGACCAGCAGTACCACCGCAAAAACAGCCTTGATTTCCTGCCCAGGCAGCGCATATCCCCCGGTTTTACTTCCAATGAGTACGGCAACCGGTGCGCCCAACAGCAGTATCAGTGCCAACCCATCTATATGATACTCCATCAGTCGTTTCCGTTCCAAGAAGGTCAGGAGAAACGTCAGCAGGCAGGTTCCTACTTCAAAGATCACCGAAATCTGAATACTGTATGCAGGCGCAAAAACTCTACCTAGTATAATCCACGGAAACCGCAGGAAAAGCAAGCCACTTAATAAGATCCAGAACAGGTATCGTTCTCGTTTCAGACACTTTGTCGTCTCCATGCTGCCTCCCATTATCAAAAAAAGCGCCGCTGACGCGGCGCTTTTTTCTCTCGCTTTGGTCGCTTACTCAGAGAAGTTGGAGGAGATCAGCTCGATGAGAGCCTCCACAGCTTCCTTCTCGTCGGGGCCGTCTGCAATGAGGTTAATGGAAGTCCCCTTGACGATCCCCAGAGAAAGCACACCCAGCAGGCTCTTGGCATTGACTCTCCGCTCGTCCTTCTCCACCCAAATAGAGCTCTTGAACTCATTGGCCTTCTGGATGAAGAACGTAGCCGGTCTGGCGTGCAGGCCGACCTGGTTGTTCACAACTGCCTCTTTCATATACATAGCGTTTCCCCCCAAGATGCATTCGCATACTTCGTATAATAGGATAGCAAATTTATCCCAAACCGTCAATGACAAAATGCACAAAATCCGTGCAAGAATCTGTTTTGAATGACGAACCCTCTGGTTTTATTTCCGAATCAGAACGAAAACTCCATCACCGCAGCTCGGCGATGGTCACACCATCCTCCCCTTCGCCGTAGCGGCCGGGGCGGAAGGACTTCACATAGCGGCT
>ERZ1643249.5314-NODE-5314-length-10370-cov-7.388270_pt1 | contig 10370 bp, 10 predicted proteins | sample MGYA00579263_ERZ1643249 | MGnify/ENA primary metagenome ERZ1643249 (study PRJEB29033, sample SAMEA4952264) | chicken gut metagenome | biome: Broiler Chicken; feature: Gastrointestinal Tract; material: Caecum | place: Ireland | collected 2018 | study: Broiler...
CCAGCGAAAAACCACAAGATATTGTGGTTTTTCTTCATATTTCGGGGCAAAAACCACAACGAAGGAAAAACAGGAAAAAATAATAGCAAACACAATAGCAAACATTTTCGGCATTTTCACGTCTGTTATCGGTATTGGGCACGAAAGGCAGAAAAAATATTTTTCGGACTGTCAAAAACGCCCTGAAACTGCCTTTTTCGGGTGCGGTAGCAAACAATAGCAAACAGAGTTTTCGCAGAGTCATAAAGCAGCCGTCATGTGACGGCTGCTTTATGATAAAAATTTATTTGTTTGATTTCGGTCGTTCGCCGTCCATCGCTTTCATCAGTTCGTCCAGAGAGGAAACATTGTATTCTCCCAGTAGCCGTGAGATGTTCTGCAGCAATTCGTTGCCACTGTTTTCTTTATTTTCGCCTGCGACCGCCGCGGAGGGCTTTTCCGCGGGCTGCGGCGCGGGCACCGGCTCACTCGGTGCGTAGCGTTCGTCAAACACATCTACCGCCTTCTGCAAATACTTGTTTGTGGTGGCGGTGTTGTAGATCATCGTCGTTTCGACTTTTTTATGTCCCATGAGCATTTGAATGACTTTCGGGTTTTCCTGTGCCTCGAATAGCGTATTGGAAAAGGTATGCCGTAGCCTATAAAAATGAATTCCCATCTCTTCCATCCCATGTTTTTTCAAGAGCCGGTTGAACATTGTCCGTGTGCCATAATAGGAGCGCATGTTCCCTTGATTGTTGGCGAAGATAAAATCGTCCGGATTACTCACAGGCGCTTTGGTCATGAGTTCCTGCAGAACGCGGAGGGTTTTCCATTCATGGAGAATGTTACACAACAGATCGGGAATGGGGATGACGCGTGTGCTTCCCGCAGTCTTTGTCTTTCCGACCATGTATTCCCGTTTGGTGACATTTCCGTTTTCATCGAAGGTCGGCTCTACCGTCTGGGCGCGGACAACGGAAAGGGTTTGTTTTTTTTCGTCAAAGTCCTTCCATTTGAGGGCGAGAACTTCGCCGATCCGCAAGCCCGCAAACATGGAGGTCAGGCAAAGCGGCTTGAACAGTGCGCTTGTTCCGATCGCCTGCAAAAAGCGGTCGCGCAGTTCTTCCGGGATTGCCTTGTATTCCTGCTGCTCGGCGGCTTGGCCCGTCTTTCGTTCCTTTGTTTGCAGACGCACTTTGCCCACCGGATTTTTGTCGATGATCTCCTCGTCGATGCAATATTCAAAATACTGCCGGAGTTGATATTTGATATGTTTTACGGTGTCGAGCGCAAAGCCCTTATCGAGCATACCGCCGAGAAAGTCCTGTAATAAATTTGTGGTAATGTTTTGCGGCAGGTAGCCGCCCATGTATGGATAGATATACCGCTTTGCGTTGACGACATAGCGCTCAAATGTGCGCGCGGCAATCGTGCGTTTTTTGTACTTCATCATCCAGAACTGCATATGTGATCTCATGGGCATATCCTGAAAGATCAGTTGTTTGCGTGCTCCGTTTTTGGGAAGGTAGGGGGCAAGATTGACAATGGCTTCCGAACGCGTTTTCCCGGATACAGCTTTTCGTATTTGTTTGCCGTTTTCATCATAACCGATCGTCGCCTGCGCGATCCAAAGGCCTTTTTTATTCCGGTAGACGCTGCCCTCATTATTTGCCCGTTTTGTTGTTGATTTTTTACGCTGCATAGTAATTTCCTCCTGTATTTTCATTGACTTGCCAGGTTACAAAGTTCAGGATGCTTACGACCTGTCGTTTTCCTACTGTTACAACGGGAAAACGGCGGCTGCGCATGAGCGCGCGAACGTTGTCCCTGCCCAATCCTGTCAGTTGAATGAGATCTTCGCAATCGAGAAAACTCTTTCCAAATTGCGTAGAAAGACGTCTGACCTCGTCCGCAATGAGTTGTTCGATATTGATCAGTGAATTATTTCTCATCGGTCTCATATGACGTCCTCCTTTGTTGCTATGAGCACGCGCTTGCCGGCAAGATTGAGCTTTGTACGCCGCGAGAGAAACCAGGCGGGCGAGCCCAATACGGAAGGGGACGCAACGATGACATTCTCGCCGGGAAAGCAAGCAATTCGTTTGATTGCCGGGAAGCTGCCTGTCTGACAGATGACACGCACGGCGCGATATCCGTTACAGTCTGCAAACAGTTTGCAGACTGCGATCTGCTCTTGCAGCCTGCCGCGCTTTCTGCCTCGTGCATAGATGATGGCTTGTTTCATAAATACCTCCGAAGTTGAATTGTGAGGTCAGCATAGCACAGACGCAAAGAAAATGTTACGGACTGTATTCCGAAGGTTTCCCGCAGGAACACGGACAAAACCAGACCGCAGACGCAATTTTTCCCGCCTGTTTCCGACCTTTTCCACCCACCCGGACAGCAGAAAAAGGCAAGCCGTCAAGGAAGAGGGGGAGGCAGAAAACGGCATATCGTGTGCCGCAGAAAAAATCATTGCGTTTAGGGCATGAAAAAAGCCGAGCGCATGGCTCGGCTGAATGTTTTCGGCGATGATTTTTTCCCTTGACGGCGCAGACGCTTTTCTGCTACCATCTTTTCCCTGAAACAGAAAAGGATCAGTTTCATGATTTGTCCGTAAGAATGAAACATGAGCGGGGCTTGCACCGTCGGCTTTTGCTTGGTCAGATACAATCAAAATGCGTTCCGTGCAGCATCATGATCATATTTTTTCGGAGATCCACACGGATACTCCGCTGCATTCTTCGTCATAATTTTTTCCCGCTTCGGCATAGTCGCATACAATGAGCTTCCCGTCCGATACAGGGATATCCAGCGTGAGGTTTGCATGAAAGAGCGTATTTTGGATGCGTTTGGCATGTATGCCGTGTCTGCCTTCGCGCAGCCGCACGGGGCGGGCGAGGTCGTTTTGAAGGCGCTTGTCGGCGGCAAGAACGAAAGGACCCTTTGTCAGGGCGAATTTCCCGTTCAGCCGATGCACCTTGACGGCGTCGTCCAGGAAGAGATCGAACTGATTTTGCGGCCCCGGAACGGACAGCGTGACATATCCGTTTTCTGCCTCGGGCGCGCACTCTTTTCCGTCGACGGCGATGCGGAACGTCCTGCTCCACGCGGGGATACGAAATTTGAGCGCGGGGACTTTCCCCGTTGTCCTGATGCGGACATGCCCGTTCTTGTAAAGATCGGCATGGATCCCGATCAGGAAGGGCGCACCGTCAAATTGCATCCGCACGGAGCAGGAGTTATACAGATTGATACAGACTGCATCCGCACCGCACAGGACGCCGAACGATCCCGCGATCGCCGTGCCTGCGCTTCCGATGCACGCGCAGCATCCATAGGAGCGTCCCTGCTGCATCCGTTTGAATCCGCCCACCTTTTCGCCCCTGCGGCTGTTGAAGAGGGGGCTGTAGCTATCGAACGGGAAGGGCTCGTGCGGGACGTTCTCCGCTTCCCCGTTTGTGTAGACCATCGCCTTGGCGCGGAACATGGTCTGCCGTTCGGAATTCAGGGCGCCCGCCATGGCGTTGAGCGCGGACTGCTCGATTCTGTCGGCATAGCGGCTCTCGCCCGTTAGGAGCAGCAGGCGGTAGTTGAGCTTCATCCATGTGACGGTGACGCACGTCTCCTGCATGACGGTATCGGATGGCTCCGTCTGCCTGACGGCGGAGTGGTCGAACAGTTCATGCGTACAGCCCGCGCAGCCGATGATGGTGATGTCTGTCTCCGCGACCATGTCGGCGAAATTGACGGCGGCATCCCTGTATTCGCGGATCCCCGTCACCTGATAGAGTTCGAGCAGCCCCTCAAAGCAGCTCATCATCGCCGCGCGCGTGCAGGCAAAGCCGCACCTGTATCAGCAGTTCATTGCCGAAAGCGCGGGGCAGGATCTTCGCGTGTTGGTCATCGGCGGAAAGGCCGTCGCCGCCATGCGCCGCATCTCGCAGGGGGATTTCCGTTCCAATGCGGAGCTCGGCGGACGGGGAGAGGCTGCCGCGCTCGATCCCGTTGTCGCCGCGCTGTGTGAAAAGGCGGCGGCGCGCATCGGACTTGACTACTGCGGCGTCGATCTGCTGCTTTCCAAAGACGGACCGCTGGTGTGCGAGGTCAATTCCAACGCCTTTTTCGGCACGTTCGAGCGCGTGACAAAAATCAACGTTGCAAGGCGCTACGCGGAATATATCGTTACAGCCATGTCCGCACAATGAACATTTCAAAGGGGCTTCCTTCGGGGAGCCTTTTTTTCATGTCTTGACAAAGCCTGTAAGGGATGATATACTGAATGCAGGAGGAGTAAAATGAAGAAAAGATGGTTCGTGATAGCATTGAGTATGATTGTATGTTCCATGTTTTTATTGAGCGGGTGCAAAGAAAAGATATACACAAGCGGAGATTTTATATATCGGTTGAATGGTGGTCAGCTCTTTTTGGAAGGACTTTCGGAACAGGGAAAGGAAAAGGAAACGATTGTTATTCCCAAAGAGATTGATGGATATACGGTAGATCACTATACATATCTGTATGGGTTAGGCTCTAAAGGGAATTTTGAAAGCGAAAAGTTAAGAAAAATTTATATTATTCCTAATGTAAGCATATATCGTATAAATTGTGACACTACACCAAATCTAAAAAAAATTATTTTGATCGGAACTAATAATTCGATAGGTGATATACAAGAAAGGCGGGTGAATTTATACTTGTGTACTGTATTAGATGAGATACGGAACGATATTGGATGTTTACATACCATATACAAGAACCAATGGTTATCAAATTGTAATTATTTTTACAATTATGACGGAGCGGAAAATGACGGATATTATTGGTCGGACAATTATGATTACGGAGAGAAGATCACCTATGTACCGCAAAATCCCGAACGGGAGGGATATATCTTCGGCGGATGGTATAAAGAGCCGGAATGTGTGAATATATGGAACTTTGATACAGATACTTTGCCGGAAGCTAAATATAACGAAGAAGGCGAGGCATTGTATCAGGAAACACGGTTGTATGCCAAATGGTATGTAGAGTAGCAGGGAGGAGAAGTAAAATGAAGAAAAGATGGTTCGTGATAGCATTGAGCATGATCGTATGTTCCATGTTTTTATTGAGCGGGTGCAAAGAAAAGATATACACAAGCGGAGATTTTATATATCGGTTGAATGGCGATCATTTCTTTTTGGAAGGACTTTCGGAACAGGGAAAAGAAAAAGAAACGATTGTTATTCCCAAAGAGATTGATGGATATAAAGTAAAAGAGCTCACTTATCAGTATGGGTTATCAGTAAGGGGTGGTGATTTTGAGAGTGAAAAGCTGAAACAGATATATATTATTCCAAGTATGAGGTTGTGGCGTATTAGTTTTTCGAATGTGCCAAATCTAACAAAAATTATAATGATAGGGGCGTACAGCGACATATATGATATTGATTATGGAAATACAAAAATATTTTTCAGCACCATAGAAAATCACGACTATTGGGAAGCGGATGAGCGAGGCTGTATTCCAGGTACACAAAATGTAAGTCATCGATGGTTATCGAACTGCAATTATTTTTACAATTATGACGGAGCGGAAAACGACGGGTATTATTGGTCGGACAATTATGACTACGGAGAGAAGATCACATATGTTCCGCAAAATCCGGAACGGGAGGGATATATCTTTGGCGGCTGGTTTCAGGAGCCGGAATGTGTGAATATATGGAACTTTGATATAGATACTTTGCCGGAAGCAAAATACAACGAAGAGGGCGAGGCATTGTATCAGGAAACACGGTTGTATGCCAAATGGTATGTAGAGTAGCAGGGAGGAGGAGTTAAAATGAAGAAAAGATGGTTCATGGTAGCATCGAGTATGATCGTATGTTCCATGTTTTTATTGAGCGGTTGTTGTAACCTATCTTTATGGACACTATCGGTAAAGGGGCGGGAACGGGCATAAGTAAAGCGTATGGGTTTGTCTAACTCATACGCTTTTTGCTATTTGTTCAGTTTGTAGCGCAGAACGGAGGCAATATCGACCTTATAGACGATATCGATCTCGCGCTCTTTGCCTGTATGTTTCGGATGACCGCCGACAATAACAGGGTCCAAAAGTTCATAGCACATTTCGCGTGGACAGTTTATTTTTGCAATAGAAAAGAATTATAAACCCCGAAAGAAACGAAAGAATAAAAACTCTTTGCTTTTATAGGCGTTACCTTTCTGATACAAAAAATTGGTAATAAGCGAAACAAAAGCAGCGGCAGTTATTTTCTTCTGTGGCAGAAAGGAATTTTTTAGGTAGGGGTAAACGTTAAAAAATTATGTGGAGATTGGATTTTCAAAAGGCGCTGATAGCTTTCCTCTTTTTATAGATTTTTTCAGATATAACACAAGAGGTGCAGATTTTCTGCACCTCTTGTGTTATTTAATGAAAAAAAATTGACAAGGAAACACGAACTTTAAAGCAGGTTTTCTGAAGCGGGGTAAAAATGGCTTTGTAAATTCAAGCAGAACAGAGCAGATCGTTTCAGGTCAAAATCATATTTTACGGACGATTGGAAGAAGTATTGTTTTTATTGATTTGCGAAGGAGGATAGCCAATTATTTTTTTGAATACCTTTGAAAAATAGTTCGGGTCGATGTATCCAAGCGAATAAGCTGTTTCCTTTATGCTCATTCCGTGTTGCAGATATTCGTATGCGCGTTGCATTTTTAGAATGGTATAGTATTCCATTGCACTGTGTTTTGTAAAGCGCAGGATCGTTTTGCTGATGGTGGAAATACTGATGTTGCATTCTTTTGCGATATCTTCAATATGGGGGGGGGTAGCATCACATAACCGTCTTTGCATTGCGGAAACGATCCGAAAATAGTTATAAGTTTTTGCATTATATTTTTCATTCGAAGATCTGTCGTTGATGAGCGAGATCAAAAATATCTCCAGTCTTTTCAAAACAATGGAAGCGATTGCAGCCTGATTTTCATTTATACCGATTACTTGACAGTCGTCGATCATGATTACGCCAACTGCCTGTTCATATATTTCATTTAATTGTTGGCTTTCGTAATCTGTAAGATTAAATACAGGGGAACTGATCGGAAGCGGCGATGAGTTAAAAGAAAAAATAAGTACTTCGAACGGGATCCCGTCGCTATTTAAGGTGTGAAATTCGTCGGGACTGTGTATGATCAGTTGTCCTTTATGGAGTTTATATTCTGTTCCGTCGACATCGATTCGTGCTTTTCCTTCCGTGATATATACGATTTCATAGAAAGCATGGAATTCTCCTTCAAACTGATAGTTTTCGGGAAAACGGCGTTTGGATACCGTATACAGCGATGAGATCGTTAATCTGTTGTCGATTGGAAATTCTTTCCAGATTTGCATAGAGCTTTACCAGATTTTACAGATAATTGATGATATAGTGTATGGCGTTCATATTGATTTTGCTCTATAATTATATAAAAAGTGAAAGTATTTGTCAAGTTTATATTTGAATGAGACATGAGATTTTGCTGTTATCGGTGTGTACGGAAAAATCGTTTTGTGTCTGTATATAAAATAATGCATGAAGGAGGAAAGTGAAAATATGAAACAACTCGGGGCTATGATCGATTGCGGTCGTAATTGTGTATACACGATAAAGGCGCTGAAGCAATATATCGATCTGTTACACGCAATGGGTTATAACTATCTTCAAATTTATACGGAGGATGCGTTCGAAGTGGAAGGGGAGCCCCACTTTGGGTATCTTCGCGGGAAATACGGCATGGACGAATTGAAGGAACTTGATGCCTATGCCCGCTCCAAAGATATGGAACTGATTCCCTGCATCCAGACGCTCGCACATCTGATGGGTGTTACCCGCTGGTGGTATTATGAGGATATTCGGGATACAAGCAATATTTTGCTCTGCGGGGAAGAACGTACATACGAACTGATCGATAAAATGTTTGCAGCGTGTGCAAAGTGTTTTACTTCCCGTCGCATCAACATCGGCATGGATGAAGCGCATATGGTCGGATTAGGTCAGTATCTCGACCGTCACGGATATGAAGACAGGTTCGATATTCTCCTCAGACATCTGCAGCGCGTATGTGCCATAGCCGAAAAATACGGATTCAAGCCTATGATGTGGTCAGACATGTTTTTCCGTCTGGCAAATCACGGAGAATACCGTGCAGAAAAGCCGTATGCTTTGCCGCAGAAAGTATATGATTCTGTTCCGAAGAATGTTCAGTTAGTCTATTGGGATTATTATTCGGACAAGAAAGAAGTATATGATACGCAGTTTGAAATGCATAAACGGTTCCCGAATGAAACGGTGTTCGCGTGCGGTGCATGGTGCTGGGGCGGATTTGCTCCGCACAATCGGTGGAGCATCGGGATTAATAAAACGGCGTTTTTGTCTGCGCAGTCGTACGGCATAGAGGATGTGTTTGTTACAAGCTGGAAGGACGATTACGGCGAGAGTTCGCTCTTTTCAAATCTTCCCGCGCTATATGTTTCCGCGGAGTATTTTCGTGGAAATTATGACATGGACGCCATCAAGCGGGGATTTCAACAGTTGATCGGGATCGATTTTGACGATTATCTTGCGCTTGATTTGCCCGACATGCTCGATGGCGTGGGGATGAATAATCCGTCGAAATATTCTCTGTATTCCGATCCGTTCCTGGGGTTCATGGATTGCCTTGCAGACGAAAAAAAGACAAATCAGTTTACAATGGCAAAGCGTGCTATCGATCGATCGGCGGACAATGCCGAATACGGGTACGTTTTTCGCACCGTTTCTGCACTCTGTTCGGTACTTTCCGTAAAATATGATCTCGGGATCCGTACGCGCAGGATCTATAAATCCGGCGACAGGGCCGCTGCCGCAGAACTTGCAAAGCAGTACGCTTTGCTGGAACGCCGTGTGAAACGCCTCTATCAGACATTCTCCGAACAGTGGGACAGGGAATGTAAGCTGAACGGGTTTGAATGTCACGATATACGGTTCGGCGGGCTTATGACGCGGATCAGGCATTGCGGAAGAGTACTTTCCGAGTATGCGCAGGGGAAGACCGATTGTATTCCCGCATTGGAAGAAGAAATCTTGCCTCTATGCGATAGATTTGAGGCAGGGAAATCGGTCAACTACAATCATTGGCATGCTACCGCACTGATCAAGTACGTGGACAACTGATCATTCATAAGGAAATTCAAAAGGGAAATTACGGGTGATACTGTAAAAATATATAAGGTAAGGAGGGACAAATTATGAGAAAGAAATTATTTGCATTGCTATCCATGCTTATGGTCGGGCTGACCGCCGTAGCGTTTGCAGCGTGCGGAGAGAATGTGAAGCTTGAGTCTGTTTCGATCGACAATAAGACAGAACTCACGGCAACTTGGTATGCGGGCGATGCCGATCGTACGGTCGAGATCGTTCTTGCGCCGCAGGAATGTACCTTGGAGAACACCGAGCTTACGGTCACGTCGGAAAATACGTCGGTCATCACGGTGGAAGGCTACACGCTGACCGCGGTTGCGCCCGGCACATCTACCGTTACGGTGACGGCGGAAGGGCTCTCCGATGAGGTAGAGATCACGGTATCTGAACCGCAGCCCGTGCTGAATACGGTCACGATCGCCAACGAAGATGAACTTGCTGCGGATTGGTATCCGGGTGAAGGGGACAGGACGGTGGAAGTATCCTACGACCCTTCCGAACATTTCAATGCAGACAATACGCCCTCGACGGTGACGTCGGACAATGAGGACGTCATCGCGGTGGACGGCATGAAGCTCACAGCGAAAGCGGCGGGCACGGCGAAGATCACCGTGACGGCGGGCGGCAAGACCGATGAGGTGACGCTCACCGTAAAGCCCGTTCTCACGTCGCTCACCATCACGAACAAGACGGAACTTTCGGCGGCGTGGTCGATGAACGGAGGCGAGAGAGAGGTCGCGTACGAGTATTCCCCTGCGAACTTTGAGGGAGCGCAGGTGAGTATTACTTCGAGCGCGCCCGAGATCGTGGAGGTAAAAGACGGCAAGCTCATTGCAAAGGGTGTCGGCGAGGCGACCATCACCGTGACAGTTAAAACGGATGAACCGCGCGAAAAGTCCGCAACGGACAGCGTGACCGTTACCGTCAGTCCCGTGCTGAATGCGGTCACGATCGCCAACGAAGATAAGCTTGCTGCGGATTGGTATTTGGGCGAAGGGGACAGGACGGTGGAAGTATCCTACGACCCCGCCGAACATTTTAATGCAGACAATACGCCCGCGACGGTGACGTCGGATAATGAGGACGTCATCGCGGTGGACGGCATGAAGCTCACCGCAAAAGCGGCAGGCACGGCGAAGATCACCGTGACGGCGGGCGGCAAGACCGATGAGGTGACGCTCA
>ERZ1643249.5316-NODE-5316-length-10366-cov-6.639705_pt1 | contig 10366 bp, 10 predicted proteins | sample MGYA00579263_ERZ1643249 | MGnify/ENA primary metagenome ERZ1643249 (study PRJEB29033, sample SAMEA4952264) | chicken gut metagenome | biome: Broiler Chicken; feature: Gastrointestinal Tract; material: Caecum | place: Ireland | collected 2018 | study: Broiler...
CAAAGAATTCTATTCTATAACCTGTTTGATTTTGATTAGTAGGAATTATTTCTAAGACATCCCCTCTTACTCTAAAAGTACCACGATGGAAATCTAAATCATTTCTTGCATATTGCATTTCCACAAGTTTTACTAAAACTTCATTACGTTCTATTTCTTCACCTACTCTTAGCGTTAACATTTTATTTTTATATTCTTCTACTTCTCCAATACCATAGATACAAGAAACACTAGCGACAACAATGGTATCTTTTGATGAGAGTAATGCAGATGTTGCCGCGTGACGAAGTTCATCTATTTCATCGTTTATAGAAGAGTCTTTTTCTATATAGGTATCAGTGCTTGGAACATATGCTTCTGGTTGATAATAATCATAATAGCTGACAAAGTACTCTACATTATTCTCTGGGAATAATTCTTTCATCTCTGAATAAAGTTGACCTGCTAGAGTTTTATTATGTGCTAGTATTAGGGTTGGTTTATTAACTTCTTTAATAACATTTGCCATTGTAAAAGTCTTACCTGTTCCTGTTGCACCTAATAAAACTTGTTCTTTTTTACCTTCTTTTATTCCTTCAACTAACTCTTTTATCGCTTCTGGCTGGTCACCACTTGGTTTGAATTTTGATACTAATTTGAACATAGGTATCACTCCTTGCAAGTATTATATCATTAAGATTATATAGTGACAAAGAAATTTACTCATTAGAACTATTTTTATAAATAAAGAACTCTAGTTTTAGACTAAAGTTCTTTTATTTACATACCTATTAAATCAAAATTAATAGGATCTTCTTTAAGCAATTCAATAATATTAGTATTAGAATACTTTTCTATTCTCATCTTTATAGAATTAACATCATCATAAAATAGATTAGGTTTAGTTATTATAATATCTTTTATATTAGTAAGTCCTATTGATAAGAAGTAATCTATTATCGATGATACCCTTTCTTCATTCAACTCTAATTCTAATTTATCATCTTCATCTATTGAGTTAGTAATATCTTTTATATCTTCAGTAGTTAGGTTATATTTAGTTAAATACTCCATCCATATTCACCTCTTCCTTTAACTGTTGATTTAAGTATAGTAAATGTTTTTTCATCAAAATACATTCCTCTAGTAACAGCATACAAGAAAGCATTATCATCAGTAATTCCTTTTTCTTTTAAAACTCCATAACATCTTAATACTTTTAATCTAGATATTATTTCATTACCTATTTTATATTGATATGGATTGTTATCAACTCTATACTGTTCTTCTAATACTTTTATTTTTTCATCTTTCAAAATGTCATCTTGATAAGTAATAGGATTTTCTTTTGTAATTATTTCTTCATACTCGTTTGCATTAGGAATATATTTATCATCCATTTGATTTATAAAGTTTTCTTGTTTAAAAATTTCTAATTTTTCCTTGGTTCCAAAATCATAACCAAATACTATATTATTATTTTGACTTCTATTAGTGATACAACTATTTAAAGTACCTTTTCTTGACTTAGAAGAAATAATTTGACGATAATCTTCTTTTGTGTTTTCTCTTTTTAATTTATATAGTAGAGCGAAAGTTTCTTCACGCATCGCTTGAATAATAGATGGATATGATAAAGCGAAGTTCATATCAAAGTTATGTAATAACCCTATTTCTATTAATTTATCACATCTATCGGCAACAGAATAGAAAGAAAGAGCAGATGGAGGAAAGGTAGAAATATCTCTTTCTTTAAAGAAACCATAAGCTTTATAAACTTTAACATTCTCTGCTATTTTTTCACTAGGTGTTTGTAATACTTTTATATTTGTTTTATCAGAAATAGAAACTTTAAGTCCTAGATTAGTTAGGTACTCTTCGTTAGAAAGCATTTCTTCATAAGAAATTTTATTAGCATAATTGCGCAATTTACTAGTATCTTTTCTTCCACCACCTGTTGGTAATTGTTTTTTGTGTTTACTTCTTAATTTTTTTGATAAATTATTAACCCATATACTAGGCATTTCAAAAAGTGATGTAAATAATGCTTTGCGTTCCTTTAAATCTTCATATCGTTTACTAACAGTATTTGCATTGCTATATAAAACGATTGTTAATAAAGATAACTTAGAAAATTTATCAATGATATTTTTAGATTGTAAATATGATAATATTTCTCTTGCATTATTTAAATCAATATTTCTTGATATTTCTTCCTTATTTTTATCAATATAGGAAAGCATATCTTCTTTAAATCCAAAACTTCTAAAACACTCTTTTACTTCTTCTATATCTGTAGTTGATAATATTTTTTTATTACGTTTGTCAATATTCTCATTATACTCAATTATATTACTAAGTAGTTCTATTTTTATTTTTGATGATATTTCTTCATCTTCTAATATTATTGATAGTATTTTAAAATCTTCTAGATTTAATAAAGTATAATCATCAGGATCATTAATACGTTCATATAAGATTTCTAAGTTTAAGATATCATCTTCTAATTTTTCAGTTTTTTCTTTATTTTTATTAATTAATTCTTCTTCTTTATTATATTTTTCTATTAATAAATTTCTCTTTTCTGTTAAATCTTTAATTAAATTATTAATAATTTCAAGTTGTGGTTTTGTAAGTTCAACTGGTAAATTAACTTCATATTTAGCTTTTAAAACAATTTGAATATTTTTTAAATCTTCTTCTTTTATAAAAGTTATATCACTGATATCTTCATAGTTTAAATCTTTTATATTTTTAATATCTTTACTTATCACTTCTATTAAGGTTGTAACTTTTTCTATTCTTTCTTTTATAGTAGTTAATTCTGATTTATTATCTACAAGATTTAAATTATTATATGTTTCAAATAAAGCATCAACTTTTAATTTAATAATTTCTGATAATGTCATTATAAACACCTACCATTCTGTTAGTATTCTATATGTTTCTATGTAAAAAGAGAAATCTTTAATTCTAGTTTGAAAGTTGGAAATAAATTCTTTAGAACTTATACCTAACATAAACGATAATTCATCTAAATCAATATCTTTTTCTTTAATAATGTTCATACAATCATTTTTAATATTTAAAAATAATATATCTAACTTTTTTTCTATCATTATTTTGGGTCATCTCCTTTTGAGAAAATTTGATCTTTAAATTGTTCGCTGAATTGATATTGTTGTTCTATGAAACTACTATTTTTTGTGTTTATATTATCTAAAGTTTCTTTAATAAGATAAGCATAGTTTTGGTCAATTCTAGTTGAATCATCATAAATTTCATTAAGATGAGCGAATGTTAGTATTAATACTTGATTATCTTTTGCTCTAATGTAAGATACACACATAGTAGAGCTTTTATTAATGTATATATCATTAATTTTCTTTTTAGATTTAAGTTTAGTATGAGTTTTTCCTTTCTCATAATCATAAATATGTTTTTTGAATTTTTCCATTAATGATAGACAACGTTTTCTTTCTTCTTTATTAAACTTTTCCAATTGAAAGAAAGGATTATTATTTTCATCTAATAAGAAGTAAATATCATCTGTTTTTTTAGTCTTTTCTAAATTATCTTTAGTTATAGCTTCTCCTAATATTATAGCTTTAGAATAAGTTTCTTTTAAAGCATTGAAATAGTATTCTATATCATCTTGTTTACTAGCAGGATTTTGAAGATTTTTTTCTAACTCTTGTTTTGCTTCAATTATATCTAGTATTAACATAGTCATAGAGACTTCTTTGTAAGAGAATTCGTCTAAATTTAGAGATTTTAAATCTAAAGAGTCTTTTTCTTTTTGGACTTTAGCAATATCAACTAGTTGTTTTGTATATTCAAGAGTACCTATTGATTTTCCATTAATTAAATAATAATATTGATTTAACAAATTTTCTATTTGTGGTTTTATAGCAAAATATTTATTATTAATATTCGCTATTTTTGCTTCATCTCTTTCTTCAAATAGTGTTTCCGGTTCTATTTTTTCTTCTTTCAATTCCTCTTTAGTTTTTTCTTTTGGTTTTTGTTGTTTTAAACTAGCATTTTGGCAACTCTCATATGCTAACTGTGTTAAGATGTTAACTTTTTCTTCATCATCAATATTTATTTTTAATATAAAGGAGGCCTTAGAACTGATACTTGCATTATTTAATTCTTCGATTTGTTCTTGAATTCTTTTAACTAAATTTTGATAATTAGATTGATTAATGATAGTGTTTTTTACTTGTTCATCTTCTAAAATATTATTTATTGCTATTTTAACTTGTTCTAATTCTAAAGCATTATTTTTTCTAAAAAAGGTTAATATTTTAAACTGGTCTATTAGTTGAGGAAAAGTTGTAAGTAATAATTCCTGATTGTCTAATAAATTTAATACATATTGGTTTTGATCGTCCTTTGAAAAGGTTAAAACAGTTACACAGTCAATCTTTGTTTTATAATTATCATATTCTACTTTTAAATGATTTAACTCTTCTTCTAATAATTGATCATATTTATCTAGTGGTTTCATTTAATTATCCTCCTTTATTTTAGTATCAAAAAAAACAGAATATAATTATCCTGTTCTTAACTCACAATTAAAGAAAGTAATACTATTATTACTTATGTTTTTATTAAAACTGCCCCCCTCCAGGTAACATATTGTAAACACAAGTTTTCGCATTTTTACCTTCTTCCTTTCTTATTTTATAATATCATAACACAAATTCATTTACAATATTGTTTAGATTTTATTTAAAAGAGTTTACTTTAATTTACTATTATATGACACCTTGAAATCTTTTTCTCATATTAGAGCTTGTTTTCTTTTTTATTATAAAAAGCTCTAGTAATATACTAGAACTTTATTTAAGATATTTTAGAACCATTTTCCACTTCTTTATCAGTATTTAATAATACGATGCCTTCATTAGTTTCTGCTCCTAATATTCTAACTTCACTTGTTACTTCTGATATGTGAATAGGTTTGAAATTCATTACAGCGATTACTTGTCTATTTATTAAATCTTCTGGTTTATATAAATCAGTAATTTGTGCAGATGATTTTTTTATACCTAATGGTCCAAAATCTATTTTTAATTTATAAGCAGGATGTCTTGCTCCTTTATTAATACTAGCATCTATTACTTTTCCTACTCTTAATTCTACTTTATCAAAGTCTTCTAATGTTATCATAAACTCTCCTATTATCTACCATTCCACCATACTCTTAATCCTGATGGAAATCCTATGTAATTTCTTGGATTGATTGTCCTCTGAGTATATTCTGTATATGAACTACATCCACCTCCTGCATGCCAATCACATGTTGTAAGTTCAAGATGTAAATGTGCTCCAAATGAATATCCAGTATTACCCATTTTACCAATTACAGTATCTGGAGTAACTGTTTGTCCTACATTTACATACCATGCTGATAAATGAGCATACGTTGAATATAAGTATCTTCCATTTACATTATGTCTTATTTTTAAAACTAAAGCTCCATATACATCATAGTATTTGGCAAAAACGACTCCTGTTGCGATAGGATATATTTCTATTGTTTTATTAGTATTTGATAAATCTATTCCTAAATGTCCTGCATTCATCCAATTTTGGGTAACATATCCACTTACCATTGGTCTATAGAAACCTGATGCTGATGGTACATAGCCACCACCTGATGATGAGTTGCTACGTGACTGTTCATATTCATATTGACATGAATCAATATCTTCATTCTCACCACAGCCAATACTTTCATAATATTCTATTTGTTCTAACGCTTCTTCTTTTTGGTCTTGAACACTTGGCATAGCATCTCTAATGGCAGCAGTCTCAGCATTGATTTTTTCTTGCTCTGCTTCTAATTCTGTTGTTAATTTTTCTAATTCTGCATTTTTTTTGCTTAGTTCTGTTTTTCTTTGTTCATTCTCTTTAACTAGTTGTGAAAGTTCATCCATTACTTGGTCATTATATTCAGTTAATTGTTCAACTATTGCCATACGATATACCATATCAGTAACGTCTGTTGCACCAAAAATATACTCTAAATAAGCATTTTCACCTTCACTAACTTGAAGATATTGAAATAATGATTTACTTTGTTCACTTTTTTCTGATATTTCTTGATTTGATGCCTCAATTTCTTGCTCTAGAATTGCAGTTTCGTTTTCTATTTCACTAATTTGACTTTCTATGTTAGCAATATTTTCTTGAATTTTTTTTACTTCAGCATCGTTAGCAGCAATTTGATTATTTTTGCTATCTAAATCAGCAGTGAATTCTTCTACTTCCGCTCTTAAATCACTTAAGGTTTTAGCATTTGTATTTATAGGAATTATAAATACTGTTAATAGTACTATTAATAAAAATGAACTGATTTTTTTTCTCAAGATAACACCCCTTTCTATATTTTTAAATATTTTCTAACAGCAGAAGCTGATCCTATCATACCTACAATTATACCTATTACTAGGACAATTCCTGATACCATATAGATAAATGGTTCTGGTTCTATTAAACTGATCATTCTACTATATAAATAACCATCAAAATAGTTATATAGAGCTACGTAACCAAAACATACTGTTAAAATAGGGATAATTGAACCAAACATTCCTAAAACCATTCCTTCTATTATAAATGGAGTTTTAATAGTAAAGTTACTTGCTCCTACTAATCTCATAATTGATATTTCTCTTTTTCTTGAGAAGATTGTTAATTTAATTGTATTAATGATTAAGAATACAGTTACAAGTATTAAGGCTATTACCATTCCATAAGATACTTTTTGCGCAGATTCAAAAGCAACTATTAAGTTATCTACCATTCCTTCACCATATCTTACAGTACTAACTTTATCTAACTTCTCTATTCTTTTAGCAGTATCTGCTATTTTCACTACATCTTTTACTTTAACTTGAAATGTATCTTTTAGAGGATTATCTTCTTCACTCCAAGTACTCATAACTTCATTAAAGACTTCATTTTCTTTTCTCATTTCCTCTTTAATTGCTGTTTTACTTTGATAAGTTAATGATTCTACATTACTCATATTTTCTAGTTTTTCCATAACTATTTTTGAATCTTCTTCTGTAGCATCAGTATCTAGAAAGACTACAATAGTTAAATCTTTTTCCATTTCTCTTGTAAAGTTTTGAACATTAAAGGTAATAAGAATTGATATTGCCACAATTATTAAAGTTATAGTTATACAAGAAATTGAGGCAAGTGATAGACTGAAGTTTCTAAAAACACTTTTAAAGGCATCTCTAATACTTCTTCTAAGGGTTCTAAAAAATTTCATTCTTCATAGCCTCCTTTCTCAAGATGTTTAATAAGTCTTCCGTCTTTTAGAAGAACTACTTCTTTTTGCATTTTATTAACTATCTCTTTATCGTGAGTAGCCATTATAATAGTAGTACCACAAGTTTTATTTATCTCTTCTAGAACTTTAACTATTTCCATACTACGGTCTGGATCAAGATTTCCTGTAGGCTCATCACAAAGTAGTATTCTTGGTTCGTTAACAATCGCTCTTGCAATGGCAACACGTTGTTGTTCTCCTCCTGATAATTGATCAGGGTAGTTATGTATTTTAGCTTTTAGTCCAACTAACTCTAAAGCTTTTAAAACTTTTCTTCTTGTTTCCGCTTTAGTCGCACCAATTGATTCCATTGTAAAAGCTACATTTTCATAAACGGTTAACTTAGGAAGTAATCGATAATCTTGAAAAACTATTCCTAGTTTACGTCTTAATTTATATACTTTACTGTTTCTTAATTTTGCAACATTTATTCCCCCAACAAAAATTTCACCACTACTAGGTTTCTCTTCACGATAAAGCATTTTAATAAAAGTACTTTTACCAGATCCTGAGCCACCTATTACAAAGACAAAAGAGCCTTTTTTTATACTAAGGTTTAAGTCATAGATAGCAGTGACTCCATTTTTATATTGTTTATTTACATTTTTAACTCTAATTAAATCCATTAACATCATCCTATTCACAGTTAAGTATAACATATTTCGACATATTCTGTATATAGTAATTATTACCAAAACTGTGAAATTTTTTTGAAAAATGTCAAAAAAAGAAACTCTTGATGAGTTTCTTATTCACCACCTTTTACCTCATAAGCATCTGTTACTACAAAGAAGGCTTTAGGGTCTATTTCTTTTATTCCTTCTTTTAGTTTAAAATATTCTCTAGTTGGTACTACTGCTAGTAGTACTTTTCTTTTCTTTTCTAAAAAGCCTCCTTTAACATCAAATATTGTTACTGTATGATGGAGTGTATTAATTAGGTAATCTCTTACTTGTTTATCTTTACTAGTAGTAATGTAGAAAGCTTTGTTCTTAGATATTCCTAGTATGACTTTATCTATAACATAACCACTAATATAAATTATAATGAAGGCATATAGCATCATATTAAATCCAAAGTAAAATCCTCCTATTAGTACAACTATAAAATTAATTACCATAGTAGTTTTTCCTAAAGAAATATGAAAGTATTTATGTATTATTTGGCTTATGATATTTAGTCCTCCATTACTAAATCCTACTTTATACATAAGACCATTAGTTATACCTAAAAGTATTCCTACTAATAGGCTGATTAAAATTAAATCACTAGTATCAATAACTATCATTCTTGCTAGTGGTTCTGTTATAGAGACAAAGAGGGGATAGGTGATAGTTGCTACTAATGATGCTGCTGTTTGATCTATTCCTAGGAAAAGATAACTTAGTCCTAATAGAATAATAGAACCTATTAAAATAATCATTGCTGGAGATATATCAATTAAGTGATTTATAATAATGGCAACACCATTCATACCTCCTGTTACTAGGTTTGTAGGATATAAGAAAATATTAAAAACTAGTGATGATAAAAATAAACTAATAATTAAGACTGTATAGCGATACCATAGTTTGCTTTTATCTATTTTTTGTAAGTTTGTTTTCATTAAGCACCACCTCTTACTTCATAAGAATCCATTGCTACAAAGAAAGCATTTTTATCAATATTATGAATACCTTCTTTAAGTTTATAGTATTCTCTTGTGGGGATTACACTCATTAAAACTGTTTGATTTTCTAAGTTGTATCCACCCTTAGCTTTAAATTCTGTTACACCGTGTTTAAGTTCATTTATAACAAATGCTTTTACTTCTTTTTCTTTACTTGTAATTATATAGAAGGCTTTGGAATCACTAATACCAAGTACTACTTTATCTGTTAGGGTAGATATTAAGTAAAGTATTATCAAAGAGTACATTAAATGATTAAAGCCAAAGACAAATGCTCCTATGACAATAATAGTACCATCAGTAAAAAACATACTGTTACCAAGACTAATCTTAAATATTTTAGATATAATCATATTAAGTATATCTGTTCCACCTGTTGAATAACCTGCTCTAAAGATAAGGCCTGCACCAATTCCTTGTAAGGCTCCTCCAAAGATAGCGATTAGTATCATTTCACTTTCTTTAAAACTTATATAAGTAGATAAATGTTCTGTCATACTAACAAAGACAGGGAAAAGTATGGAACCTAATATAGACATTTTAGTCTTTTCTTTACCTAATAAAAGAAATGATAATATTATTAAGAAGACGTTTGATATAGAAATAATCATAGAAGGATTAAGTCCAAAGAAGTGTTTTAAAACTAAGGAAAGACCACTTATTCCTCCTGCTACTAAGTTATTAGGAGACATAAAAAGATTGAAAGCAAGAGCTACTAAGAAACAACCAAAGATAAATTCTATTAATTCTTTAACTTTTATTTTATGTTTTATTTCCATAAGTTCCTCCTTTTAGATTGCTTTCAATAAATTTATCTATTTCTCCATCTAGTACACTTTTAGTATCACTAGTTTCATAGTTAGTACGATGATCTTTTACTAAAGAGTATGGGTGTAAAATATAACTTCTTATTTGACTACCAAAATCTATGTTAGATTGAATGCCTTTTTCTTTAGCAAGTTCTTGTTCCTTTTTTTGTTGTTCTAATACATATAACTTGCTTTTTAAAACTTGTAAAGCTGTCTCTTTATTTTGAATTTGACTTCTTTCATTCTGACAAGTTACAACTATTTTAGTAGGTAAGTGAGTTATACGTACGGCACTATCGGTTGTATTTACTCCTTGACCACCGGCACCTGTTGAACGATAGACATCTATTTTTAAGTCTTTTTCATTTATATCTATTTTAATATCTTTAGATATTTCTGGAGTTACATCAATACTTGCAAAGGAGGTATGACGACGATTAGATGAATCAAATGGTGATAATCTAACTAGACGATGAACTCCTTTTTCATTTTTTAAATAACCATAAGCATATTCACCTTTTACTTTAAAAGAGACACTCTTAATCCCTGCTTCTT
>ERZ1643249.5321-NODE-5321-length-10362-cov-7.833511_pt1 | contig 10362 bp, 7 predicted proteins | sample MGYA00579263_ERZ1643249 | MGnify/ENA primary metagenome ERZ1643249 (study PRJEB29033, sample SAMEA4952264) | chicken gut metagenome | biome: Broiler Chicken; feature: Gastrointestinal Tract; material: Caecum | place: Ireland | collected 2018 | study: Broiler...
CCTTCCGCGGCGGCTTTCATCCCTCCGTCCTGCTGGATGAAAACCTTTTGATGCTCGTCGCGGCGGTCGGCGCGTTTTGTATCCGTCAGGACATGGAGGGCGCCGTCGTCATGCTGCTCTATCAGATCGGCGAGTACTTGCAGCGCCTCGCGGTCGGCTCGTCGCGCAGCGCGATCACCAAACTCATGGCGCTCAGGTGCGACACCGCCATCCGCCTGAGGGAGGGCGCGCCCGAGGAAGTCGACCCCGACGAGCTCGTCCCCGGGGATATCATCCTGCTCAGAAAGGGGGACAAGCTCCCCGCCGACTGCCGCCTCATGGGTCGGGAAGCGGCACTGGACACCAAATCCATGACGGGCGAGAGCATGCTCAAAACCGTCTGTATGGGCGAAGAGATGCTCGCGGGCTGCGTCAACGAGGGCGGCGCGGTGCGTGCCGAGGTCGTGCGCCCCGCCTCCGAGAGCGCCGTCGCGAAAATTCTTGAACTGGTGGAGAACTCCGCCGCCAAAAAGGCGAAGCCGGAGAAGTTCATCACCAGGTTTGCGCGCTACTATACGCCCATCGTCGTGCTCATTGCCGTCGTCATCGCCGTCGTGCCGCCTCTCTTCCAGGGGTACAACTTTATGGACTGGATCGTGCCCGCGCTCAACTTCCTCGTCATCTCCTGTCCGTGCGCGCTCATCATCTCCGTGCCGCTCACCTATTTTTCGGGCGTCGGGACGCTCGCGCGCTATGGCGTGCTTACAAAGGGCGCGGTGTATCTGGACCGTCTCGCTGCGGTGAAGGTCGCCGCCTTCGATAAGACGGGCACTTTGACCGAGGGCAGGTTCACGATCGCGGGCGTGCAGGGTGAGCGCGCACTGCCCCTTGCCGCCGCGCTGGAACAGGCGTCCTCACACCCGCTCGCGGGCGCATTTGAGGGCATTGCCGCGCCGACGGCCTGGCAGGTCGAAGAACTTGCGGGGCGGGGCATTGTCGGCATGGTAGACGGCAAGCGCGTCCTTGCGGGCAGCATGCGGCTCATGCAGGAGCAGGGCATTGCCTGCGCGGAAGGAGATGCGGGCGCCCTCGCCGTCCATGTCGCGGAGGAGGGAAAATATATCGGCTGCGTGCTCATTGAGGACAGGCTGCGTCCCGAGGCGGCCGAGGCGCTTATCCGGCTGAAAGAGGCGGGCGTGGAGCATATCGCCGTTCTGACGGGCGACACGGCGCAGCGCGCGCAGGCGGCGCTTGCCTCCCTTCCCGTGGACGAGATCTGCGCGGAGCTGCTGCCGCAGGATAAGCCCGTCTGCGCCGAGCGGCTCAGGGCGCGCGGGACGCTTTTATACGTAGGCGACGGCATCAACGATACCCCCGTCATGGCGGCGAGCGACGTCTCGGTCGCAATGGGCGGACTGGGCAGCGACGCGGCGATCGAGGCGAGCGACTTCGTCCTCGCGTCGGACAATCTTCTCGCGCTTGAAAAGGCGGTCAGGGGCGCCAAAAAGACGCGCAAGATCGTCATCGAAAATATTGTGTTCTCCATCGCGGTCAAGCTCGCGCTCATGGTGCTCTCGCTGTGCGGACTGCTGCCGCTCGGCATTGCAGTGCTGGGCGATACGGGCGTCATGCTGCTCGCGGTGCTCAATTCCATGCGGATGCGTGCAAAAATCAAATAAATTGTGCGGCGCGGCTTGAAAATTGGGCCGCGCCGTGCTATAATCGTATGCATGAAACAGTTGATCGATTGCGCCATGAAGCGCGAACCTTGTGACCTTGTCATCCAAAATGCCCGCATCCTCAATGTGTTCACGGGCGAAACAGAGGAAGGGGAGATCGCCGTCAGGGACGGCATCATCGTCGGCATCGGAGAAGGCTATTCTGCCCGTGAGGTGTACGACGGCGCGGGCATGATCTTTTTGCCCGGGCTGATCGACGCGCACATTCACGTCGAGAGCACCATGCTCACGCCCGAGGAATTTGCGCGCCTTGCCGTGCCGCACGGCACGAGCGGCATCGTCGCCGACCCGCACGAGCTGGTCAACGTCTGCGGCATCGCGGGCGCGGAGTACCTCATGGAGGCGTTTGCGCGCCTTTCGCCGTCGCCTCTTGACGTCTATATGCAGCTTCCCTCCTGTGTGCCCGCGACCCCCTTCGAGACGAGCGGCGCGTCCTTGGACGCCGCCGAGACACGCCTTCAGCTTGCCCGCGATGCCTTCTTCGGGCTGGGCGAGATGATGAACTACGTCGGTGTCATCGCGGGGGAGAAAGAGGTCCTCGGAAAGCTGAAGGCGGCGAAATCGCTCTCCAAGATCGTGGACGGCCACGCGCCGGGCGTTACGGGGGATGCCCTCAACGCCTATCTCTGCGGGAGCATCGCGACCGACCACGAGAGCCTTTCATGGGGCGAGATCAGGGAGAAGATCGCGCGCGGCATGTATGTGCAGATCCGCTGCGGTTCGTCGGCAAACAACATCGCCTCCGCCGCTGCGTGCATGACGGCGGAAAACTTCCCGCGCTTTCTTGTGTGCTCAGACGACAAGCACGCGCACGACCTCATTACCGAGGGGCATCTGGACGATGCACTCCGCCGTCTCGTCGCGGCGGGCGTCCCGCCCTATTATGCGGTGCGCGCGGCGACGCTGAACGTCGCGGAATGCTATCACTTACAGGGCAGGGGCGCGATCGCACCCGGGTATCACGCCGACCTCGTCGCCGTGGAGGACGTCACCTCCTTCCGCGTGCAGGCGGTGTTCAAGGGCGGACGGCTGGTCGCCGAGCGCGGCAAGGCGCTCTTTTCGGCGAATGAAGCCTATCTCCCGGATGCGGTGCGCGGGACGGTGCATGTCAAAGAAGTCACGGCAGAGGATTTCCGCCTGTCGCTCAAGGGAAACAGGGCGCGGGCGATGCGCGTTCTGCCGCACGAACTGGTCACCGAGGAAGTCATCGTGCCCGTTTCGAAGTCGGACGGGGACATTGTGCTGCGCGGCACGTCTCTTGACAAGCTCGCCGTCGTCGAGCGGCACTTCGCGAGCGGGAATATCGGGCTTGCGCTCGTCGAGGGCTACGGCTTAAAAGGCGGTGCGATCGGCATTTCCGTCGCGCACGACAGCCACAACCTCGTCATTTTAGGCGACGACAACGCCGCCATGGCGCGCGTCGTGGCGCTGTTAAAGGAAGCGGGCGGCGGTATGGCGCTCGTGGACGGGGAGGGCGAGGAGGTGTTCCCGCTCGACGTCGCGGGGCTGATGAGTTCGCTGCCCGCGGACGAGGTCGCCGCCCGCATCGAGCATATCTCCCGCCGCGCCTATCGGATGGGCGTCAAGACGTGCTATGACAGCTTTATGACGCTCGCGTTTTTGTCGCTCCCTGTCATTCCGCACCTGAAACTGACGGACAGGGGACTGTTTGACGTGGATAAATTTACCTTTACGACAACGGAGATCAAAGCAGATGAATGAGAACATGACGGTGGTTGCAGCAACGGGCAACGCCCACAAGCTCAAAGAGATCAGGGAAATTTTCTCTGACTGGCACATTCTCTCCGAACAGGAGGCGGGCTTTTCGGGCGAGGTCGAGGAGACAGGTACGACCTTTGTCGAAAACGCGCTCATCAAGGCGCGCGCCGTTTGCAAGGCGACGGGATTTGCTGCGCTCGCGGACGACAGCGGGCTGTGCGTCGACGCTTTGGGCGGCGCGCCCGGCGTCTTGAGCGCGCGTTATTCGGGCGGCGGCGATGCGGAGAATCGCGCGTTGTTGCTCAAAAACATGGAGGGCATCAAAGCACGCGGCGCGCACTTTGCGTGTGCCGTGGCGCTCGTCTTTCCGGACGGCAGGGAGCTCACCGCCGAGGGCGCGTCCTACGGTGAGATCTTGCACGAGGAGCGCGGTACGGGCGGCTTCGGGTATGACAGCCTGTTTTATAGCGCCGACCTCAAAAAATCCTTTGCCGAGGCGACGGAGGCGGAAAAGAACGCTGTCTCGCACCGCGGCAGGGCGCTCGCCGCATTGGAGAAGTTATGCTGAGCTGTATCGTCCTGTCCGATTCGCACGGACGGTTGAAAAATATCCAAAAAATAAGGCCGCTCTTTCTGGAGAACGGCATGGTCATTCATCTCGGCGACGGCTCGTCCGATATCCGCGACTTCGCGCGCGAGTACCCCGAAAAGACCATCGTCATCAAGGGCAACTGCGATTTTTCCTACGGCATGGAGGAATATGTGCTGGAGGCGGGCGGCGTGCGCGTCTTTTGCTGCCACGGGCACAAGTACGGCGTCAAGTCGGGGCTGGAGCGCCTCATCGCGCGCGCCAAGGAACTTGACTGCACCGTCGCGCTGTACGGGCATACCCACCGCGCCTTCAATGAGACGGTGGACGGCGTCCTCTGCGTCAATCCCGGCGCGGCGGGGGACTTTGTCAAGCCCTCCTACTGTTATCTGGCATTGCACAATGGGAAGGCGACCGCCGTGATTGTGAACCTTTGAATCCCCTTCCTCGCGGGATACTTAGAGAGAATCTGCGCCGCCCGATTGTCGGGCGGCGCAAATTGTCCTTTAAGAGAGCAAAATGATGAAAAACTCTTGACAAATCCGCGGGGGGGGGTATAATAACAGTAAGTAAGTTTTGGAGGGATTTATGAAAAGACTACTCAAAGCATTTGTCTCGGTTGTTCTGTCACTCTGCCTCGTATTCGGATTGGCGGCATGCACAGAGGGCGGCAATGGGAACACGCCGAGCGGAGACAATCCGAGCACGGAGACCCCCGGCGGAGAAAACCCCGGAGGAGAGAATCCCGGAGGAGAGAATCCCGGAGAGGAAAACCCCGACGGAGAGACCCCCGGTGGTGGTGAGATGCAGGCTGCGGCGCTTCTGGATGAGGCACTCCTGACGCTTGCTGAGCAGGATTACGTTACCTTTGATTTTGATATGACCGGGCGGCAGATCGGCGGTACGGACGATGCATTGCATACGGCAGAAATGCTGGTTCAGCTCGCGCAGGATGAGAAATACGGCTATGATATCTTTGCGCGGCAGTCGAGCGACGGCGAAGTGACCAGTGAGTCGCTGTTCGTGGATGGGATGCGGTATGCAACTCAGATGATAGACGGTAAATTGTGGTACTATGTGTCCGGAAGCATGGGCGGATCTCTCGGCCCTAATCCGGATCCTGTTCTCGATATTCCTGCTGAAGTTACAAATTCCGGCTCAACGGCGAGCGACAACGCAACGCATAGCTGGATAAGTCTGTTCCTTGGTTCCGGCAATCTGTTTCAGACGTATGGCGCGCTTCTTTCGCTTGCGGGCCTGGATTCCCTTGCCGGCATTGAGGGCGCCGTAACGCAGACGTCTGGCGGGACGCAGCTTTCTCTCACGGTACAGTTGGACGAAGCACGTCAGAGCCTGATCGATTGGCTGGATGCGCTGAAGTCGCAGTCGCTTGACGGACTGGAAGCGGTCGTCAACGAACTGTATGATGAGGATATCACGGTCGTAGAGTTCCTCGATAAACTCGATTCTATTCTTTCGCCCAACGGGCTTGCATTGGAAGAACTTCTCACCGACGAGTATATTGCCACGGTGCTGATCGCGGGCTTTTCCAACGGAATGCCGCCTGCCGATATTTTGGAAACCATCTATGGCAATACCGCGCAGTACCTCTATGAAGTTCTCATGGAGAACGCGGGGGAACAGATCGGGAATATCCTGTCCAAGCCAAAGGCGGGCGAGTCCGTCTATACATATGCCCGCCGCATCTTCGGTCAGTTCAAGGTGACAGGCATCATCGATATGATAACGGGCGAAACGGGCAGCGGCGCAGAAGGATTTGCCGAAATCAAGGAACAGTTCTCCGCCTGGGCAGAGGGAAAGTCTGCATACGACGCGGCAAACTTTGTTATTCAGCAGATGACGGGAAGTGATTCTTACGAAGAGTTTGATGCTGTAGTTCTTCTGCAGGCCTTCACCTTTGAAGAGAGTTATGCGGAATGTTCCGTCACATTGGACGGTAATGCGCGCATTACGGAAGCTTCTTTTGAAATTGACTTTACGATGCTTGACACGAACGATGAAGATGATTATTATGTGGATGGCGTCCCTCACATTCAGCTGGATGGAACGCTGAATGTCTCCTATGACGCGTTCACTTTGGAAGCGCCGTCCGCGGATCAACTGATACCCGTGATCGGCACGCCGCAGATCGATGAAGCAGAGGGGACGGTTTTTATTCCCGTCGAGTGGAATGGTGTACAGCCGGGGGATGCGGGCAGCGATGTTTGTCTTAATTTTGTTGCGTATCCGGAGGAGGGATCTGTTGGCGGGGAGGGGTCTCTTGAGATAGATCTTCCGATAGAGCAGACGGCGGAAGGGATTCTGATCGACGTCGATCTTACGGAAGAATGGCAGGAACTTCGCCGGATGATCGACAAAGAGCTTGCGCAATTTGCTCCATTTGATACAGCTTATTTTTATGATATACAGATAGATATAACGATAGGCGTCTTCTGCCTTAACCTGTCTGTTTTCATAGAATATGATGCAGAAGGAAATGAGATCACAATGAGCAATGTGATGGTTTGGTAATAAGTGTAAGCCGCCCGCCGCGTCAAAAGACGCGGCGGGCGGTTTATATTCCTGATATACTATTCCTGTTTGGTTTCATCGGGCGGCGGCGTAGGGGGCGCGCTTGTTTCGGGAGGCGCGTCCGTCTCTGACGGCATTTCGCCTGTCGCGGGAGAGACCTTCTCTTTGCGTGCACGCACTATGTGATACGCCCACTGTCCGACGGCGGCGGCGATGATGATCGCGTAGCCGATAAAGCTCAGCGTCTCGGGTACCTGCTGCAGGAACACATAGCCCAGGATCGCTGCAAAGAACACCTGCATGTAGTCAAAGACGGCGATCTCCTTGGCGGGCGCGAGGCGGTACGCCGCCGTGATGAAGAACTGTCCGCCCGTCGCCGCAACGCCCGCGAGCAGGAGCCAAAGTAGCTGCATGCCCGTCATGGGCTGATAGCCGGCGATCAGAAAGGGAAGGGTCACAACGGTGGAGAACACCGCGAAGAAGAATACCGTCATCATGCCGCGCTCGCCCTTGACGGCGAGGATGCGCACGCAGGTATAGGCAAATCCCGCGCACGCGCCGCTGCTCACGCCCGCAAGCGCGGGCAGAACGGTCATATCGAAGCGGGGATTGACGACGCAAACCGCGCCCGCAAAGGCAATGAGCACAAAGATAAGTTCAGGGATTTTTGGCTTTTCGCGCAACAGGAGCACGGAAAAGAGGATGGCAAAGAAGGGGGAGAGCTTGTTGAGGATGGAGGCGTCCGAGATGCTGCCGATATTGTCGATGGCATAAAAATTCAGGATGACGCCGAGTAGCCCCAGCGCCGAGCGCAGAAACAGCCACGGAACGCACCCCTTGTTTGCAATGCGGAAGTGGGGCTTCTGAAAACAGAGGATGACAAAGACAACGACGCTCGTCAATGCATTGCGGAAGAATACCTTCTGCATGAGGGGCAGATCGCCCGCCATGTTGACGAACAAGTTCATCGCTGCAAACATGAGCGCCGCGCCGAGGATGAATAGGATGCCCAGTCCCTTTTTTCCCGTCTTTTCCATACGCTGTATTATATGCCCCTTGTGCAAAAAAGTCAAACGTGCGGGGCGGCGTGCACCGACCGCAAAGAAAAAACGGACGCAAGCGCGTCCGTTTCCGGTGTATTTTTAGCTGATATTTTTCGGACGTTTGATCTGCTTTGCCAGCGAGAAGATCATGACTCCGATGCCGATCGCAGTAAATACAAGCAGCATTGCAAGATTGGTGTAGAAAGCTCTTGCATAGCCTTCAGGGTTATTTTGCAGCTGCCAGACCATGTTTTCCAGCAGTTCTCCCAGATCATTGGTCATGAGAATGGAGGCGTCCTCGATCAGGTTCGCGGCGACAAATCCGAGCAGGATAAAGATGAGGCTGACCACAGATACAATGACGATCATGACGGTATTGGGCTTTCCGCCGAACTTGCGGTAGAGGAAGGCGCCCAGCATGACGGCAATCAGCGCGGCGACGGAGGCGACATATCCTAAAAAGTAAAACCCGATGACAAGCCCCGCGCCCACGACGCCGCCGATGAGCGCGCCGCAGATGCCGCGGATGTAGTTGTTGGGCGCATTGGCAAAGGCGCGGTTCTCTTCATCGATCTGTTTGTTGATCGAGCCGACGCAGTCCGCATTCAGCGTCACGGAGAATCCATCGATCGAGCAGCGCTTTTTGTTCGCCGGATCCAGCGGCTGACCGCAATAGGGGCAGAACTCCGCGCCGGGTGCTTCATATTGTTTGAGTAAGTCCGTCAACCGTTGGAAGATGACAGGCAGATTTTTGATCAGCGAGGACATTATGAAAACGGGATAGGCGACCTTCAGGCCGTAGGCGGTCAACGCCGCGCCCAGCCGGGGTTTGCTTTTGGCAAGCTCCGCCGCGATCGCATTCTTTTTGTCCTCCGTGGCGTAAAAACTGGCGTGGATATAGCAAAATTGCTCCATCGTGTTGGGGACGCGAACGCTGATCTCATATCCTTGTATGACGCCGTACGCCATATTTTCGAACACCGTCAGGTTGTACTGCTGTAGCAGGGCTGCAAGTTTCTTGTTCATAGATCTCTCCCTTATTGTGTGAAATGAATTTACATGCATTATAGCATAACAATACGTTATCGTCAAGAGGAGATGATTATTTTGTGAAAGAATTCCTAACTGAAAAACGGGACGGCGTTTGCCGTCCCGCGGAATGTCAGATCGTCTCAATATTGATGAGGTTGGAATTCCCGCTCTTGCCGTTGGGCGTGCCGCCCGTAATGACGATCGTGTCGCCCTTCTGCACCAATCCCGAATCGCGCGCCGCGCACTTCGCGAAGTGGAACAGGACGTCCACGGAGTGGTATTCCTCGCTCATGACGGGCATCACGCCCCAGCTTAAAGCGAGCTTTCTGTAGCTGCGCTCGTCCGTCGTCATACCGATGATATCGATCATCGGACGGAAGCGGGAGACCATCTTCGCCGTCCCGCCCGTGCGGGTGCACACGACGATCGCCTTTGCCTTGACGTCGCGCGCCAGCGTGCAGGCGGAGTGCGAGAGGGCATCCGCAATGCCGCGGATGCGGTAGCGGGATTCGTCGATGGTCTGAATGAACTGCTGTTTGCTCTCCGCCTGTTCGGCGATGCGCGCCATTGCCGCGACCGCCTGCACGGGGTAGAGCCCCGCCGCCGTCTCGCCCGAGAGCATGACCGCGCTCGAACCGTCGTAGACGGCGTTTGCGACGTCGGAGATCTCCGCACGCGTCGGGCGGGGCTGCTTGATCATGGACTCCAGCATCTCCGTCGCCGTGATGCACCGCTTGCCCGCCATGCGGCAGGCGTTGATGATGGTCTTCTGAATGTCGGGCAGTTCCTCATAGGGGATCTCCACGCCCATGTCGCCGCGGCCGATCATGATGCCGTCCGAAACTTCCAGAATGGATTCCAGATTGTTGACGCCCGCGCGGTTTTCGATCTTTGCGATGAGGTCGATGTCGTCCGAGCCGTGCTCGTGCAGGAACTGGCGGATATCCAGAATGTCCTGCGCCTTGGAGACGAAGGAGCACGCCACAAAGTCCACCTGTTGCTCGATGCCGAAGAGAAGATCGCTCTTGTCCTGTTCGGATAGATAGGTGAGGTTGAGCTGTTTTTCGGGGAAGAACATGGACTTGCGGTTGGAGAGTTCGCCGCCGATGACGACCTTGCACATGACATTGGGCGCCTTGACTTCGACGACTTCAAACACCATCAGCCCGTTATTCAAAAGGATCTTGTCGCCCGGGTTCATGTCGGCGCAGATGCCCTGGTAGGAGACGGCAACGCGCGTCTCGTCGCCTACGATGTCCTCAGTGGTGAAGGTGAAGGGGTCGCCCTCTTTTAAGAAGACCTTGCCGTCCTTAAAGGTCTTGATGCGGAACTCCGGTCCCTTGGTGTCCAGCAGAATGGGGAGTGGAATGTTCTTTTCGGCGCGCACTTTTTTGATGACGGCGATCTTTTGTGCGTGCTCTTCGTGCGTGCCGTGCGAGAAGTTGATGCGGGCGACGTTCATGCCCGCGTCCGCCATCGCGGAGATGACCTCCTCCGTCTCGGAAGCGGGTCCTAAGGTGCAGACGATCTTGGTTTTCTTCATAACTCATCCTCACTTAAAAAAGTTCTACTATTATTCTATCATATCTCGCGAAAAAAACAAGATTTTTTTTGAAATTTGTGCTATAATATCTTTCGCTTCGAGCGGACTGCGCGGCCGCGGCGTACCCCGAGTACGACGAGGAAAGTCCGGGCATCGCAGGGCAGGACGCCTGATAACGTCAGGTGA
>ERZ1643249.5323-NODE-5323-length-10361-cov-4.797011_pt1 | contig 10361 bp, 9 predicted proteins | sample MGYA00579263_ERZ1643249 | MGnify/ENA primary metagenome ERZ1643249 (study PRJEB29033, sample SAMEA4952264) | chicken gut metagenome | biome: Broiler Chicken; feature: Gastrointestinal Tract; material: Caecum | place: Ireland | collected 2018 | study: Broiler...
TCCCAGTCGGCTGCGTATTTCTTACATTTTTCACACAGCTCCCCGGCGGTCTCCGGATCCTGATAATCCGTGTTCACTGCTCCGGTTTCCTTCACCAGCCGGGGCAGCCGCTCCGGATTTTCCAGCATCGGGCAGGGCCGCAGATGGTTGCTGTTAAAAGGCTGGTTGTCATGATATGCCTGGAAAATGGGGCTTCTCAAAGCGTCCAGCAGGGAGCAGTCATGGATATTCACGTTGGAGTAATGGATGAAAACGCAAGGCTCCACATCACCCTTGGCATTGATGTGCAGATATCTTCTTCCTCCGGCGATACATCCGCCCACATATTCTCCGTCATTCTGGAAATCCATGCCGAAGATGGGCTTCGTCTCCCGGAAGTGACGGATCCGGTGATACATGGCTTCCCTCTGTTCAGGCGTCGGCAGCAGTTCGGTCACCGCGCCTTTGCCCACCGGCATATAGTGGAAGTACCATACGAAGAGTGCTCCGCTCTCAATCATCATATCGTAAAATGCTTCGCTGCTGACATCTTCAAAGTTCTGGCTGGTATAGCACACAGAAATTCCAAAGGGCAGCTTATACTCCTTCATCAGATCCATGGCATGGCGCACCTTCTGGTACACGCCGCCTCCGCGCCGCCCGTCGTTGGCCTTCTCAAATCCTTCCAGGCTGATGGCCGGAACAAAATTCTTTACCCGCAGCATTTCCTGGCAGAACTCCTCATCGATCATGGTTCCGTTGGTGAAGGCCAGAAATTCACAGTCCGGATGCATCTCACAAATTTTGAAAACGTCCTTTTTGCGTACCGTGGGCTCGCCTCCGGTATAAATATACATATAAGTTCCCAGCTCTTTGCCCTGTTTCACAATGGAATCGATATCCTCCAGGCTCAGATTATACTGATGTCCGTATTCCGCCGCCCAGCAGCCGGTGCAGTTCAGGTTGCAGGCTGTGGTGGGATCCAGCAGGATAGCCCAGGGAATGTTGCAGTTGTATTTCTCCGACATTTCCTCCTGAAGGACGCTTCCTTTCAGGCTGGCATTGGTGATGAAGTTCTGGAAAAATACCCGGCGCACCCCCGGATCCAGCTCATACAGACGAAGAATCAGCTGATACCAGTTGTTTTTCTCCTCAATGGCCTTGCGGATGGCATTTCTCTGACCGGTATACCAGTCGTCCGGCACCAGCCGGTCCACAAACGCCATCAGTTTGGGAATATTCTCCTCCGGATTTCCCTCCAGATATTTCAGTGCCTGATTTACGGTAAATGCTGTCATTGCTTCTTTTATGGATTTGCTCATTTGTACATAACCTCCTGCTATCTGTTATCCTTCCAGTATTTTCATAAATTCCTCACCTGTAATCGTCTCCTTCTCATACAGGTACTTGGCCAGCTCATCCAGTTTGGAACGATTCTCCTCCAGGATCTTCATGGCCCTGGCGTGCTGCTGTTTCACCAGTTCCACCACCTGCCGGTCAATCTCTGCCTGAGACTCGGCAGAGCAGGCCAGGGACGTATCCCCGCCCAGATACTGATTGGTCACCGTCTCCATGGCCACCATGTCAAAATCTTTACTCATACCATACCGGGTAATCATGGCTCTGGCCAGCTTGGTGGCCTGCTCGATATCATTGGAAGCCCCGGTGGATGAGGTCTGAAATACCAGTTCCTCCGCCGCCCGGCCGCCGGTGAGGGTGGCGATCTTATTCTCCAGCTCTTCCTTCAGCATCAGGTAGTGGTTGCCTTCCTCCACCTGCATGGTATAGCCCAGGGCGCCGGAAGTTCTGGGCACGATGGTGATCTTCTGCACCGGCGCGGAATGGTTCTGTTTCGCCGCCACCAGCGCATGGCCGATCTCATGGTATGCCACAATCCTTTTCTCCTGATCCGTCAGGATCGCGTTTTTCTTCTGGTATCCGGCGATTACCACCTCGATACTCTCTTCCAGATCCGACTGGGTCACATACTTTCTGCCGTCACGCACCGTCCGCAGCGCCGCCTCATTGATGATATTTGCCAGCTCCGCGCCGGAAGCTCCGGAAGCCATCCGGGCAATCTTGTTGAAATCCACACTTTCATCCAGCCGTACCTTTTTGGCGTGAACCCTCAGAATTTCCTCCCTGCCCTTCAGATCCGGCAGCTCCACCGGAACTCTCCGGTCAAATCTTCCCGGACGGGTCAGGGCCGGATCCAGGGATTCCGGCCGGTTGGTGGCCGCCAGAATAATCACGCCGTTGTTACTCTCAAAGCCGTCCATTTCCGTCAGTAGCTGATTCAATGTCTGCTCCCGCTCGTCATTGCCTCCGGCCCGGCCGTCACGCTTCTGGCCGATGGCGTCGATCTCATCGATAAACACGATACAGGGTGCTTTCTCCTTCGCCTGTTTGAACAGATCCCGGACCTTGGATGCGCCCATACCCACAAACATCTCCACAAATTCCGATCCGGACATGGAGAAGAAGGGAACGCCCGCCTCGCCTGCCACCGCCTTGGCCAGCATGGTTTTACCGGTTCCGGGAGGGCCCACCAGCAGAATACCCTTGGGCATGTCGGCGCCCACCTCTTTGTATTTGGACGGATTGTGCAGATAATCCACCACCTCCGTCAGATTTTCCTTCGCCTCATCCTCTCCGGCCACATCGGAAAAGCGGATGCCTTCTGAGGATTTCACATAAACCTTGGCATTGCTCTTTCCCATTCCGAAAATCATGGAATTGGGCCCGCCGGCTTTGCTCATTATTTTCCTGGACATATACTGTCCGATTCCCACAAAAATCAGGATCGGCAGAATCCAGGAAACCAGGAAAGAAACCACCGGAGACACATGTTCCACTATCTCCCCGGAAAATTTCGCTCCCGAATCAAACAGCCTCTGAGTGAGATCCGGGTCATCCATCATTCCTGTTTTATAGATATTGTTGTTCCTGTCAGTAAACAGGATCTGATTTTCCTCCTGATCCACCTGCACCTCTTCAATCTGCTTGTTTTCTGTCATGGTCATAAAAGTGCCGTAATCCACTTCCTGCACCTGGTTCTGTGCCATCCAGGGCATCAGCAGAAAATTCACCAGCAGCAGGATGGCCATCACGATCACATAATAATAGATCAATGGTTTTTTCGGTTTTTTTACTTCCTGCATATTCTATTCACTCCTCCGGTTTTCATTATCCTTAAATGTTTTTCTCCCGGTTTTCATCCGCTTCCCCTACCTGTCCGTCCAACGCCGTCAGGGCGGCAATCAAAGCCTGCTGCATGGACAAGGTGGCAAAATCAATGGCAAATTCCGCGTAAAGAGCAGATGCTTCCTGCGCGTCCTCCCCGGATGTGGTATTCTCGCCGTGGAGATCCTCCGCCATCTGTTTCTTCACAATTTCATCCGTGGCCTTCCGGTACTCCAGCTGCGCTTTCGCCAGCCGCGACACCGCCCGGGACCGGCAGTTCCGGACCCGTTCCTGCAGAAGAAGACGTTCCTCTTCATATTCCTCCGCTGTTTTCTGAAGCTCATCCCGGATTCTCTGACGGTTTTCCTGTCCGCAGACACGGATCCTGCTCTGCAGCTTTCCATATTGCTGCTCCAGCTCATACAGCTTAATCGCAAATACTTCCTGCCCTATATTCATGAACCAGGGTCCTCCTTTCCTCTGTTTGGCCGCATGGCCATAAAGGGATCCTTCAGGGTTTCCTCTGTCTGGCCTTTCTTTTTCCCCCTGAGTCTGTTATACCAGTGTTTTCCCCGGGATGCCATTTTCAATTTTTCAGAAATGTATTTACACAATTCCCCAAGTGTAAGGATTTTTTACACATTTTGCGATCTGTACAAACACAAACCTTCGGGTGTAAAAATGCTTTTCAGCGCAAAAAAATAGCCGTAAGGCTTCCAAAAAAGCTGACGACTATTTCCAATCCATCTTTTATTTTTCCTTGCTTTCCGGGAAAATCCCGCCTTTCAAAAGCAGCTCCAGCTGCCTCACCAGCCGTTCCCGACCCAGGTGCGGATCTCCTCCATACCTCAGCAGGGTGCCCACAATCCCGCAGGCATAAAAGTGAAGGCTGATCTCCATATTGCTGAGGCTGACGTTTAGCTCCGGCTCCTTGTAAGCCGCCAGATCCCCCAGATACGTCACCACGGATTCAATGAGCATCTGCTCAATCTGCTGGCTGTTCCTGGAATTCAGCAGCCTGTGGATCTCCCTGTGGTGTTCATAGGCAAATGCCACAAACCGTTCCAGCGCCGCCTGAAGCCCATCCGCTTCCATGCTTTCCTGAAGCAGCTTTTTCGCGGCCCGTTCAAAGGACCACTCCAGAACCTCCATCAGATCATGAAAGTGATAATAGAAGGTCTGGCGGGAAATATGACATTCCTCGATCACATTCTTCACTGTTATTTTGTCAATGTCCCCTTTCCGGATCATCTGCGCAAAGGTATCCGCTATAATTGTCTTCATATCTGCCGGCATGGTGTCCCCGTCCCTCTCTTTTGCGTTGTCTGAAAATCATCGGTTGCAGTTCCTGTCAGAGAGTTCCTGCAGCTTGCAGGCTGACTTTGGAATGTTAAAATTGTACCATTTTCGGGAAAATTCTGCAATGGATTTTCTGTGGGGGATATCTGCCATAGGGCAGACATTTCGGAGGATATGCGGATACATTCTTCCGGATTTTGCCAACCAAAAAGAAAAGGCCGGCGAGGAGAATTCCGCGGGTCTTAAACCGCCACTTTTCCCTCATCCGTCCTGTTCTTTTTTCTCATTTTATGCCCTGCCGCGGATCAGATAATTTCCAGATCGTCTCTGCTTCCCAAAACGGAGCCGCTGGGCGCGGGCGTATCCTGATACCAGTAGGCCACCGAAGAAATATCGTCCTGAAGCGGCAGATACCGGCCTCCGGACCGCCATCCCAATGCCTGGATGGTCACCCGCAGATCTGTATCAAAGTAGATCGGATCATTGATATGCCAGCGATACATATTGAATCTCTGCTGGGTCTTATAAGCCCCGTCTGTGGCGGTTATCTTTGAAAGCCCCGCATAGGGAGTGCAGTAAGGACGGTATATTCCATCCACCTCAAAATCATAAGAGCCGCAGAAGTAATCCTCCGTTCCGGTTCCGCAGATGGTGGGATATTCGCTGTCGCCGTCCATGAAGAATTTAATTTCTCCCTCTCCCCACCAGCCATTGTTGTTCACGCCCCAGAACAGGTAAGTTCCCACATACTGGCCCTTTCCTTTCACACCGTCCAGTATGGTGTAATCCTGCTTGTAGGGCAGCGGATTCGTCCTGCGGAACTGTGCGTGGAAATATCCCATCCCCGGTTCCAGATCCAGCAGCTGGTAATCCACCTGGTAATACACGATCACATCTTCATCCTCAAGATTCTCCAGAGTCATTTTGCAGTGACGGTAGAAGGGCATATCCCAGTAGCAGTTTAATGCCTTTCTCGGATTTACACATACCGCCAGGGAAGTCAGCTGCTCATACTGCTGCTCGTCCGCGCTGGCGAAAAAGTCTCCCAGCGGAGTTTCCACGGAAGGCTCCTGACAGTCATCCCAGTAAATCCGGAAAACCAGCGTGCGGTTTTGGGTACTGCTGGTGGTCACCCAGATATGTTTGATCATGCCGGGGCCATCCATTTCGGCCATGGTAAATGTCTCTCCCGGGGCGATTTTCACAGAAGGCGAGATTTTCCATCCCTTCCCCAGATCCCTGGCACAGGACGCTCCCGTCCCCTCCACGGCCTGTCCGCCTTCTCCCTTCTCGCCGGAAAAGTTTTCCGGGCTGATGGAACGCGTTTTAATATTTCTCAGTTTGCTTAAACTTGTCATATCCCCAATCATACCTATTCTCCTCGTATCCTGCTCCTGTTTTCCCCTCCACAGAATCGTTTCCCAAGGCTTCTCTGGGCAAACTTTACTGATTATCGCCTTTTTCCGCCTCCGCCGTCGTGCCGAACCCATATTCCACGGTTCCCTCCGGCCACGTTCCGGTGATCTGATAAATATAACCCGGCTCCGCCGTAAACACGAATCCGTCCTCTGTTTCATCCACCCGCACGGTCTCGCCCTCCGTGATGGATTCTCCGTCTGTCCGCTCCGCCTCCAGCTGCTGATCCTCATCCCAGCGCACCACAGCCACCTGATCCGGCTCATAGGTGAACATCATGGTCATCTCCGTCGCTTCCGTCATCTGCATCCAGGGAAGATCCTCCCACGTCAGCACATGGGAACCGTCGGCAATATTGCTTGTGGTCTCCCCGTTCTCATCGGTGTACGACCACTCATATCCTCCCCGCATACAGGCCGCCGTCACCACTGCTTCCGGCTGCCGGTAAGTGACGGACATCTCCGGCGGCTGGGTGGTATCCGGCTCCGGGAAGAACTGATCCAGCAATTCCTGATATTTGTCCACATATTCCTGATTCCCCTGCTCCACTCTCACCAGCTTTGTGATGCCGGAATACTGTCCCGGATACGAATTTGTCATAATTCCGCTGCCGTAAACGTCCAGCACGTCACCGCTCTGAAGATCCTCCTTCGCGATACTGTTTCCTTCCTCATCCACGATTTCATCCGGAAGCGTACCGGTAAAAGGCGTGCCCTGCTCCAGGGTGACGAACAATTCACCCACATCATTTTTCAGATAAACCGCCCGAAGCGGCTCCTGGGTCTGATCCGTCTCCTCCTGACCGGTTTCCTCATTATTTCCATTCTCCTGCGCATCGGTCTGCGCTGCCGCAGAGGAGTTCTTCTCCTCCCCGGAATCCGCCTTCTTCTGTCCGCAGCCTGCCACAGCCAGCAGCGCCGCAAGTCCACATATCATCATCGCCTTTCTCATTGTAAGTACCTCCTGTTTGTCTGATCTCTTTATCTTCGATTATTTTCCCCGTTTTTTCTCTGTCCATTCGGTCCCGGGATCTCTTCCGTCACATCCAGTTCTTTGTTCCCTGGTAAATTCCGTGATATTTCCGATACAGCTCTTCGTACATGGCCGCATACTGGCCGCGGGGACGATACACCTTCTCTTCAAAGGAAACCAGCCTGCCGCAGGCGGCGCTGATATCCGGATAAACGCCAATGCCCACACCTGCCAGAATACAGGCGCCCAGACAAGCCTGCTCCTGGGAACGGCATACCTGTATCTCCTTTCCCAGAATATCCGCCTGAATCTGCAGCCACACAGGACTTCCGCTGGCGCCCCCGGAGGCGGTCAACCGCTCCGCCCGGACGCCCAGGCCTTCCAGAATTTCCATGGAATCCCGCAGGGCAAAGGTGACGCCCTCCATGACTGACCGGACCATATGGGCCGCCTCATGCTTCAATGTCAGCCCGAAAAATACCCCTTTGGCGTCCGGATTCATCAGAGGCGTCCGCTCTCCGGAAAGATACGGCAGAAATACCAGACCGCCGCTGCCCGGTTCTACTGTCTCCGCCATCTGTCCCAGCTTCTCAAAGCTGTCCTCCCGCAGAATCTGGTTTTTCATCCAGTTCAGCGACATTCCCCCGGTAAGCATGGCGCCGTAAATCGTATACGCATCGGGAACCGCGTGACAGAACGTATGGGTTCTCAGTTCCGGGTCATAAAAATCCGAAGCCGAAAAGGCGGAAATCTGCGCTCCCGTTCCGATATTGGAGATCATCCGGCCTTCCCGCACCGCGCCGTTGCCGATACTCTGCGCCTGCTGGTCCCCGGCCCCGTATACCACGGGAATCCCCTCCGGCAGCCCGGTCTGCCCGGCCGCTTTGCGGGTAACCGCTCCGGCAATCTCCCAGGAACCGCCAATGGGCGTAAGCAGCGAGCCGTCAATCCCCAGCCTCTCCAGAAGCTCCCAGGCCCATTCCCTTTTCCCCACATCCAGCATCAGGCTGGCGGAAGCGTCTGAATAATCGGTTCCCATCTGCCCGGTGAGCCGGTACCGTATGTAATCCTTTGGCTGAAACACCCGGTAAATTCTGTCATAAGTCCCGCGGTCCTGATTCTTCATCCACAGCAAAGACGCCAGGGCAAATCCGTTGAACACCCGGTTATGCAGAATCCGCCCCTGCTCCCCGGCAGATATTTTCTCACGGATTTCCCCAAGCTCCCCGGTGGCTCTCTGATCCATCCAGATGATGGCCGGGCACACAGGATTTCCCTCCCGGTCCACCGCCGTCAGCCCGTGCATCTGCCCGGAAAATCCAATCCCCCGGACGCCGTCAAGGATATCCGGCCGCTCCTGCCGCATCTGCGCCAGCACATCACACAGCCCTTCCCACCACAGCGCAGGATCCTGCTGCACCCAGCCGGCCCTGGGAATCTCCACCGGATAACCGCTGGACTTCACCGAAACAATCTTCCCATCCTCTTCCATCAGCATCCCCTTGATGCTGGAAGTTCCAATGTCTATCCCCAATAACATCTCCCGTTTACTCCCTTCCCCATGTTCAGGTACAATAGCGCTTTGCGCTATTGACTATGAGCGCTCCGCTCTCACAGTGCCTCCGGCCTGATGCACAGCGACTTTCTGCGGGGCCGCAGAAATCGCCTTATGTGCAGGTACAATAGCGCTTTGCGCTATTGTACCATACCCGCCGACAAAAAAACAGGGCGGATTTGTTCCGTCCTGTGGGTAATTTTTCTTCTTTTTTCAGGCAATTTCCGCCCCTTTTCCCGCGGCATCTGTGATATCTGTCCGCAATGCGGGACATTCTTTTTCCTCTTCCCTTTTTGGGGAAAGCCGCCCTGAAGTCACGCCTCTTCTGCCGGGCTGCTGCCATTTCCTGCATCCGCTTTCCGCTGCCGGGCATCCCTCCACATTTCCCGCATGCGGGCCTGGTGTATCTCCTGCTCGGTGAGCGCCAGAAGCGCTGTCAGCACCTTCCGCTCGTCTTCTGTTCCGGAAAGGATATCCAGCCGTCCGGCCTCCTCCCAAACCCTTCCCAGAATCCGGCGCTGCAAAGATTCCTCTGCTTCCGGATAAAGTTTTCGAAGATATCTGTATACCAAATTTTTATACTTCTCATACACGGTCTGATCCTGCGGTCTTACTGCCTTTCTGGTCATTTTGCGCAGCTGCACTCCGGGCAGTGCCGGTTTTGACCCGCTCCATCACGCAGTTATCCTCCACGAACGCCACCACCTCGCCGGCCTCGCAGTCCAGAATCCGACAGATATTTTCCAAAGTCCGCATGGTAATATTTCCCCCATGCTTCAAAGTATTCAGTGTCCTGTGATCAATCCCCCGCTTCAGCAGCTTATACTGGGAGATCCCCTTTCTCTTCATGGTCTTCCACATCGGTTCGTAGCTGATAATTGCAATCACCACCTCTGCATGCGCTGATACAATTATATTTCTACAAACCGTATTTTAGTATTGTGCGGATAATCACAATATCAACAGCAAGGTTTCCTTTTGCAATCAGCATCAAATTCCAGTCACATCAAGTTGTCAGTCTGCTCATGCCAAAGCAAAAGAAAACAGAATTTTTCCGTTTTTCAGCCACTTTCCTGCTCTTCCAGAAGCGTTTCGATGGCCGCCGTCAGCGGCTCCTTTTCCACCAGACCCGGATTGTAGGCAGCCACCCGCCCTTCCGCGTCCAGAAGAATCGTGGTGGGCAGTGAATACACGCTGTAAACATAAACCGCCTCCCGGTTTTCATCATAATAAACGGGAAAGGAATATCCTTCCTCCTGAATATAAGCCTCCCCCATCTCCTTTGTCTCCCGGCTTCCATCCGTGGATTGAATCATCAGGAAATGCACCTGATCCTTATACTCCTCATATACCTCCTGAAAATCCGGCATCTCCTGCTTACAGTAACCGCACCAGGTAGCCCAGAAATTCACCACCACCGGCTTCCCGAAGAAATCCGACAGTTTCACTTCCTGCCCCTCTGCGTCAAACACCGTAAAATCCACCGCCTGCTGCCGCTGAGAGGAGGTATCGTCCGCGTCCGTTCCGCTGTCTGCATCCTGTCCGGCTTCCGCCGTTTCACTGCCCTCCGCAGCACCGTCTTTTTCCGCGCTGTCCTCTCCTGCAGCATCGTCCCCTTCCACGGCGCCGCCTTCTTCTGCAGTACTATCCTCTCCCACGGCACCGCCTTCTTCTGCGGTACCATCTTCCACAGCGTCACTTTCTTCCGCAGTATCGTCCTGGCCTTCTTCGCTGCCGTCCGCCGTCTGCGTCATCTGATCCAGTGCGGACGGAGCATCCACCTGATCCTTCAAGGCAGTATACGCGATCCCCGCCCCGGCCACCAGCAAAATCAGAACCGCCAGAAGCCCGATTGTCTTACCATATTTTTTCACCTTGCCACTCCTTTACCGGCCACTCCCTGCACTTTCGCAGGCCGCCTGCAATCTGTCATCCCTCCGCGGCCAGGCAAATACCC
>ERZ1643249.5324-NODE-5324-length-10359-cov-27.333754_pt1 | contig 10359 bp, 6 predicted proteins | sample MGYA00579263_ERZ1643249 | MGnify/ENA primary metagenome ERZ1643249 (study PRJEB29033, sample SAMEA4952264) | chicken gut metagenome | biome: Broiler Chicken; feature: Gastrointestinal Tract; material: Caecum | place: Ireland | collected 2018 | study: Broiler...
CCCGCAAAGCCTTTATTTATGGGCTTTTTCGCATTTTCGTCCGCTATTCGAACTCGGTTCTTTTCTCCGAAACTCAAACAAATTTGTTTAAGTTTTATGAGCTTTCCGATTTCATTTATCTCTTTTTCATATTGTGCGCTGACTTACTTATCTTCAGTTGCCGTCGCGTTGCCATGTATGTATTATATCAGAGAAGAGGCTAAAAGCGAAGATTTTATTTGAAATTTCAGGCAAAAATTTACTATCTAATCACTAACGCTTTCATTCTAGAGCACAATATTTTTCATAATACCTTATAGTAAATTAGACTTGAGAATTTCAAACTGTTGTGCATCCAAATTAGTCTTATCAACAATATGTAAACATATTTCAAAATCACTAGTATAAAATTTTGTCGGTATCCTATTTAAGTATGCTTTTAACGCTTCAAACTCCATCATTAAATATTCATTTTTCTTAACAAACCATTTACAAAGGAAATTGCACTTTTCTCCATTACACTTTTCCCCACATTTAAGAGTAAAACCTTTGGACGATACGGACGTTTCATCCATTTTCCCAAATTTACACAATTTATCATTCGTGATTTTTGAAAGTTGAGACATACAAATATCTATATGTAGAATAATTTTTTCTTCTATTTGTCCAGATAATAATGCCGATTTTCCCTCATCAATAATTCTATATTTTGTTTCCAGCTTGTAACCTTTAGTTAACAGATGTGATATCCAATGAAATGCTGATATACTCGACATCTGCTCTATATTATGATTTAGAATAGGCTTTGAAACACGATAGCTACTCATATCTAATAAGTCGGCTATTCGTAACAATATCTTATCAAATTTAGTACTAACCAAACTATTCTTTGCATCAGATTTAATATTATATACATCTTCTACTCTTTGTCCATGAGCCAATGAGATCTCTGCAACTTTTTCCCTTAAACAATCGTCTAAAAAATACAAATCATTCCTTGTTCTTATTTCATCAGCACTTTCTTTTGCATGGTTACTCCTTATCCGATTTTCAAAAAAAACATCTATTTCTTTATAAAACTTAATTAACAATTGTTTTATTTCCCTATTATCAATAAGACATCTATCTTTAATTTCATCCAGATAATTCCTGCTGATTTGATCAGCTATAGTGCTATCCATCAAGAATTCATCCATAGATGGAATTTTAACCATAGATATATCATGCAAATAACACGAAATAAAGACAATATAATAATCATTCATAGAAATTTGTAAATAGTCCACAGCTTTGATTACCTTAATTACATTCTTTATCAAATCTATTGCATGTTCTTGGTTATGTAAAGTATAAAAATACAAATATTTTGAACCATTTTTCCACACATCACAAGTGTATTGATGCACTAAAATCAAATTATCAATTAAGATAGGATATTTAATAAAAGTCCGAAATATTTCTAGTACTTCCATAATGGAATAATCTATTTTTGATACATTATCCTCATCCAATAAATTAATACTGTACACTTTATAAATTTCTTTTGAAAACCAGCTATTTCTTAAATACGCTAATATTCTTAACTCGCCATATGAAAGTGCTCTTTTCACTTGCCTTGTTATAAATAAATCATCATTCAATTGTACACTAAAAAGCCGCGAGTAAAGTGCATTCAGTACCATACGTTTCATCTCAGCAGTACTATTATCAACTATACTAACTGTCTCTAAATAATTGTGTGAAAACATTCCTGTTTCTTCTAGTAATGTTTCCCATTGATATTTCCTAATTTCTTTCTCAATTACTTTATTAACAACATCCCTATGTGCAAACATATATCTACCCAATTTTTCATTGGCCAATTCCCCTATTGTTTTATATGGATCTATATTTATTACTTTTTTGTTTTCAGAAATCCGTTTAAAAGAAGTATATATATACGATGATTCCTTATTATTATATCCACCAAACACTTTTTGATTTACTTCTTCAATATATTTACTAATCTTACCCAAATTCTCTTCTGTTCTAGCACTATTGATGCATAATGCAATATATGCTCCCCACACATCTTGTTTATATATATCTAAGAATTTTTCCAAAAAATCTTTGGATTCTACAGGAATAGCTATACTCTCATCATTTATAGATATCTCTTCATCATTTCTTTGTACGTCCAGTTTAAGTTTTCTATATTTAAAAAACTTATAATATCTTGTTAATTTAGTTCTGTATGTCTCTAAACTTTCTTTTTCAGTACTATCCTCAACACTCTCTATTGTTTTATCTAGTTCTTCCTTTTCTTGACAGATTGCTTTTAAAAGTATTTCAATTTTTGCATTAAGATTATCATCTTCTTCATCAGAATAAGTCGTATATAAATCAAATCCAATTTGAGAAGCAGCTCTACTTAAAGATTTTAAATAAATTTCACCCTCTTTTGCTTTTCCGATTTCCGTATAAGTGCTTTTCCCACTAACATCATGAACTCTTATAGAAAATTCGCGATTTCTAATAAAAGTAATAAGTTCTTCATTATACATTCTAAAAAAAGAATCATTCTTCTCTTCCTTGTATTGTCTTATAAATTTCTGAATATCCTCATTTATTTTTTTTAATTTATCGCGAAAATCTTCAGAATCTTTTATGTCATTAGAAAAGATTACTGAGTCATCAACATAATACAAACTTTTTCCCTGAAAGTACTTCTCAAATATTTTAGAAATTTCAATCATACATATATTTCCCAGAAAATACGATTGTGGTAAACCCTGTGGTATTCCTAATCCAAAAGGAATTTGTTCAGATTCCGGAATACTACCATAGTATATTTGAGAAGTATGCGAATCTAGATTTGATATTTTACAAACCAACAACTTTATCAATAGTACCTTATATAATTCCAATTCTTTTTTATCAATTATAATAGGAATTAACGATAGCATTAAATTATATAACATTTCCGGATCTACAGATGGAAAGAAATTCTCTAAATCCAAGTCTATTTCATATTTATATTCTCGTGTCGTATGGAATGTTTTAAATAATTCGTTAGCCTTTTTTGTATAAGCTTTATACTGTGTTTTCCATGGTTTAAACAAAATTTCGGGTTTTATTGATACACGATTACCATAAAAATTGCTTGGTATCAATCTACTGATATTTGAAAGAGTTATTTTTTCATTGCCCTCGTTAAATTCATATATAAACAGATTCATAATAGAAACTAGAGCAATTTGACTTATTATATCCGATACATGAAGTGGCCTAAATATTACTTCTTTATCTTGGTACTTTTTAGGATTAAAGTACACTTTTGCTTCCACAAAATACTCCGGGTTTACAACCAATTCTTTTAAACATTCCTGTACTTTTTCAATCACATTATTAATATATACTTCATTAAATTTATCCTTCAATTCATTCATTAGTAACTCGTCATTATCATCTAATAACTCTTTATTAAAAACATAGGATTCTAATGAATATATTGACAAAAAAATATTTTCTTTACTAATAAGTTTTTCATACAGTTTTGTTTTTTGAAGATCATTTCCTTTTCCCATTACATATATCCTCTATCCATTTCATTAACTCTTCGCTTGCTTTTCCTGTAATCTCTTCCTGTACATTTTTGCTTTGTATATTGCCACTATACGTTCTTAAAAATAAATGTTCCTTATCTTCATAAACTAAAATACATTTTATAGTTATTTTATTTGTACAAATTTGTTTAATATCTATTGGTGTATTTATTCCTAAACCATCATCCTTGGAAGAGTATTTCCAAAATTGATCCATTAAATATTGCAAATCTAAGTCCATTGGAAACAGAAGTAACTTCTTCGTAATTCCTACAAATATATTATTTTTATTTCTAACAAATTTTTGTAAATTAATGAGTTCTGAGCAAAAACTTGGTAAATAAGTTTCATTATAATAATATCCCGGATTTGAATAAACTAGATATCTCGATAATAAACTTATTTGATCAGCAAACATTTCTGAATTCAATTCTGTTGTTAATAAACTCTCCAAAAAATCCCTTTCTTTTTCATTATTCATAAAGTATCCCTCAAACAAATCTCTAAAGTAATTCTTATTTCCGTATTTCCTAAGGTTAAAGAAACACGTTTTTAATTAATTATCTACCAGCTACGCTACCTTGGCATTGTCATTTATCTCTTCAATAACCTTTCTTATCCCCATCCATACATTCAAATCAGTAAAGATATCCACAACACTTCCCTGATCTGTGAATGGTGATTCCTGCAGCACAGATAAATCTTTCATCAATCCATTATGTACGATATATTCCACAATCTGGTTCACAAAGTAAATCTGTCTGCTATCCAGATTAGTCTCATTCAGGTATTCAGAAAATGCTTCTTTTGCAGCGTTCATATCCAGGCCCACAATTTCGCGAACAAATTCTCCCAGAGGCTTGTCCCCATATTCTGCTTCATATTCATCCTTCGTTCCCAGATCACTCCACAGAATTTTTTCCAATGTTTTAATATCATCCTGAGTCATTGGCTTATTCTTTTTCAATTTCGCAATAACTAGGTCATCCTGATGCTGGCGGACATAATATTCTGCTTTTGCCTTATAGTTCTTCAGATCATCGTTTTCCAGTTCTGACTCTTTCCATTCAATGGACAGAATATCATCTTCGAAGTTTGTGTCATAACGCACCTTCTTTTTAGGAAGATACTTCATCAGATCACGAAGGCTTTCCCGAATATGTTCAAATTCATTGATTCCGGCACGATCCAGATAATCCGTATGGAGAATCTGATTAATCAGCTCTGCCTGTACCATAATTTCCGGTATATTGGCCACCGTAGAAATCGCACTGACTTTTTTCAACAGATCACTCCTGGCTTTTCCATATTTCTTTCCGATCAAATATGCCAGCTCTATGCCGTACATCAGTGCATCAAACCGAACTGCACTTGCCTCATCTCCATCCGGCAGGATCAGAGGAGCCAGTTCTTCCCTTACAAGCAACGTATCCTCATAACTCAGAGTCCGATAGTTGGACTGATCGGAATACAGATCCACATATTTTAAATGCTGACGAACTGCAAAGTTTTCCCGATTCAGTTCCTGCACTTTCTCACTCATATGCTGTATCAATGCATTCCGGTAAGCAATCAATCGTTCTGTCTGATATTCCATATCCTGCAGTTTGTAAGTGATCTGAAATTCCAGATTAAAAATTGCTCCCTGCAGCGCCATCATATTAGCGGTTGCCTTTCCTTTGTTCATACGGAAAAACTCAAAATTGCCACAAAAATCGAAAATATAAAATTTCTGCTTGTCCTCTCCGTCCAGCAATCCGGGGCACAGACGAGTTCCCCGTCCTATCATCTGCCAGAATTTTGCTTTACTCATAACTTTCTTAAAAAAGACAAGATTCAATACTTCCGGCACATCGATTCCTGTGTCCAGCATATCTACGGAAATAGCAATCTGAGGAAGTTTATTTGGCTCTGAAAATTCATCAATAGCACTCTGGGCATAAGTCATATAATTATCAATGACTTTCGCATATCCCGGAAGATTCGGATATTCCTTTCCGAAGATTTCCAGAATCTTTTCCGCATGGTCGTGATTCTTAGCAAAGATAATCGTCTTTCCCAAAGTTTCTCCATAATTGATACGAATCCCTTTGGTCATAAGAATATGCAGAACCTTCTTTATGGTATCCTCATTGAACAGCCAGGAATTCAATGCAGAAGAACTGATTTTTTCAGGAAGTTCTCCGTTCTCGTCTTCAAACGTAGCTTCATAGGCTTCCTTGTCTTCTTCTGATAATTCATCATACACAATTCCCTCTTCAATAAATTTCAAAGAAGATTCTACGGAAAGAAAATCTACCAGATAACCGTCTTTGACGGCCTGTGCCAGTTCATACCCATATGTAGGCACACCATTTTCCAGTTCAAAAATATTGTAGGTATTCTTATCAATTTCGTCCTTTGGTGTAGCTGTCAAGCCAACCAGGGGCGCATCAAAATAGGTAAAAATATCTTTGTATTTATTATAAATAGACCGATGGGCTTCATCACAGATTACCAGATCAAAATGTCCGCAGGTAAACAGTTTTCCCTCCTCATCCTTTACAGAATCAATGCAATTCATCATGGTCTGATAAGTAGAGAAAACACAATGAGCCTGATAATTATCCTTTTCCTCACACAGATTTGTCACAGATAAATCCGGAAGAAGATTCACAAAACTTCGTTTTGCCTGTGTGACCAGAGAATTTCGATCTGCCAGGAACAGGATATTCTTTACCCATCCATGCTGTAGCAACACATCGCACAGTGAAATAACCGTTCTTGTTTTCCCAGAACCCGTCGCCATGACAAGCAATGCTTTCCTACGCTTCTTGTTTCCGAAGCTATCACAGACTGCCTTAACCGCCCCTTCCTGGTAATACCGTCCCGCAATGTTCTTATCTACAGTAATATGCTTCAGACTTGTTTTCATAGACTGCAGATTGAACCACTTTTCCAGATCTCGTTTTGAATAGATCATGGATACTTTTCGTTCCGGATACTGCCCGTCATCAATCCTCGTATCAAATCCATTAGTCAGGAAAATAACCGGTCTTCTGCCACACTGTTTTTCCAACAGATCCGCATATAGCTTTGCCTGCTGACGTCCTTTTGCCACATCCACACAAGTACGTTTTGCCTCAATTACCGCAAGCGGTCTATGAGCATCATCATAAAGCACATAATCTGCATAGCCCACCTCTGATTTATTTGGCATTCCCGGAAGTTCCACTTCATTGATCCAGTTTTTCCCTTCTATCCATCCGGCATCCATCAGCATGGTATCGATGTAAATCTTTCTGGTTTTATACTCGGACAAATCAAGAGGTTTCGGCACATAGGTCTGCTTCTGTTCTTCACGTCTTGCAGTCAGTTGCTCCTTTAACGTCTGATTTTCTGCTATGAGTGCTTTCAGATCAATTTCTGAAATTGGCGGTATTTCTTTTAAAACAGGCTGTTTTTGTTCTTCAAGCAGTTCTCCATGAAACTCACCTTCCGTATAATCTTTGGCATAACAATATGCTACAAAATCCAGAAAGATATACAGATTTTCCAGACATAATTTTGCCTGATCCAGGGTAATCTTCTTGCCATTATGAGCCGCATTGTTCCCCACTCTACGGATAAAATCCAGTCTTCGCCAGAGGTCCGGATCTACAATGTCCCGAAACTCTTCTGTGCTCATCAAGCTGACCAACGTATCCTGATACGGCATGACAAGCGAACCATCTACGGAATACATCCATTTGATGGCAAACTCCATGGCCCGGCGGCAATTGATCACACTGGCTTCCATATCAATATGTAATATTTTCTCAGCCGAAATGGCCACATCTGCGAAAGAATCAAATTGTGGTTCTTTCTTAAGGAAATCAAAGTTGGTCATCAATAATCCCCCTTACCTCTTCTTTTTCGCAGCACTCATACCTTGCGTGATTTGTTGTCTTACCTCTGGCATTTTCATAGCCTCCGTAATCATTGTATTAACAAAATTCCCACCTAATTGATTCTCAAATTCTTTTTGTTGTCTTTCAAGCTCATATTTATGTTCCAATTCCATCTTTTCTTTTTCCATTAAAAATTTTTCTCGTTCTTTTTCTATATCTAATTTATACTGAGTATTTAACTTTTCCAAATCCGTTTTCATTTGTTTCCTCGATATAAGATAACTGGCAATACCAGATATTAAAGCGCATACAATGGAAACTATATACGGTAAATACATGTCCATAAATTTTCTCCTTTCAGATATCAATCTGCCATTATACCTTTTAGATAATTAATAAACGCACAGCACGATATTAACATGAATTTTGCTTCTTCAAACGTTGATGCTTTTCCTCCTATATCTCCAGCATGTCTTATACCATTTGCATCACTTGTATACCCATACAATATGTTAAACGCTGACTTCAAAGCAGAATGAATAACAACACCTCTTTGCTCCAATTTTTTCAACATATTTCCTAGTGTTGCCTCTTTTCCGCGAACTCCTGTAACAATCTCACACATAGCCTCTACACTACTAATGCTTTCTTTAATAGAGTTCTCATAATCAGGATTTTCCCTGTTTGCCAATAGACTGTGAGCTTTTGTGATATGCGAAGTCACTGCTGAATACTCGCTATCTAAAGATTCTTGAATTGTATCCATTTCAATTTCATTGCTAATTGGAGAAATCAAACCACCAATAAATCTGTATCCAACATATTCCTGTTTAAACAATTCATTAAATTGTTCAAACACGCTATAGGTCTCTTCCTGTAAATAATACCCATAAGCTTTATATGGATATTTTTTATTTAATTCTTGTTCCCAATATTCACTAATGGCTTCAACCAGAGTTAATACATCATCATAGGAATTATTCATTATAACTTGGTTTATTTCATCAAAAAACTTATCATCATCTATACTTTTTCTCGTATCAATCCTTTGACCAAACACTTCACTAGTAACATATCTAAAAAAACTTTGTACAGAATCATTACTATAATATTGTCCTCCATAGAAAAAATGATATTGTTCGCTTAACAAATTAAAGATTTGTATACGAGTTCTATTATCGAAATTTTTCATCTGAATTTCTGTATTTTCAGATTTGATTCCTTGTCGATCTGAGAATCCTCCTCTTCTACTTACTTTTACCACTCTACCTCATCCTCCTAATTAAAAATTTTTGAATTACCCAAAGTATTTCTGCATTAAACCATCAAATAATAACTGTGTCTCGTCTAATGCTTTTTGTATCGTAACTTTTGATTTATCGACTTGCTCGACAAAGGCGGCGAATTGTTCTTGCAGTGCCTTATTCGGAACCATAACTTGCAGTTTTTTCAGCATTGCAATAGAAAGATATGCAACTGTCGAGCCAGCTTGCGCATTGTCAATTTGTTTCCTGAATCCACTCATAGTAAATAAGTATTGCAAATATAGAGGCGTAATTTCTTCGGAATAATTGCTCAACCAGCTTATCATTCCATCTTGAAAGTAAAAACAGTCTTCATCATGGACTATATAGCATCTTCCAAGCGTTCCGCGAGAAGTTACCAGTATATCGCCGGTTACAGGAACAAGCCCGGCTCGTTTCAATTCTGTATATTTTATCTCCGAAATAAACAATTCGCTATCTACGGTTCCTGTATCTATTTTGCTCACTAGATCAGATATTCTCCAAAATGGCACACCCTCAGAGCTCTGCTCACTTTGATATACTCGCTTGCTCGAGCCTACAGTACAAAGCTTGTCTAAAGACTTGACTGGCCATGCCTTATTATTGTTTTCCGGCTCTCCAAACATCTCGATAAATCGGGCTTTAATAAGCTCATCTAATTTCTGTAATTCTTGTTTTCTCTGACGGATAATTTGTTCAATTATATCCAACAATTTCATGCTTATTTCTTGTTGTTCTTTACTTATGACTGGTACCTGAATCTCTTCAAGAACTGATTTACTAATAGCCTTAAAAGTGCTTCCTGTTCCTTTATTGTTGAGTTCTTTATTTTGAGCTTTTAAGAAATGAAAAACATAATTTCTTTCAAAATCATTCTCAATGGTAATAGCTGCCAATCCTCGCCCAATACAGCATTCTTCTGTTGCATAATTTAATGCTCCTATAGGTGCCCTAACAGAAATTAAAATGTCATTCTCTTTTGCTATTTTTTGGGGTTTACTGCACCAAACTCTTGCGGTTGGATATAATTCCCCGAAATCAGCATTTCCCTGATAAAATGGTATTCCATTTTTCTCTTCATTATAGCTTGAAGAATCCGGTGATTGTCCCATGGTAATAGTCGCTATATCTTTTAATGCTTTATATTTCATCATTCATCCCTACAAATCCAAATTTATTCTTCCTTATCTTTCTCCAACATCTCATCCAGCTCCGCCAGATTCTTCGTAATCTCCATTTCCAGCTCATGCAGATTCGCCATAATCTCCTGTGTAGATGGATACTCTACCGGTACATATTCCACTTCTTTATACTTGTTAATGGAAAGATCATATTCATTGTCAACGATATCCTGCTTTTCTACAAAAAATGACTGTTCCGTCCGTTTTCGTTCTGTCTCCTGATCTCGATTTCGGAATCTCTCTATAATATCCGGTATATCATTTTCATTGATCGGATTACGTTTATCATCCAGACTGAATCCATCTGCTTTCATGTCGTAGAACCAGACTTTATCCGTGCCGCCATGTCCTGTTTTTGTAAAGATCAGGATAGCGGTGGAGACTCCTGCATAAGGTTTAAAGACTCCGGAAGGCATGGAGATCACTGCCTCCAGACAATTTTCTTCCACCAGTTCTTTGC
>ERZ1643249.5325-NODE-5325-length-10355-cov-4.132816_pt1 | contig 10355 bp, 11 predicted proteins | sample MGYA00579263_ERZ1643249 | MGnify/ENA primary metagenome ERZ1643249 (study PRJEB29033, sample SAMEA4952264) | chicken gut metagenome | biome: Broiler Chicken; feature: Gastrointestinal Tract; material: Caecum | place: Ireland | collected 2018 | study: Broiler...
GACCGTGAGGTCGCAAGTTCAAGTCTTGTCACCTCGACCAGATAAAGCGGAGCATTTGCAAGTGCTTCGCTTTATTTTTCTTTACTCCCCCGCTTCGGCAGGCGTTGGCCGATATGAGCCTTATGTTTTGCGATGTTTTACGCTTCGGAGAAGTTTTACCGACGTTTCGCTTTTACGCTTGCGCCATTGCCTCTTTGGCGGCGGCTTGCTCGCGGTCGTGACGGCGGCATCGCCCGAAAAAACAAGTACTTTCGGCGCAAACGGCGGCGGCTTGCTCGCGGCCGTGACGGCGGCATTGCCTTTCGACTTTTTCACTTGCCGCCATGCGCCCGCTTTCCGGTCGCCCTCTTCGTCCGAAAGGCAGAGGGCTTTTTCGCCGTTATTGCGGCGCGATACGTCAAGTCGCAGTAAAAAGCCGCCCTTTTTAAGCGGGCGGCTGTGTTTAACCATACGGCTATGATCGGAATACCGCGTTCGCGGCATTTCAGCCGCGCGGCGCAAGGCGTATCAGGCTCTCGAACACGCGCGTACTGTCGCGCTTGTCGCAGTAGACCAGCCAGCTTCCGTCCTCGGCGCGGCGGCGGAAAACGCGCAGTTCCTCGCCCTCATAGCTCTGCGCTCTGAAAGCTATCTCATAGCGGAGCATATCCGCGGAAAGCTCGGCTGAGGAGAATGCATCCAGTCCGAGAGTGATATATGCCACGTTGTTGAAGTGGCCGTTCAGATCGAGGTCGCTGACGCGCGCGACGTGAGAGAACGCAAAGTCGCGCTCATCCGTCTGAAAGCGCATGGGGGTGTAGTCGGAAAGCACAGCGCGCGCCTTGTGCGGCACGTCCACGGGGTAACCCACGCTTACGGGGCGTTTGGGTCTGCCCGTCGCTCTGTCGAGCACGCACCACTCGGAGCCGAGCATCGCAAACGGCGTACCGCCCGCGCGTCTGAATACCGCTTCCCTCTCCATGCGGACTATGCCCGGCATGAGCGGATACGTCTCCGCGCTTACCGTGTCCTTCCAGCGAGGCATACTGCCGTAAAACTCTATTCTGACGCGGGTCACTACCCACATGGCGTTGTATTTTGCCGCTATCGCGTCCGCATCCACTCCGTACTCCGTCGCCTGCTTGCCCGCTATGTCGTGAAAGTCGTTCATAAGGTGACGCAGGTCGTACCGTTCGAGAAAGTCCACACGGTCGCTGCTTATTTCATATGTCTTACCGAGAGTCTGTTTAAGTTCTTTCATATTTTCTCACGTTACGGGATGATCCCCGTCAGTTCCAGGACGTACAGCACGATAAACGCAAGCGAGACGACTCCGAACACTACCGCAAGCACGAGATCGCGCGTTTTATGGGATATGCGCATTCTGTAAAGCATCTGCACGACGAACGCGCACGCCCATATGATCGCCGCCTTGTCGAACACCGTGCCGCCTAAAAGTACCGCAAATATAAGCGCCGCCACGGGAACGATCAGACCGACGAGAGCGACTATCAGCGCGGCGCGAGTCGTGAAAAACCACGCTACCGCGTTTCTCTTCCCTTGCTTCTCTTCGCCGTGCTCGTCCGCGCCGCCGTCGGTTACATCCTCGTCGGTCTTACCGACTGCGTAATCCGCGCCGCCGTCCGAGCTATCGGGCAGTCGGTCGTCACGGGAGGGCTTTTCGCCGACACTTTCGGTGCGCTCTTTTTTATCGTCGCTTTTATCTGTCATTTATCTTCTCCGCTTTCTTTCGGAAGCTCTCCGAAGCCCGCCAGCGCGAACGCGTACGCGCCCAGCATCGCGGAAAACGGAAGGCATGCCAATGATTCGGCTATCTTAAAGTCACCCGTAAAATACGGCACGAATGCCGCCACTACGGAAAGCACGCTCATCGCGCCCGTGAGTATCACCGCTTTATACGGCTTTGCGAACCCCGCCGAAGTCAGTCCCGTTGCAAGAGCCGCCACGACGGAGAATACGAATATGAGCACCTCCGCGTTCATGTGAGGTGTTCCGCGCAAAAGAAGCGAGAAAATCATATTGAGGAGCAGTCCGACGGACACGACGCTCGCGGGGATAAAGAGCGGTAACGATCCCATACGCCCCGTACGCGCCACGAGCAACATCGCCGAAAACGCGAGCGCGCCGATCGCAGTCACTACGCTTGCGGCAACGTAAAGATTCGTGAATCCGCCGAGATCCGCCTTAAACAGACCGGCGACCGCAGACGCGCGCACCACTATATCCGCCGCCGCACCCGCAACGGCAAGCATCACGGATATTATGACGAAGAAATTATCACTGCGCACGCATCTTCCCCTCATTGAAAAAGGCAATACGTTCATGGACGCATTATAACATAAACGGCGGCGTATGTCTACCTTTTAGCGCGTCTTCCGCCCGCAGCCACGCTGAGGCGGCGACGGTAATTCCCATCATTACCGCCGTCGCGGGCGCGTATCGTCGTAGCTTTAACCGTAAATGCAAAAAGCGCCTTTCGCGGCAGTTGTGCCGCAAAGGACGCTTTTACTTTACGTTGCGTTTTATTTACGCATCACTTCTGAGAGTTTATCTCCTCGTCGGTGGGGATATAGTCCGTCATCTTGCCCGTAAGGTACTCCTCATACGCCTTCATATCGAAGTAACCCGTACCCGTCAGACCGAATACGATGACCTTCTTCTCGCCCGTCTTCTTGCATTCGAGAGCGGCGTCCATTGCCGCGCGGATCGCGTGTGCCGATTCGGGAGCGGGCAGAGTGCCCTCTATGCGCGCGAACTTGACGGCGGCTTCGAATACCTGCGTCTGCGTGTAGGACTCGGCGCGCATGTACTTGTCGTGATAGAGCTGCGAAAGCACGGGGCTCATGCCGTGATAGCGCAGACCGCCCGCATGGTTGGCACTGGGGATGAACCCGCAGCCGAGCGTGTACATTTTCGCAAGCGGGGTCGTTCTCGCGGTGTCGCAGAAGTCATATCTGAACTCGCCGCGGGTGAGCGACGGGCAGCTGGCAGGCTCTACGGCGACTATGTCAACGTCCGACTTGCCCTCTATTTTCTCCGCCACGAACGGAGCGATGAGTCCGCCGAGGTTGGATCCGCCGCCCGCGCATCCTATGATCATGTCCGGCTTCACGCCTATCTTGTCGAGCGCGGCTTTCGTTTCAAGTCCCACTATGGACTGGTGCAGCAGGACGTGATCGAGCACGGAGCCGAGCACGTATTTGGTCTTGCCGCCGGGTGCGGTGACAGCGGCTTCGACTGCCTCGCTTATCGCGCAACCCAGCGATCCGTTCGTTCCCGGATGCTCTTTGAGTATGAGTCTGCCCGCCTCGGTCGTATCGGAGGGAGAAGGCACAACATCCGCGCCGTATACGTGCATTACGTTGCGGCGGAAAGGCTTCTGCTCATACGAGACTTTGACCATATATACCTTTACGGGAAGGTGGAAATACGCGCCCGCCATTGCGAGAGCCGTTCCCCACTGACCTGCGCCCGTTTCCGTAGTTACGCCGTCAAGCCCTTGCTCCTTGGCGTAGTATACTTGAGGCGCGGCGCTGTTGAGCTTATGCGAACCCGATGTGTTGTTGCCCTCGAACTTGTAGTAGATCTCTGCGGGAGTGCCGAGAGCCTCTTCAAGACCGTATGCGCGAACGAGAGGACTCGGACGATACAGCTTGTAGAAATCCATAACCGGCTGAGGGATGTCGATGTACTTGTCCGTGGAGTTGAGCTCCTGATCGACGAGCTTTTCACAGAACACGGGTGTCAGATCTTCCTTTACGCACGGCTTCATCGTCGCAGGATTGAGCAGAGGCGCGGGCTTGTTCTTCATAAAGCCCTTTACGTTCAGCCACTTGCGGGGAAGCTCGTCTTCGGAAAGGTACACTTTGTAGGGGATCTTCTTTTTGTCTGCCATGATTTTTCTCTCCTTGTTTTTTTGTCGGGGAGTTAAACAAAACCGCCCTCGACTCGAAAATTCGTCAAGGACGGATAAATCCGCGGTGCCACCTTGTTTCGGAACACGTTCCGCACTTTTCTTGCGCCGGTTACGTCGGCAAACACGTTGCGGCATTTCCTCCGCACGCCTCCGCGGCCCATAGATCGCTGCGCTGCCGTCGGATCTCAGCTCCCCCGACTCTCTGTACGCCCGCTGTGCGTTCATCTTCCGCATCTAAGGTTTGGCTTATTATACCCCCCTTTCACGACTTTTGTCAAGCGTTTGCGGTAATTTTTTACGGCGCGGTTGCCCGCTTCGGTGTATTTTTCCCCGCCCGACGCGGCATACTTAAATGCGAGGTGCATTTTATGGAACTTATAAAAAGCAAAACGTATGAAAATCTCGCCAAGGCTTTTGCCGTCGAGTGCATGGCGCAGAACAGGTATAAGTATATCGAGTACGGCGCGCGTCAGAAGGGATATAAGAATATAGCGCAGGTGCTCGACGCCGTCGTATATCAGGAGTTCAACCACGCGCGCATGTTCTATTCGTTCATTCAGACCGCAAGCGAAAAGACTATCGACAATATCGATATCGCGTCCGGCTATCCGTTCAGAATGAAGTGGGACCTCGCGGATAACCTGCTCTTCGCCGCCGAGGACGAGCGCGACGAGGCGGAACGCATCTACCCCGAATATGCGCGCATAGCCGAAAAAGAGGGATTCGCGGATATCGCGGGGCTGTTCAACAACATCGCCGCCGTCGAACACAGACACAGCGAGCTGTTTACCCGCCTCCACGCAAGACTGGCGGACAACACTCTCTATAAGGCGAACGAACCCGTCGTCTGGAAGTGCGCGGACTGCGGTTACGAATACGTCGGCAAAACCGCGTTCAAGACCTGCCCGCTCTGCCAGGCAAAACAGGGCTCTATCATGCTCGAAGGCATCTGATCGATTTTCGGTAATGCTCACCGCTCCCGCCGCTTTGCGACGGGAGCTTTTTTGCGTAAATTCGGCTTTTGCGGCTTGTGTAATTGCATATAGGGATGGCGCGAACGGATAGTCAATGCGCGCGAGCGGTCAATGTGGGCACAAAGCTATTTGTCTCTTATCGGTATCCTTACCACGGGGTGCGGCTTTGCCGTCAGCGCGACGACGACCTGCGAGCGCGACTTTTGCGTTTTTTGGCGCGGTCGGTCTGCGTCTGTACGCGGGAGCGCTTCCCGCGATCTCCTCTTACTCCGTAATGCGGCTATTACCTTGCAATGCGCGTGAATATATGGTATAATAGCGGCATGAGAATAGATAAATTTCTTAAAGTCAGCAGGATACTCAAACGCAGGACAGTCGCAAGCGACGCATGTTCGGGCGGTAAAGTGTCCGTCAACGGCAAGTCGGTAAAACCCGCGTATCAGGTCAAGCTCGGCGACGTCGTCGCCGTCGGGTTCGCGGGCGGTGAAGTGCGGTTCCGCGTCAAGTCGCTCAACGACAAGGTCAGTGCGAAGGACGCCGAATCGCTTTACGAAATAATCGAATGACGGAGGACGCATGAAATACAGGGACGGCAGAGATCTGCGCACCGCCGCGATAGTGCTGTGCGCGGGCAAGGGCGAACGCGCCGCGCTCGGCTATAATAAAGTGCTTTTTCCGCTCGGCGGTCAACCGATAGCGGTCATGTCCATGAATGCGTTCATAAACGCGGGCGTGGATATCGTCGTTTGCGTCGCCTCGCCTGCCGACTACGACGTTTTAGCCGCTTATGCCGAAAGTGCGGGAGCGCGCATTTGCACGGGCGGCGCGACGCGCACCGAAAGCGTCAGACGCGGGCTGGACGCTCTCGGCGACGATGTCGACATAGTCCTCATACACGACGGGGCGCGCCCTTTCGTTTCGCGCGAGGTCATACTTTCGGCCGCGGAAAGCGCGGCGGCATACGGCAGCGGCATTGCCGCCGTACCGTCCACGGACGCAATCAAAGTCGTTGAGCGCGGCGTCATAGTCGCCCATCCCGAAAAAAGCGGGCTGTATAACGCGCAGACCCCGCAGGCGTTCGATTTCAGGCAGATAAAGGACGCCTACTCGCGCATAGACGGAAATTACTCGGACGACGCGGAAGTGTACGCGCTCGCCGGCTACTCGCCGAGAATAAGCGAAGGCAGTTTTTCCAACAGAAAGATAACAACCCACGCCGATCTTACGGGCAGAAGCGACCTCAGCACGGGTATCGGGTTCGACGTACATCGGCTCGTTTACGACCGCGATCTCATCCTCGGCGGCGTGTATATCCCGTTTGAAAAGGGACTCGACGGCCACAGCGACGCCGACGTTCTCACCCACGCCGTCATGGACGCTCTCCTTTCCGCCGCAGGCATGCCCGACATCGGTCACCTGTTCCCCGATACCGATCCGTCGTATAAGGGCTGTTCGAGTATGCTCATGCTCGAACACGTCGGGCGACTGCTTAAAAAGGCGCACTATGACCCCGTCTACATTGCCGCGACCGTCATCGCCCAACGCCCCAAACTCGCAAAATTCATTCCGCGCATGCGCGAAACGATAGCGCGCGCTCTCGGCATTTCCCCCGCCGCCGTCAACATCGGCGCGACTACCGCCGAACGCCTCGGCATGATCGGCGAAGGAAACGCCATTGCCGCGGAAACTTTCGTCCTCGCAGAAAAGGTCTGAGGGGAAACGGCGGTGATCAAACACACATCCGCATAAGTTCATTTTTCCAAGCCGTGACGATGACCCGGCAAACACGGAATACGCATCATATAACGCTTCCCGAAACATATTTCGATCGCCAATCGGTCACCCGCGCTACGGTTACCGACACTAAAATACACATATGTAATGCTCCCCCGAAACCGTGGCGGTCAGCTTCTGCGTTACCGCATAAGAAACGGCACGCACATATGTAATGCTCCCCGAAAGTCGGACAAACTTTCGGGGAGCATTTAACCATGGCACGATCTGTTTCAAAAAGCCGCTACGCGGCGGTTTTACGGAATTTGGATTTTGCGGTTTTCCGAAAAACGAATTTCGCAACTTTTTGAAATGCCGCATTCCAGCGGCTGTTCAATCGGTTATATTTTCGCCAGTAAACACCGGCGAATCGAAAAACATTACAAGATCAATTCCGAACCCCTGCGCAATTGCATGGATGTTCTGAATATTGGTACCCTTATTCCGCATTTTACGAATATCCGCGATCGTCGTCTGCGCCAATCCGCTCATTTTGGCAAGCTGGTATTGCGTCATGTTTTTCTCTTTCAGCAATTCGTCGATACGAATTGACAACGCTTCGGCAAGAGTCACTTACGTCAACCCCCTTCACAATCGTTTTAAGGTTTGACATAAGTATAAAATACTTTGAGAAAAATATACTGAGCCTATCCGTAGTACTGCGATTTCGCTTTGCATTTTGCTTTAAGTATGATACAATCGTTTATAGGTGATAAAATGATTGTAACGTTCTGCGGACATCGTGACTTTTTTCACGCCAAACAATACGAAGAAAAACTGGTAGCGTTTCTGATAATGCTCGCCTCGAAAAATGAATTTCTGGACTGTTATTGCGGCGGTTACGGGCAGTTTGACGATTTTGCCGCAAGGTGCGCAAAATCGGCTAAAAAGATATCAGCCAATATCAGATGTTTTCTTATTATTCCCTATATAACGACCGACCATCAGAACAGATTAAAATATATCCGTGATCATTACGACGGGATCATATATCCACCGCTTGAAAAAGTCCCCTATCGGCTTGCTATAATTCGGCGTAATGAATGGATGATAGACAATGCGGACATCGTCGTATCCTATGTCGATCATTCGTGGGGCGGTGCGGCTAAAACACTTGCGTATGCTAAAAAGAAGAAAAAATTTATTTTTCAACTGATAAAGCCGACATCGTGACCTATCATAATAATGCTTGAATTATTTGCAAGGCATTTTGATTTTTTAAGCACAAATGGCGCAAAATGTGACTTTGCGCCATTTGAAATAAAATTTTAATAACGATCGTCGGTTTTTCCTTTTATCCTTACTATACACGAAACGGTGAAACCCCGAAAGGCGCAGTCAGTCACAAGCGATCGCCGCATACGAATTATCACAGTTAAATGAAAAAGAAACCGACAAAGCGGTTTCTAATTCTGACATAAACGCAGAGTGTGCGTATACGTCGCGTTTGGTGGAGAAGTGACAATGTAAAACGAACTTTATTCTCCATAAAATTGGAATAATAATTCTATTGCGTCAAATAATTTTTGTGTTTGATCAAGATATCGTACGCCTTTTTTGACAATACACACTTTATCACCGCGTCGTATTATTGTCGGAGGGACAGCACCTAATTCAGGGGCTATACTAGTTTTATTTAAGTCGATTTGTTCAATGATTATCGGTTTACCTTGTTTGCCGAAAGGATATCTGAATGTTGTAGAGTTGGAATCTCTATCATTAAAAAATTTAATAACTTTATCGATTGTATGTTCTTCTTGAGAAGTATAGCACGGAATCAAATGATTGTATTTATTAAGTTGCTTGAAGTTATTCCATAAATAAAATAAAGAGTGGGCAGAGTTAATATTTCTTTGTGTTGTCTTTTCCTATATTCTTATAAGGCTAATATCTGCCATCGGGTTAAGTTTGATGTTTTCATTTATGATAAGCCCTTTTAATAACAATTCAGCAGTATGACGTAAAAGAAATATGGTAGGATTATAAAGGTATGGAGCATGTATTATTTCTCCCCATAAATATATTGCGGATAGATGATAATTGTAAGCCAAATCGTAATAGCGTTTAACTGTTTTATTCATATTATATAACACACTATTCTGTTAATAGCAACATCATCATTCGACAAAATATGCGCTTCATTTGGTATTTGATTCGATATCTTTAATCAACAGAGCCATCCTCTCTGCTCGTGTTAATTCAGTTTTTAATTCGCATTCCCACACAACAATAATATGCCAACCTGAATCTTGCAATACTTTAATATTCGCCTCATCACGCATTTTGTTTTTTTCTAATTTGGACTGCCAATATTCTTTGTTAGACTTTGGCCATACAAAATCTTCGCAGTTATGCATGTGCCAAAAGCATCCATTTACAAAAATTATAGTCTTATATTTTGTTAAGACTACATCAGGGTGACCTGCATATCTTTTGTCGTTTTTTCTAAAACGAAATCCATGTGCAAACAAATATTTACGCACATATTCTTCTGGACGCGTATTTTTGCTTCTTATCTGTGACATGTTGTAATGTCGTTGCTCTTTCGTGTGATTATCCATGTAATGCGTTTTCTAACAAAGTATAAATATTATGTGCGATACGGCGAACGACAGGAATACAGACCGTATTTCCGAGTTGCTTATATGCATCAGATATAGAAACACTGTCAGGGAATGTAAAATACGACGGAAATCCTTGGAAAGCTAAACATTCACGCAGTGTCAGTTTCCTTATTCCAAAATCATCCCATATCACCGGCACTCGGTCTGGGTATGTTCCCATATTGGCTGTTAAAGTAGGACACATCATGTTTTTGGTCGGTCTTACTTCAGTATCGGTAATGCGGTATATAGCGTTGCGGTACAACATTTTATCAGCTAAATATTTATACATATCACCGGTATAATAATTACTGTCATCTTGCTTCTGTTTTCGGTTGATGATATCTGATGAAAACAGCGTAAGCTTGATGGGCTCCGGATGATGATATTTAATATGAGCCAGATCATCTCGAACAGCAATGACATAAATTCGTTTACGGATCTGCGGTAGATTTCCGTATTGATCAGCGGACATTATTTTGTAATAAATGTTATATCCGAACTGTACCAAAGAGTTATAAATCACCAGGAATGTTCTGCCGTTATCATGATTAACAAGGTTTGCTACGTTTTCAAGGAATATAACTTTGGGACGCCGGGCGTCTACAATGCGAGAAATCTCAAAAAAAAGATTTCCGCGCTTGTCTAAAAACCCTTTTTGACTGCCAGCAATCGAGAAGGGTTGGCACGGGAATCCTGCAGATAAGACATCAAACTCGGGGAGTTTTTCTGCTGATATTTTTCGGATATCCATTTCAACTAAATATGAATCGCCTAGGTTTTGACGGTATGTTCGACAGGCGGCGGAATCATTATCATTTGCCCAAACGATTTCAAATCCAGCCTGCCGAAAGCCCAAACATATTCCGCCAATACCGGCAAATAAACTTATTACCTTGAACGCCATATTATAAATCACTTAACAGTACTTGTCTGTCCAGTGTAAATATATTCTTCAAATCCAAATGTGAATATGGCGTTGCTTGATGTTTTTCGACCATTTGAATTACATTTGTAACAGCGAACGCACATCCATGCACTCCAGCCTCTTGGACAATACTCTGAATTTGTCCGTTTATGTTGTTACCA
>ERZ1643249.5326-NODE-5326-length-10354-cov-264.698806_pt1 | contig 10354 bp, 8 predicted proteins | sample MGYA00579263_ERZ1643249 | MGnify/ENA primary metagenome ERZ1643249 (study PRJEB29033, sample SAMEA4952264) | chicken gut metagenome | biome: Broiler Chicken; feature: Gastrointestinal Tract; material: Caecum | place: Ireland | collected 2018 | study: Broiler...
CCCAAGCAGCAGCCGAAGCCCAAGCAGCAGCCGAAGCCCAAGCAGCAGCCGAAGCCCAAGCAGCAGCCGAAGCTCAAGCAGCAGCCGAAGCTCAAGCAGCAGCCGAAGCTCAAGCAGCAGCCGAAGCCCAAGCAGCAGCCGAAGCAGCAGCTCAGGAGATTCCTGAAGAACCTCAACAATAATCAAACAAAGTTCCTACATACTATCTATCAAACGGAAAACAAGCTCTATAAAAATAGAGCTTGTTTTCTTTAATGAGCTTTAATATATTCAACTGCAGCTTTCACTGCATTATCCCATTTTTTATCCCAAGTTTGCCGAAAAATTGTGAGAGAATCATACCAGCTGCATTTTCCTTCCTCGTTCATCCATCTGTACTCAGCATCACAGTTTAGCAGACATATGGTTTTTACACCAAGAGCTCCTGCAAGATGAAGCACTCCGTTATCTGATGAAACGAGATAATCCAAATTTTTCAGAGCAGCAGCAGTATAAGAAAAATCCTTAAATTCCCCTCCAAGCAAAACAGGATGTATGTTCCCTTTGAATTCCGTTTCTTTTATTTTCAGCTGGAGAGAATAAAACACAGCACCCTTTAATGTTGAAAACAAATCAACGGCAGAAACGGGAATATCTCTGTTTTTATTATAAAACTGCGGATTTCCTCTCCAGACAAAACCGATTTTCAGTTTATTATGATTAAAATATTTATTTTTAAAATACAGAACTTTCTCCTCATCAGCCTTCAAATAAGGAGATGATGGAATGGTTTCAGGCTGCAGATTTATTATATGAGGAATGTCAAGCAGGGGAATATGACAGTCAAAATCAATATTCTCAAGTTTTTCAGACTCTTTCACCGTATCAAAAGGGAAATTATTTTCTTTTATCAAAGAATACAGCGCATCATGAACTCTGAATATAACCCTTTTTGCTTTCCCTGTAATCTGTTCGATAAATCTGAGAAACATAATCGAATCTCCAAATCCCTGCTCGCATGAGACAAGCAGTGTCTTATCAGATATATCTTCACCTTTCCATCGAGGTTTGTCTATTTGTGGATAAGGAGTTTGGTTCGTTTCTTTCTCCAAACGATGATAATACAACTCCCAGCCTTTTGAGAAATTCTTATACTTAATCAAAAATGTTGCATACAAAAACAGATAATCATGATTTGAAAAAATTGAAAGAGCCTTATCAAAATATTTTTTTGCCATTTCAAAGTTATTTTCTTTATCAGCATAGAAAAGAGCAAGATTTTTATTATTCTCAAAGTCATCGGGTTTTAGTTCAAGAGCTTTTTTGAAGTATTCAATTTGTTTATCACGAAAAGAATATTCGTTGCTCAATTTCGAATAAGCCCGTCCAAGAGCGGCATAAACAGAAGCGTTCTTGAAATAATGCCTGCAATATTCTTCATAATTTTGTATGGATGAGAAGGTATTTTTATCTTCATCCTCCTTGCAATCAGATTTAATCATTGAATATAAATCACCGAGTATACGAAAAACATCATATTTCGACGGTGAAAACTCTAATCCTTTTTTATAAGTTTTTATTGCTGTTTTGATTGCTCCCTGTTGTTTTTGACAATCAGCCATCTCAAAAAAAGGAAAATTCTGTTCATCTTTTGATAAAAACATCAAATCTTCATAAAACAAAAGTGCTTTTCTATAATTTTTCTTCTTATATCCTTCTGCTGCCTGATTTTTTATATAATCACAATATTTCAAAGTCACCTTATCAATTAGCGAAGAATAGTCATGTTTTGCAGACTCATCTAATAAATCATATAAATCTCTCGCTTTTTTATAGCAATCACACGCCTTATCAAGAAACTTGCCGTTGCAAAAAATATCATCAGCCGTTGATATATAATAAATAAACTTCTCTTTTATCACCGGAACGCTCCAATAGGAATAACTCCAAATCTTATATTAGCATATTTCAAAGAAATAAAAAAAGATTGCGGATGAAAAAATCACCCGCAATCAAAATTTCCGTTCATATTATTTTTTTATCAACACTTTGTTCAAAAGAGGATACCCCATCTTTTCTCTTTGAGAAACATAGAGTTTTGCTACCTCATGTGCCATATGTCTGATTCTGTTTATGAAATTCGTTCTCTCATCTCTGCTGATAACCCCTCTTGCATCAAGCAGGTTGAACGCATGAGAGCATTTCAGGACATAATCATAGGCAGGCAAAACGAGTTCATGTTCGACACAGTTGTTGACCTCTTTTGTATACAAATCAAACATCTTGAACAACCCTTCAGAATCAGAGTATTCAAAGTTATATTTTGATTGTTCTATTTCATTTTGCAAATAAATATCACCGTAAGTCAGCGTATCATTCCACTGAATTTCGTAGACGCTCTGCTTATTTTGAAGATACATTGCTATTCTCTCAAGCCCATATGTCAACTCGAGAACAACAGGTCTGATTTCCAACCCGCCGACCTGCTGGAAATATGTGAATTGAGTAATCTCCATTCCATCAAGCCAGACTTCCCAGCCGACACCGGATGCGCCGAGTGTCGGCGATTCCCAGTTATCTTCGACAAACCTGACATCATGTTTGCTCAGGTCTATCCCCATTACCTCAAGACTTTTCAGATAAATATCCTGCGCATCATCAGGAGAAGGCTTGATAATTACCTGATATTGATAATAATGCCCGAGTCTGTTCGGATTTTCTCCGTAACGTGCATCAGCAGGACGTCTGCATGGCTCAATCATCGCAGTATTCCAGGGTTCAGGACCGAGTGCTTTCAAAAAAGTTGCAGGATTCATCGTACTTGCGCCTTTTTCGATATCATAAGGCTGCTGAATAACACAGCCGTAGTCTGACCAGTATTTGTTCAAATTAAAAATCAGTTCTTGAAAATTCATTGCACAATTCTCTCTAAAGTATTTCTTATTAATTTAGTATATCGTAAAAAATAATTTGCAGAAAGAAATTAATTCAAATTAACAGGTCTTGTTCCGTATAAAAATACTTCATCAACAGATTCCAAATCAGAGTGAATTTGCAGCATTGTCTTCTTCAAAACAGGATGAACAAAATTCTCATCAAGCTCTAACATCGGAACAATGCAATAAGCCCTATCACTCATACCAGGATGAGGAACAGTCAGAATATCACTGTTCATAACCAGATTATCATAAAATAAAATATCCAAATCTATTGTTCGAGGACCCCATTTTTTTTCACGAACCCGCCCGAGTTTCTCTTCAACACTCTGACAGGCGTGCAAAAGGTCTATTGGAGGAAGGGTTGTTTTTATTTTGATTATGGCATTCACAAACCAGTTTTGCTCTTTGAAGCCATAAGGCTCTGTTTCATAAAACCCTGAGGTTTCAAGAACTTCTATCCCGTCAAAAGCTGAGAGCATTGTAACAGACTGCTGGATATAACCAAGTCTGTCGCCCATATTTGAACCTATTCCTATATAAGCAATACTCTCTTTCATTCTGTTATTTTAGCTGACGGCCAAAATTTTTACAAGAACGAATTAAGCTTTGAAATCAAGCTTATTTCCGAGTTTCGAGGAAGTCAAAGCCTGTACGCTTTCAACATGCTGCTGTGTAACAAGATAATCAAGCATCTCAGGGCTTTGAGCTATCGGGTCTACAAATCTGAAGAGTTTGCTCATCGGTTTGAAGATGTCTTTTATTGTAACCTGCTGTTGTTCTTCTGGTTGAGCAACAGGTTTTACCGTATTGACAAAAGGTTTCAGACCGACTGTTTTTGGCAGATTGTTAGCCATTTTTATACTCCAAGAAATATATCCCGTACATGAATAGTCGGATTCTCTTTCTTAAACTTTAATTAAAAACGGCTGATTTCAAATCTTTTTTACAAAAATTTACGTTTATACCTTACTTCTTGTATAAATTCTCGGAAGTCTTGATTTCAACAAACAGGTGAGTTCATAGCTGATTGTTCCCAAAATTTTTGCCCATTCATCGACGCTTATTTCTTCTGAAAGAAGAGTTATCACATCACCTTTTTTGACATCAGCGCCTGTTGTGTCAAACATCATCTGATCCATGGTAATATTCCCGATTTGTTTGACTTTCTGCCCGTTTACAATCCCGTAAATCTTATTCGACAAACCTCTCAAAACTCCATCTGCATAACCTATCGGGATAGTTGCGATTCTCGTTGTTTTATCCGTTCGATACGTAAAGCCATAACTGACACCCTCGCCAGGAGGTACTTCAAACAGATTGACAACACGACCTTTCAGACTCATTGCCTGCTTAACCTGAGGAACATAATAATCCCCCTCAGGTAAATCAGGCAAAAGACCATAAAGCCCAATACCCACACGCACCATATCAAATTTCAGATTAAACGCTATCGTCGCTGCCGTGTTTGAACAGTGGAATATAATATCTTTATCACCTTCAAAAGCATCATAGACCTTATTCCACCTTTCAACCTGATGTTTTGTTTCTTCTTCTGACTCAGCACAAGCAAAGTGGGTAAATACCCCCTTCAAAGATAAAAATTCACACTCTTTAACTTTTGATATAAAATCAATCGCCTCTTCTGAAGAAACGCCTATTCGATTCATTCCCGTATTAATCTTCACATGAACCTGAGCCTTGAGTCCGTGTTTTTCATATAAATCCCGACATGCCTGAATATGCTCATCATTGTATATCGCAAGCGTAAGATTATTTTCTATTGCACTTGCAAAAGCCCAATCAGGACTTGTTCCGAGAATCAAAATCGGAATTTCGACTCCTGCCTCCCTGAGTTGTATGCCTTCATCAATAGAAGATACACCAAACATATCAACACCTGATGCTATCAGAGTTGAGGCACACATTGCAGCCCCATGCCCGTAGGCATCAGCTTTCACGACGGCAAGAATCTTTGTTTCTTTGGGAATAATCTTCTCAAATTCATAAATATTATGCTCTATATTGCCTAAATCAACTTCAACCCAGGCATCTTTTCTAACCTGATGGACAAGAGGTCTTCTTATTTTTATCATATTTTCAAAATACTTCTCAAACTAATTTCTTCCGATATAATTATCCGACAAACCATCTTCGTTGTACACTGTTTTTCCCCACTGGTCTTTGTTTATGTATTGATATTTCATCGGAAGAGCAAAACGCAAGTTCCACACAAAAATCGGTCTATCAGAAGGGATAATCCACATATCAACACCTGAGGTTTTGTAGTTGAACCCGACAATAGGCAGAATAATCGGCGTCCATCCTCCGACATTCGGATACTTATCTCCATAACCTTTAAATATTCCCGCCTTATACTGAAAATCAACTCCAAAATCCTTATAAATTGTCTTCGACCAGACTCTCCTTGCAACACCTGCCATATAAGACCGCTGTGAATAACTGTTTCTGAATGTCCCCAAAAGATAACCGGCATACTGCATCCCGAGCAAATCATTTGTCCCGTTCACATCATGGTCATAGTTGACATGCCAGCTCCACATCCCGAGCAGCAGCGCATCATAAGCCGGCTCACCCTTGAACCACTCCCAGAATGCCTTTGCTTTATCATAGTTTCTCTGTTTTTTCGCAACTTTCGCACTTCCATCATCTTTTGATACCCCGCCTTCAAGATTTTCTTCCTCTGCTGCTTCTTCATCCGTTGATAAAGTTGTTATATCTCCTGAAAAGCGCGGTGATGACTTGATGCTTTCTTCAAAATCTGCATTCTGGTATTTCTTTGAAAAAAATCCGAAATTTTCAATAGGCTCATTTATTTTCAAAAATTCTCTCTTGTCATAATCAAAAGGAATTGCACTCTTGGCGGCTGCATTCTCTTTTGTCTCAGTTGTTATATTAAACTTATTTTTCTTTATCGGCTGCTGTCCGTTCAGCTTTTCGATACGAATAACAGGATTTCCTATATCAAGAACTTCCTGCTTTTCAAATGCATCAACCTGCAAATTTATACCTGAATAATCAACCTTTGCAAAAGCCTGAGGAAGACAAAATATAATTAAAAATAATGTTAATAGTACTCGTTCTCTCATCTGACCTGAATTTTATTAAAACTGATTATCTTCTTAAATTCATCATTTTATTTAAAGGAGCGTTAATGTTTATAAACTCTCTATCCTTATTCTGGAGATAGTTGTCTGCTTCGTCGTTTTTTTCTTCTTTGGGAGTAATTATTGTTCTCTTGACTTTTGGCTGCTCGCTGTTTACTCTTTTCAAAACATCTTCCTGTCTTTCAACTTCAACAACAGGTTTTTCTTCATCAACAGTGAGATTAATCCCGGAGGACTCCTTTCCGAAAGAAACAGACGGAATCAAAGTAATCAATGAAAAAATCATTATTGTAAAAATAAATTTATTCATGCACTAACCCTCCTGTTCTTATACTTTAGCATATAGTACAATAAAATTAAATTATACTTTCTTATTTAAACACCAATAATTAATAAAAATTAAAATTCTACACTTATGGGAGCTTCAGGTTATATGGATTTAAGAAAAATTATCATATTATCTCTTATGCTGTTTTTAGCAGCCAACTTGTCCTACGGGGAAGAATCTGCACAGAAAGAAAATGACTATGACCTGAAAATTATCAATGAAAAACTAATCGAAAACTCTGACCAGAAGGATGAATTCAAAATCCTCGACGAAAAAACATTCCTTCCTCAAGACACACAAGAACAAAAACATTCAAAAATAACCAACGAACAGAATTTATCTCTCCTCTCTTATGATGATTTGGTTCATATCTACAGGGATAAAACTTATAAACAGAACATCACATCAAAAATCTTTTCCCAACCGATTGTTAACAACAACATCTCTTCGGCAGACAAAGACTATCCCTTCAAAAAATGTCCGCATATGGGCGATTACATAAGAGTCTCCTTCTGGAGCATAGATGGAGGGAAAAACTACGAACAAATAGAAGATGTCTTCTTTGAACCGGAAAAACTTACAAAAAAAATTGACACCAAAAACTCAAAAATGAGCTATATGAAAGGTTCTTCAATCACAAAAAAAGAAGCAAAACAAAAAGTTCTCGAAGAAGCAAATCGCTTCTCGCAATCTGATATTCTGATGCTTAATGACGCTGATATAGGTCTTGCGAGAACAGACTACAAAAATACCGTCGACGAACTTGCAACAACGCTTGGTTACAACTATGCCCTCATCCCTGAATTTCTCGAAATTGACCCGCAAATCCTCGGAGTGTCAAAGGAAGTTCTCGACAACGAAAACATCTCCCCTGCACTTATGCAGCCACACAATGTCGATAAAGAAAAACTCAAAGCCATTACTGCGATAGCTATCCTGAGCAAATTTCCTCTCGAAAATGTCAGAGTAATCAGACTCCCTGACTTTTATGACTGGTATGGAGAAGAAAAAAGAAACGTCTTCTTCGGCGAAAAAGTCAAAAGATATGCAGCAGAAAACGTCCTGAACGAAAAAACAACATCTCATGTCAGACTCGGTTCACGCTGCGCTCTTCTTGCCGATACTATTGTTGACGGAGAAAAAATAACCCTGCTCACAGTACAGTTTGAAGACAGAACAGACGCTATACACAGAGCTAAACAGGCAAAATATCTCCTCGAACAAATCAAATCAATAAATAACCCCGTTATCGTAGCAGGGAACTTCAACACAACAACCCGCAACAATGCGCCGGTCAGACCGATGAGGGTAATAAAAAACACTTTCACCGACATACACAACCTCGCTCGCTTCGGAGTAGGACTGATTTTTCCTCCCGGGCTGATACTGAACGTTACTCGTCCGACAATTGACTATTTCAGAAAATCATCAGACCCGACAGTAAAAAGTATTCCCATCATAGCCCCGAACTACGAAAGAAAAGTATTCAACAACTTCAAAAAGTTTACGTTTGACGACGGCTATAGATTCGACTTTAGAGGCGATGACCAATCACAGATACAAAACTTTGACCCGAACGGCTGGCTCTCAAACTCAAATGAAAGAGCACATGTAGGCTTTGTTCCGACATATCACATCAACAGAAACTTCGGCATAGCCAACTCAAAAATTGACTGGATGTTCATCAAAGGCTATAGAACAGACCCGTTTGAAAAAGAAGGCGGCTCAGAAAAATTTGCCCCGCACAATGCAAGGACTCTGCATACGCTGAACTTTGCATACAAAGAACCTATTTCAAGACATGCACCCTTGAGCGTTGATTTAGCTATCACTGACTTCAAAAACATTAGGAACGCAAAATAATTTTTATAACAAAATGTAAATATTACATCAAAAGGTATAAAGAAATTTACACATAACTCCGATAAATAACATATATGTTACTTAGCTAAGGAGTTGTTAGGTGTCTTCGGTTAATCCTTTTGAACAAAATGTTGATATTTACAACAAAAAAATATCTTCCTCTAAAACTATTAATACAAACCAATCTTCAGAAGTTTCTGAATCTGCGCAGATTGATACCTCCGGCAGTATCTATTCTGAATCCTCTGACTCTAAACAGTATTCCAACGGGCTTTCTGTTGAAAATGACTCTGAAATAGATAGCAACACATATAACGTTATCAAAGAACAACTCGAAAACGAAATTGAACAAAAAAAACAAGCTCTGAAGGATAAAAAAGATGACAGAGGTTGGGCTACTTCTCTATGGAACGGCGCTAAAGAACTCTTCGGCGGCGGCGATAAAGCCGAACTTAAAGAAATAGAAAAACTTGAAGAAGAACTCAAAACTCTTGAAACAGAACCTGATAACCTCGATGCCGTCTACAAATCCATTATGGGAAAAGATTTAAGCGCTGAGGAAATATCAAAAATCAAAAATTCCTCTTCTCTTGTTTCTTCTCTTGACTCTTCTACGAAGCAGGCTATTATCACTGAACTTGAAAATCAATATGAGCAAATTGAAGACTCTCTTGATTCCGCAAAAAGTTCGAACGGTTGGATTTCAGGGGCCTGGGACAAGTTCAAAAACTGGACTGGCATCGGGGCGTCTTCTAATAAAAGTGAAACTCAGCTCGATAATATGAAAGAGCAGCTGGATTCTCTCAAAGAAAACCCTGACAATCTTGCTGAAGTCTACAAAAATATCACAGGCAAAGATTTTACAACAGATGAGCTAAATAAATTCATCTCTGGAGAAACTTCTCTTGTCTCCGAGTCAAAAGCTGCCGAGTCTGTTTCTAAATACTCGGAAGGGCAAAAAATGGCTACTGATATCGTCGCTGACGTCGTTTCCGGTATCGCTGCAGTCGGGGCTATTGCTGCGGCGCCTTTCACCGGCGGTGCTTCTCTTCTGCTCGCTGCAGGAGTTGGTGCCGGGGTTAAAGTCGGGCTTAAAGCAAGTGATTGTATAGGCAATGAAAAAACTTACGGACTTTCTGATCTCGCCTATGACTCTGTTACTGGCTCCATAAACGGTATGTTTGCTCCGATTTCTAACGGCTTAGGCGGTGCTGCTGGTACCGGCGTTGCTAAAGCCTTCGGACTTGAAGCCGCTGAAAACACTGTCAAAACTGCTCTCAAACAAACTGCAAAAACTGTCGGCAAAGAAGCAGCTGAAGAAGTTCTTGAACAGGGGGCAAAGCAGGCCGGAAAAAGCACTATCTCTAAAATTCTTGCAAAACAGGGCACTGAATATGTTCTCAAGGAGGGGGCTGAATCCACTCTCAAAACTACTATCGGAAAAGTTGCGGCTTACGGCACTGATATGGTCGTTGACGGGGCGCTTAGCGGGGCTACTGACGGCTTTGCCAGAGCTCTCGGAGAAGGACGCATCGAGGATATCCCTCAAGATACCCTCAACGGGCTGGCCGGCGGTGCTGTCGCTTCACCTCTCATCGGCGGCGGCTTCAGACTCGCAACTAAAGGCGGTTCTAAAATTGGAAATATGATTGGCAAATCAGACATCGGAGACAGCGTTGCAGATGAAGTGTCAGATAAATCTAAATCATCTTTCTTGAATAAAGCAGGCGAGCTTAAAGACGCTGCTTCTGACAAACTTCACAAGGCAGGTGATAAAATCAAAAACTCCAATGCTTACCAAAAAGCAGGCGAGCTCAAACATGCTGCTTCTGACAAACTTCATCAGGCAGGTGACAAAATCAAAAACTCTACTGCTTACCAAAAAGCAGGCGAACTTAAAGACGCTGCAAAAGATAAATTTCATCAAATGGCAGAAGAGTACAACTCTACAAGAGAACTCATGGCGGAAGACGGTGCTTCCTTCAAAGACTTAGCTGCTGATAAACTCCATCAGACCGGCGATAAAATCAAAAACTCTAAAGCTTACCAAAAAGCAGGCGAGCTCAAAAATGCTGCTTCTGACAAACTTCATCAGGCAGGTGACAAAATCAAAAACTCTA
>ERZ1643249.5328-NODE-5328-length-10352-cov-6.134991_pt1 | contig 10352 bp, 11 predicted proteins | sample MGYA00579263_ERZ1643249 | MGnify/ENA primary metagenome ERZ1643249 (study PRJEB29033, sample SAMEA4952264) | chicken gut metagenome | biome: Broiler Chicken; feature: Gastrointestinal Tract; material: Caecum | place: Ireland | collected 2018 | study: Broiler...
GAGCATCTGCCTTACAAGCAGAGGGTCATAGGTTCGAGCCCTATAGGTCCCATTACGGCGAGGTAGCTCAGCTGGCTAGAGCATGCGGTTCATACCCGCAGTGTCGGGGGTTCAAGTCCCTTCCTCGCTACTGATGAATAGCTCAAAGACGTTGTAGAAGCAATGTTTTTGGGCTTTTTTCATAATATGCAGAGTTTTATTTTGACGATGATTTTGCGGCAGGAGGGCAGAAGGAAATGACGCACGAACTGCATGAGATACCACCGGTTTTTGATGAACACTCCCGGATTCTGATTCTGGGGAGCTTTCCTTCCGTAAAGTCCAGGGAGGCGCGTTTTTTCTACGGCCATCCCCAGAACCGTTTCTGGAAGGTGCTGGCGGCTGTGACGGATCAGGAGACGCCCCGGACGATTCCGGAGAAAAAGGAATTTCTTCTGAGAAACGGGATTGCGCTCTGGGATGTGATTGCCAGCTGTGATATTCAGGGTTCCAGTGACAGCAGTATCCGGAATGTAGTTCCCAATGACTTAAGTGAAATTCTCAGGAAAGCGGATATCCGGCAGATCTACGCAAACGGCGGTACAGCCTTCCGGCTGTATCGGAAATACACGTATCCGGCGGTCGGAAAAGAAGCAGTCCGTCTGCCTTCTACCAGCCCGGCCAATGCGGCCTGTTCCCTGGAAAAGCTTACGGAGCAGTGGAGCGTGATCCGGGAATTTCTCATTGGTGAAAGATAGCGCCGGTGTACCAAGGGCGTACCGCCCCTTGTACACCGACGATGGTAAAAGCGTTGAAGCGGCAGTAATAAAGTGATAAAGTGATAAAAAGTATTCAGACATTTTACGGCAGGCTCCGTAAAGGAAAGAGGTGTATGATGCGGGTAGGAATGGGTTATGATGTGCACAGACTGACAGAAGGCCGGGAACTGATTCTTGGCGGCGTGAAGATTCCCTATGAGAAAGGACTTCTGGGTCATTCGGATGCGGACGTGCTTCTGCACGCGGTGATGGACGCGCTTCTGGGAGCGGCGGCCCTGGGGGATATCGGAAAGCATTTCCCGGATACGGACCCGGCGTATAAGGGCATTTCCAGCCTGAAGCTTCTGGAACATGTGGGAGATCTTCTGGAAAAGGAAGGTTATACCGTGGGCAACATTGACGCGACAATCATTGCGCAGAAGCCGAAGATGGCTCCCCACATTCCGGCTATGCGGGCGAATGTGGCCAGAGTTCTTGGAATAGAGGAAAACCAGATTAATATCAAGGCAACCACGGAGGAAGGCCTTGGCTTTACCGGAAACGGCGAGGGAATTTCCTCACAGGCTGTCTGCCTTCTGATTCCCGCAGAGTATGTGTATGACGATGTGATGGAAGCCGGGAAAGGCTGCGGCGGCTGTATGGGCTGCCCGGGAACTTCAGAAAATCTTGGATAAAGACATGCAGAGTCAGGTCTGTAAGTCGGAAAGAGGTGTGCAAAATGGAAATTCGGTATCTGGACAGAGAAGAGCACGAACGTTCCAGAGCTCTTTACGAAGAGGTTTTTGTGGAAGATGAGGAAGCATTTGTAGACGCCTATTATCGGATTAAAGCGGCGGACAATGAAATCCTGGTAGCGGAGGATGAGGGACAGATTATATCCATGCTGCACCGGAATCCCTATACTTTCTGCTTCCGCGGAGAAAGCGTTCCGGCAGATTATCTGGTGGCGGTGGCCACAAAGGTGACTTTCCGGCACAGAGGGCTGATGCGCGCGCTGCTGACGAAGGCCCTGCGGGATATGGAAGAGCAGGAGCGGCCCTTCACCTTTCTGATGCCTGCGGATGAGGCCATCTATACGCCCTTTGATTTCCGGCTGATGGGAAATGACGACGAAGAGGGGCTTGCGGATGCGGACGGGGAGACACTGGCAGAGGACTATGAGCTTTTTACGGAAAAGAACGCAGATTATGAAAGGCGCCATATTTTCTGGCCTGAGTGGGAGAGCACGCCTATGATGATACGGCTTTTGTATCTGCCGGCCTTTGTGAAAAATATCGGAGCGGAAGAAAATCAGAGTCTGCTTGTGGAGATAGAGGACCCGATCCTTTCGGAGAATAACGGAGTGTTCCTCTGGGAGTTTTCCGGAGAACGGAGCGCCCTGGTGCCGGTAAAGGCCAGACCGGAGATTCGGATCTCCATTGCGGATCTGGGAAGCTTTCTCTGCGGCATGCTGGGACCGGAAGAGCTTCCGGGCTTAAAAGACGCGGAAGATCCGGAAACTGTGCGGGAAAAGCTGGAGAAGATCCGGGTGATAGACGGCATCTATATTAATGAAACCGTATAAGAAAACGGCTTCAGACAGCACTTGACAAAATCCTTCCCATTGCATATTCTATTAACGTAAGAAGTTTTTGGCATAAGGAAAAAGGCAGAGAACGGAAAAGTAATCTGGTTCAGAAGCATCAGAGAGGAACAGCCGCCGGCTGAAAGCTGTTCCGGTGGATGAACAGATGAAGTGCATCCGGGAGCTGATTCGGTGAGCGGAAGAATCCGGTAGCTGAATACGTGAAAGCGCACGTTACGCGCCAGAGTGGAAAGGCAGACTGCCTTTTAAGAAGAGTGGAACCGCGGATACTTTCGTCTCTTGGAGAGGAAGGTATCCTTTTTATTTTGAAAATAAAGGGGAGTAAGTATGGGAATCATCAAATATATCAAGGAGGAGTTTCAGGTCATTACAGAGCGCGATCCGGCCATCAAGACGCCGGCGGAAGTGCTTCTGTACCCCAGCTTCCGGGCAATATTAAGCTACCGCCTGGCGCATAAGTGGTACCTGAAAGGACATTATTTCTGGGCCAGATGGCTCTCCCAGCGGACGGTGCGCAAGACGGGAATCGAGATTCATCCCGGAGCAACCATCGGCAAGGGACTGTTTATCGATCACGGTTCCGGCGTTATTATCGGAGAGACTACGATCATCGGCGATAATGTGACGCTGTATCAGGGAGTGACCTTGGGCGGAACTGGAAAGGAAAAGGGAAAGCGCCACCCGACCCTGAAGGATAATGTAATGGTCAGCGCGGGCGCCAAGATTCTCGGGTCCTTCACAATCGGGGAAAATTCCAAAATCGGCGCAGGCTCTGTGGTGCTCAAGGAGGTGCCGCCTAACTGTACGGTGGTGGGAGTGCCGGGCCGCATCGTGAAGCGGAATGACGTAAAAGTACCGCGCAGCGATATGAATCAGGTGGATCTGCCCGATCCGGTTATGGAATGCCTGACAAAGCTGCAGCAGGAGAACGACATGCTGCGCGCTCAGGTGCTGGAGCTGGAAAAGACGAAAAAGAATAAGAAAGAAAAAAAGGAAAACAAAGAACACAGAGAAGAGAAAGAAAGCAGAGAAAACAAGGAACACAAAGAAAATAAGGAGAAAAAGGAGAAAGTTCATGAAAATCTTTAATACGCTCACAAAGAGAAAAGAAGAGTTTGTTCCCCTGGAGGAAGGAAAGGTCAAGATGTACGTCTGCGGTCCTACCGTGTACAATTTTATCCATATCGGAAACGCAAGACCCATGATTGTCTTTGACACCGTGCGCCGCTATCTGGAATACAAGGGATACGACGTCAATTACGTATCAAATTTCACGGATGTGGATGATAAGATCATCAAGAAGGCCAACGAGGAAGGAGTGTCCGCCCAGGAGATTTCAGAACGTTATATTGCCGAGTGCAAAAAGGATATGGAAATGATGAATGTGAAGCCGGCGACAACCCATCCGCTGGCGACTCAGGAGATTCCCGGCATGATCGAGATGATTCAGGAACTGATTGACAAGGATTATGCCTATGTGGTGAATGGCACCGTATATTTCCGCACCCGGAAATTCGGCCCCTACGGCAAGCTTTCTCACAAGAACCTGGACGATTTGAGAAGCGGAAACCGTTCCCTTCTGGTGTCCGGTGAGGATGAAAAGGAAGATCCCCTGGATTTCGTGCTCTGGAAGCCGAAAAAGGAGGGAGAGCCTGCCTGGAGTTCTCCCTGGAGCGACGGCCGCCCCGGCTGGCATATCGAGTGCTCTGTCATGTCTAAAAAATATCTTGGAGAGCAGATCGACATTCACGCGGGCGGAGAGGATCTGGTATTCCCGCACCACGAAAATGAGATTGCCCAGAGTGAGGCCTGCAATGGCAAAGAATTTGCAAAATACTGGATGCACAACGCGTTCCTGAACATTGACAATAAGAAAATGTCCAAATCCCTTGGAAACTTCTTTACTGTCCGGGAGATCAGCGAGAAATACGATCTGCAGGTGCTGCGCTTCTTTATGCTGAACGCCCACTATAGAAGCCCGCTGAATTTCAGCGCGGAGCTGATGCAGTCCTCCAAGGCAGGTCTGGACCGTATCGTGACGGCTGCGGATAATCTGAAGCATCTGGCCGCCTCTGCCAAGGATGGAGGCATGACGGAGAGCGAGCTGGCGCATTACGACGCTTCCGAAGAGTTTGTGAAGAAGTTTGAGGAGGCCATGGATGACGATTTTAATACGGCTGACGCCATTTCCGCCATCTTTGAGCTGGTAAAATATCTGAATACCCATGCGGGAGCAGATAATTCAAAAGAATATCTTCAGAAATGCCTGGAGCGTCTGAAGACCCTCTGCGATATTCTGGGTCTTGTGATTGAGAAGAAGGAAGAACTGCTGGATGCGGATGTAGAAGCTTTGATCGCAGAGCGCCAGCAGGCCAGAAAGGAAAAAAATTTCGCCCGGGCGGATGAAATCCGCGCCGAGCTTCTGGAAAAGGGTATTGTTCTGGAAGATACCCGTGAGGGCGTAAAATGGAAAAGAGCGTAAAGGATCTGATGGCGGAGATACGGGAGAGCTTCGGTCTGGAGGAAATGGATATCCGGACCTATTCGCCCCTGACTCTGGCTTATGTGGGGGACGCGGTTTACGAGCTGGTGATCCGCTCCCTGCTGGCCGGCCGGGGAAATGCGCAGGTGAACCGGCTTCACAGAAAAGCCAGCGGTCTGGTCAATGCGGGCGCCCAGTCAAAATCTCTGGAACGGATTCGGGAAGCGCTGACAGAGGAAGAGCTCCACGTATTCCGCCGGGGACGCAATGCCAATTCCGCTACCATGGCAAAGCACGCCACCATGACAGACTACCGGAGAGCTACAGGTTTTGAAGCGTTGATGGGCTGGCTTTATCTGAGCGGGCAGACGGAGCGGATGCTTGAGCTGATCCGCCTGGGACTGGAAGATGACGTGGCCGGAACAGAACACTGAGGGAGGAACCATGCGGTATAAAGAACAGACTATAGAAGGACGAAATGCGGTGCTGGAGGCATTCCGTTCCGGAAAGACCATAGACAAGCTTTATATTCTGGATGGATGCCAGGATGGAAGCATAAGCAATATCAAGCGGGAGGCCCGCAGACAGGATACCATCATCAATTTTGTGACGAAAGAGCGGCTGGATCAGCTTTCGTCCACCGGACATCATCAGGGGGTGATTGCCCAGGCGGCAGCCTATTCCTATGCCACGGTGGAGGAGATGCTGGAGACGGCCAGGGAAAAGGGAGAAGACCCTTTCCTGATTCTTCTGGACAATATTGAAGATCCCCATAATCTGGGCGCCATCATCCGGACGGCCAATCTGGCCGGCGCGCACGGCGTGATTATTCCCAAGCGCAGGGCAGCGGGGCTGACGGCGGTAGTGGCAAGGGCTTCCGCCGGGGCGCTGAACTATACGCCGGTGGCCAAGGTAACAAATCTGACGGCGGCGATAAAGGAGCTGAAGGAAAAAGGCCTCTGGTTCGTATGCGCGGATATGGGCGGAGAGACCATGTATGATCTGAAACTGACAGGCCCCATCGGCCTGGTGATTGGCAACGAGGGGGAAGGCGTCAGCCGTCTGGTCCGGGAGGGCTGCGACTTTACGGCATCGATTCCCATGAAAGGAAATATCGATTCTCTGAATGCTTCTGTGGCGGCAGGCGTGCTGGCCTATGAGATAGTCAGGCAGAGAATGAAAGAATAAGAGACAGATGTGCAGATTAGAGAAACTGACAGACGAGGAGCTTGTAGAGCGGATTCGCGCGGGAGAGACCTCCTGCATGGACACTCTGATCGAGCGATATAAGCGTCAGGTGAGAAATCAGGCAAGGACCCTCTATCTGATCGGAGGAGACAGCGATGATCTGATACAGGAGGGAATGCTGGGACTGTTCAAGGCAATCCGGGATTACAGGCCGGAGAAGGAGGTCTCCTTTGAGGCTTTCGCGAAGCTGTGTATATCCCGGCAGCTGTACAGCGCGGTGCAGGCGGCGGGACGGCAGAAGCATGTGCCGCTGAATACCTATGTGGAGCTTTCGGACCAGCTGGACGCTCAGGACGACGGTCCCCAGGGCAAAAGTCCGGAAGAGCTTTTAATTGACAGAGAGAATATGGAAAAACTCAAGGAGGAGATTTGGCAGCTCCTGAGTCCCATGGAGAAAAAAATCCTGCGTTCCTATCTGGACGGGGAGAGCTATACGGAAACGGCCTCCAGGCTGAATAAATCGCCCAAGTCAGTGGATAATGCACTTCAGAGAATTCGAAGAAAATTAAAGAAATTTTTATCAAAATAGCATCCACTTTTCTCCATATTCATGTTATACTGAAAAAAGGGAAAGGAGGTAATTTTTTGTCGAATTATTTTGGAAGCGTTACGCCTTATCTTCTGACCGGAATTGTCGTATATCTGATATTCCGGGCTTTCATCTGGCTGATGTATTACCGCGGCCAGATGCGGGTCCCCATTCTTCATGAGGCGGGATTCCTGCTGCTGGCGTTCTGGTTTCTGACGCTTTTTTCATCGTCCGTCACCCCGGCGCTTGAATTTTCCATCAAACCCACATTTCCGGGAACGGATTTGATTCCCATAAAAGGAATGATAGATCTGGCTTTGGACAAAGGCTTCGGAGCAGTCCTGGGGGCGGCGCTCAAATATGTGCCCCTCGGTTTCCTGATTCCGTTTTTGTTCCGGAGGTACCGCCATTTTGCCAAGGTGCTGGCCCTCTGCGGAGGAACGGCTCTGTTCATAGAGGTATTTCAGCTGTTTCTTCCGGCTGTGGACTGCCGTCTTGACGATGTGATTCTGGCTCTTCTGGGTACTTTTATCGGATATTTTCTGTTCTGTCTGCTCTGCCGGTATTTCCGGGAGGCGGAGAGGATGGGAACTGTGAAGCGCTCCAGGAGAAAGAACGTACCTGTTCCGGTGCGGTATGAGATGGAGCTTCTGGTTCTGCTGATGCTGCTTGCCGTGATGGGACGCGGCACGCAGCTGGAGGCGGCCCGGGTCCGGGAAGTAAAGGCGGCCCAGGAAAAGCAGGCAGAGGAAGAAGCTGCGGCAGCCCAGGCTGCGGCGGAAGCGGAAGCCCAGAGACTTGCGGAAGAGGAGGCCAAAAAGCTGAAGACGGCAGAGAGCATGCCGGAACTGTCTGTGGAATCGGAGGCAGTCTGCCTGTTTTCCATCGACGACGATCTGATTCTGTATGAAAAGAACAGCACGGAGCAGGTGACGCCGGCCAGCACAGCCAAGCTGATGACGGCTTTGACGGTGCTCCGGTACTGCAGTCTGGACGAGACCATGACCGCGGGCGAGGAGATTCAACTGATCAGCGAGGGAGCGTCTACAGCCAGCCTGGAGGTGGGAACCTCCGGAAAAGTAGAGACGTTTTTGGGAGCCCTGCTGGTTCCATCGGGAAATGACGCGGCCTACGCGCTGGCAAACTATGCGGGACACAAGATTCTGGGAAATGAAGAAGCGTCTACAGCGGATGCGGTAGAAGCCTTTATGCAGGCGGAAGCGGATCTGGCTGAAGAACTGAACCTGGAAAATTCCAGCTTTGTAACTCCCGACGGCGATCAGGCGGACAACCAGTATACGACAGCCCGGGATATGGTCCGGATTGCCAGAGCCTGTATGGAAAATGAAACCATCATGAGGCTGTGCGGCGCGTCTACTTACCGGGCGCTGTTTGACAACAAGGATGTGACTTACCGGAATACAAATCAGCTGCTTCAGCCCTCCAGCGACAGTTATTACGAAGGAGCCAACGGCCTGAAGACAGGAAGCTACAACGATTTGAAGTGCCTGGTGGCTTCTGCCGAGATTAACGGAAAGAGCTATGTGGCGGCTATTATGCAGGGCAGTGATACCGGACGCTACGCGGACGCGAAGACTCTCTTTGATTATGTGGCCGGCACAGGAGAGGGAGAAGAAGCGTCCATTGACACCTCTTCCTCTGACGAGACAGCGGAGGATGCCTCCGGGGAAGAATAGGCTGCATAACTGAAAAATTTATGGAAGCTGGAAAAGCTGTATAAGCTGTAAAAGTCTTAAAAGCTATAGAAAACGCAGAAGCGGGAGACACCTTGGAACCGGTGACTCCCGCCTTTTTTATGAAACGCGTTATTGCCGTTCATTCTTCCCGGACGGCTTGGGCTGGTAGTGATAGATTTCTTCGTAGGAATCCCGTTCTGCCTGGTTTTTTGGAGCGCTGGGAATCAGGCCGGTACAATCCGTGGCTGAACTGGAATTTCCAAGATAGTCATATCCGTCTATGACTTCCTGATTTTCGGAATCCGCCTTTACTCTGGACATTACTGTTGTTTTCCTTCCGTTCGCCTGTTCTTTGTTTCTGCTCATCTGAAAAATCTCCTTTCTCAGTCAGTATGCCCGGAAGGACACAGAAAAAACACAGGAATACCACAAATTCTCCATAGAAACGCCATAATTGCATCACAGACCTTTCTTATAATGACAGTATCAAAAGAAAAAAGATAAACCTAAGGAGGTCTTAGATATGTTGAAAATAAGAAAAGGAGCAAAGATTATCGCAGTGGCGCTTACCTTTGGTGTAGTGGCGAGCATGGCGTTTCAGGGTACAAATTATTTATTTAATCAGTTTGACAGCGGAACGGAGGAGAGCCAGACGGCAGAGCTGAATGTGGCACAGACTTCTGCATCTTCTTCCGATACGGCAGAATCCTCTTCCTCCGGCAGCACTTCGGATGTATCTGCTATCGCGGAAGCGGCCATGCCTTCTCTGGTGGCTATTACCAACCAGAGTGTGCAGGAGATGCAGAACTGGTTTGGCCAGAGTCAGGTATATGAGAGCGAGAGCAGCGGAAGCGGCATCATCGTCGGCCAGACGGATACAGAGCTTCTGATTGTTACCAACAACCATGTAGTAGATGGGGCCCAGACGATCAGCGTGGGCTTTGTGGATGAGACAGTCGCGGAAGCACAGCTTAAGGGCGCAGATTCCGATCATGACATAGCGGTGGTTTCCGTGAATTTAAGCGATTTATCATCTGACACCCTTTCCAGTATTAAGCAGATTGAAATCGGCAGCTCTTCAGAACTGAAAGTCGGTGAGCAGGTCATTGCCATCGGAAATGCGCTTGGTTACGGACAGTCTGTCACCACAGGAATTGTCAGCGCGCTGAACCGGCCGGTTACTATCGACGGTGGTACAAATGAGCTGATTCAGACAGACGCGGCCATCAACCCCGGCAACAGCGGCGGCGCGCTTCTGAATATGTCAGGGCAGCTGGTGGGCATTAATTCCGCCAAGTTCTCAGACACGAATGTAGAGGGCATGGGCTATGCCATTCCTGTAGATGATGTGAAGGATATCATTGAAGAACTGATGAACCGTACGGTCCGTACAGAGAAGGCTCCGGAAGGACAGCAGGGCTATCTGGGAATCACAGGCCAGGATGTGACCAGCGAGGTGGCAGAGGCTTACGGAATGCCCAGAGGCGTGTATATCACCTCTGTATCGGAAGGCTCAGCGGCAGAAGCGGCAGGACTGCAGACGGGCTATATCATCACAAAATTTGACGGTACGAGTGTATCATCACTGTCGGGACTGCAGGATCTGATTTCCTATTACAGCGCTGGAGAAACCGTGGATGTGACCTACAGCGCAGTGTCTGACGGGGAATATGTGGAGCAGACAGTCTCCGTCACACTGGGAGTCAATGAAAATGCCGCGGCAGCTTCCAGCAATTAAGCCGGCCGGAAGAAACTGAGAGACCATAGGATAACAGGCAGCAGGAAAAAGAGGGCCCTGGGTCCGGGAGTTCCCGGACCCAGGGCCCTCTTCTGCCAGTGCGAAGCCATATAAAAAGTAAAAACATTACAATTCCAACACGCAAAATCGGACGGCCGGGAATAGTAACGGCGGGTAAAAAATTTGTCAAAAAAATTTTTATTTTATCCTTGACAATTCCCGGTATAAATGCTAATATAATCTAGCGCGTTGCGCAAGATGCTGCTGTGGCTCAGTCGGTAGAGCGTCGCATTGGTAGTGCGGAGGTCACGGGTC
>ERZ1643249.5330-NODE-5330-length-10350-cov-3.494803_pt1 | contig 10350 bp, 9 predicted proteins | sample MGYA00579263_ERZ1643249 | MGnify/ENA primary metagenome ERZ1643249 (study PRJEB29033, sample SAMEA4952264) | chicken gut metagenome | biome: Broiler Chicken; feature: Gastrointestinal Tract; material: Caecum | place: Ireland | collected 2018 | study: Broiler...
ATTTCCGAATGATGGAGTGTTTTCAGATGCAGTCCAATCATTTAATAATCATATTTCCTTTAGCCACCTTTCATTATAGTGAAGTTGATTATAGAGGAAGGAAAAGAAAATGTCAAGAGCTGGGATATTTATCCGATGAGAAAACAGAGACAAAAACAGACTTACAAGCAAGCTTGCCGTCTATTCCTGCCTCTGCTTTCCCTCCGGCCGAATTGCTGCGTTAAATCATATTCGCAAACCGCTCCACGGCTTTTGTAAAATTTGCAATCGTCTGGTCCGCGTCGCCGTGTTCAATCCCATCGCGGACACAGTGATTGATATGTCCTTCTAAAACCACTTGTCCTACCCTGTGAAGAGCGGATTTTGCGGCGTTGATCTGTGCCAGAATATCTTCGCAGGGCACATCCTCATCGACCATTCGGTCAATGGCCTGTACCTGGCCGATAATTTTCTTGAGTCTCCGGTGAAGATTCTCAGAGTCCATGCATTGTCTCATATGATCTGTGCCTCCTTCTTTTCAGCTGACTCTTCCGAACAATTATATATTCATTATGGGATATGGGGCCAGGAAAGTCAATACCTGCGGGGCACAGCACTTTCCACTTGAAAAATCCCCGAAAACTGCTAAACTAATAAACATGAAATTATTATACAAGGAAACGCTGGATGGAATCTGCATCCAGCGTTATTACAGCTTAGATGGACGGGTCAGGATTCCTGACCAGGTGGATGGGATGCCGGTTCGGGAGCTGGACAGCTATGTGTTCTCGCAGACGGTCCGGGGAAGGGAGGCTCCGCCCCTGGCGGTTACAGATGAGCCGGCTGTGATGGGAGAAGTGCTCGAGGAGCTGGTTTTGCCGGGCACTCTGCGCAAAGTGGGGGCCTATGCATTTTATAACTGCACTTGTTTGAAGCTGCTTTCCTGCCACAGCACGGTGGAGGACTGGGGAGCCGGGGTATTTACGGGCTGCAGCGGTCTTGAGGAGCTGGACATCCGCCTGATGGGAGGGCCAAAGTCCTGCTTGAAGGAGATCCTTGCGGAACTGCGCCAGACGCTCATCGTCTCCTTTCGGAATCCGCAGGGGGAACTTGGCGCCCGCCTTGTATTTCCGGAATTTTTTGAGGAATCCGTGGAGAATACGCCGGCCCGCATTATCATGCGGGAGATGCACGGCTGCGGCCATATGTACCGTTACTGTTTCCAGGGGCCGGATTTTGATTTTAGAGAGTATGACCGTCTTTTCCCTCATGTGCAGGTGCAGGAAAAGCCGGAGCTTGTGACGCGGCTGGCTCTCTATCGTCTGTACTGGCCCTGGGATCTCACGGAAAAAGCCAGGGAGTCTTATTGGAAATACATAAAAGAACACATGAGAGAGACGGTTCTGGGACTGGCAGCCAGAGGCGAACTGGAGATTCTTAGATGGCTGTCGGATGCCGGGGATTTTGGGGAAAGGGAGATAGAAGAGATGACCAGGGCCGCAGCCCTGGCGGCAGACGCGCGGGTATCCTCCGTACTCATGGACGCAGGGCACAGGCGCCGCGAATCCGCCGGAAAAAAAGGGAAACGTACATTTGCGTTATAAAGAATTACTAGCATCGATGTTCCCACTGTACGCCGATGCTACGATAACACCAGGAGGACAGAAGATGACAAAGAAGACAGATGCAAAAGAACTGCAGAAGCACCTTACATGGGAGTTCCCCAATATAGGAAAGGAAGCACCCGGACAGAGAGAAAAGGCAGATAAATACTGCCGGGACTACAAGGAATTCTTAAATAAGGGAAAGACCGAGCGGGAGTGTGTGAAGGAGGCCGTGAAGATGCTCAAAAAGGCCGGCTACCGCCCCTTTGACAGGAATGCGTCCTATGAGTCCGGAGATAAGGTATATTTTGTGAACCGGGGAAAGGCCCTGATTGCAACCACATTCGGAAAGAAGCCCCTGACGGACGGACTTCGCATCAACGGGGCTCATATTGATTCTCCGCGGCTGGATTTAAAGCCCAGTCCTCTGTACGAGAAGGAGGAAATCGCTTACTTTAAGACACACTATTACGGCGGCCTGCGCAAGTACCAGTGGGGCACGATTCCTCTGTCCCTTCACGGTGTGGCGGTGAAGAAAAATGGGGAGACCGTAGAGATTTCTCTGGGAGAGGAGGAGAATGATCCCGTATTCTGCATCACGGATCTTCTGCCCCATCTCTCCTCCAAGCAGAATGAAAGACCCCTGCGGGAAGGGCTGAAGGGGGAAGAACTGAACGCGGTTGCAGCATCCTTCCCCTTTGAGGGAGAGGATCTCAAGGAACCCGTGAAGCTTATGGCGCTTTCTCTCCTTCACGATAGGTACGGAATGACGGAGAAGGATTTTCTGCGTGCGGAATTTGAACTGGTGCCCGCGGGAAAGGCCAGAGATGTGGGACTTGACGGCAGTCTGATCGGTTCCTATGGACAGGATGACCGGGTATGCGCGTATACGGCCCTGACAGCGGAGATTGATACAAAGAAGCCGGAACACACCACCGTGACCATTCTCACGGATAAGGAGGAGATTGGATCCGATGGAAATACGGGGCTTAATTCTGACTATGTGCTCCATTATATAGAAGATTTGGCCGAACAGGCGGATGTGCCGGTTAGGGATGTGCTGCGGGCGTCTCTGTGTCTGTCCTCGGATGTGAATGCGGCATATGACCCGACTTTTGCCGATGTGTATGAGAAGCGCAATTCCTGCTATATTAATAAGGGATGCGTGCTTTCTAAATATACGGGAGCAAGGGGGAAATCCGGTTCCAATGACGCCAGCGCCGAGACCATGGCAAAGGTGATTTCCATTATGGAGGAAGAAGGCGTATACTGGCAGGCCGGGGAGCTGGGGGCCGTAGACGCCGGCGGCGGCGGAACCATCGCGAAGTTTGTGGCACATATGGATGTGGACACAGTCGATTTGGGGGTGCCGATTCTCAGCATGCATTCCCCCTTTGAACTGGCTTCTAAGCTGGATATTTATAATACATACAAGGCATTTAAAGCGTTTTACAAGTAAATAGGGCTTTTTTTTCCGGAACTTGTATGATATAACTATGTACAGCGCACATTGGGAAAGGGCGGCATGCCCGCCCGGTGCTGGCTAAATATGTAAGTAGAGAAAAGGATATGCGAAATGAAAAAGATAGCAAAACTTTGTTTATGTGCAGCAGCGGCTTTGTCCCTTCTGGCCGGCTGCTCCGGCAGTGCGGAGGAGGGACAGGAGGATCTGGGAACCGTCACTCTGGCAGAGTATAAAGGAGTTACGGTGAACGTGCCTCCCGCAGAGGTGACGGATGAGGACGTGGAGAACCGGATTCAGAGCGTTTTGAGTCAGAATCAGGAGGAAGTCGAGGTGGACCGGGCCGCCGAGGAGGGCGACGTGGTGAACATCGACTACACAGGCTATCAGAACGGAGAAGAATTTGCCGGAGGCTCCGCCGAGGGAGAAGATCTGGAATTGGGTTCCGGAACCTTTATCGACGGTTTTGAGGACGGCCTGATTGGCCTTAAAAAAGGAGACACCAAAGAATTGAACCTGACCTTTCCGGAGGATTACAGGGAAGCAGCCCTGGCTGGACAGAGCGTAGTGTTCGATGTGACGGTGAACGCGGTAAAGGAAAAGAGGGATCCGGAGCTGACGGACGAATTTGTTCAGAGCATCTCGGACTACCAGACAGTGGAGGAGTACCGTCAGGGAATCCGCGATGAGATTCTGACCCAGAGGCAGGAGAGCGTGGATCTTCAGATCCAGCAGACGGTCCTTCAGAATGTGGTGGATAACTCCCAGTTCGACCTTTCACGGAACGCGATTTCTCGGCGGTACAATGCACAGATTGACCAGTACCAGGAGCAGGCCAAGATGTACGGCATGCGGCTGTCTCAATTAGCCCAATCCTATGGAATGGACGAGGGGAGCTTTAAGGAATACGTTTATGCTTCCGTGGAGGATGATGCGAAAAATCAGCTGGTGCTCAATACCATCGCGGCCCAGGAGGGAATTGCGGTGACAGACGAAGCAAGGCAGGAATTGGCGGATATGAACGGACAGACGGTGGAAGAAGGAGTGGAGGCCTACGGGCAGGAGTCGTTTGACCAGATGGCACTCAACCGCCAGGTGATGAAGTTTTTGGCAGAGAACGCAGTGAATGAGGCGGAAACCGGAACGGATGCTCAGACAGCCACGGATTCCAACGCGGAGGAGACCACAGCTGCGGCTTCTGAAACAGAGGAGACTACCGCTGCAGCTTCCGAGACAGAGGAGACCACGGCCGCTGACTCGGAGGAATAGTTACAATCCACAAAAGAAAATAGGAGGACAGATACATGCAGATTTTAAAAGACAGGATACGCCGTGACGGCAAGATCAAGGCGGGAAATGTCCTGAAGGTAGACAGCTTTCTGAACCACCAGATGGATATTAAGCTGTTCGGGGAGATCGGAAAGGAATTTAAGCGCAGGTTTGCCGATGCCGAGGTGAACAAGATCCTGACCATCGAGGCTTCCGGTATTGGAATCGCATGTATCGTGGCCCAATATTTTGACGTTCCTGTGGTGTTTGCAAAGAAGACACAGACAAAAAATATTGCGGGGGAAGTTTATACCACCAAGGTGGAGTCCTTTACCCACGGCCGGGTGTATGACATCATCGTGTCCAAGGAATTTCTGGGCCCTGGAGATAAGGTTCTGCTGATTGATGATTTTTTGGCAAACGGTAAGGCGCTGGAGGGGCTGGCCGCCCTGGTCCGGGATTCCGGAGCCGAGCTTGTGGGAGCCGGAATTGTCATAGAAAAGGGCTTCCAGGTGGGCGGCGATCTGCTTCGCTCCGAGGGAATCCGGCTGGAGTCCCTGGCGATTGTGGAGAGCATGGACGAGGAGACACAGACGATTGTGTTCAGAGATGATGAGTAACAGAACCAAAGCGTTGTTTTTCGATATAGACGGAACCCTTATGTCTGAAAAGACACGCAGGGTTCCCCAGAGCGCGTCCCGGGCGCTAGAGGAGGCCCGAAAAAAGGGCCATCTTGTCTTTATCAATACGGGGAGAGTGCTCTGCCATCTGGGTGAGATTCGCTCCCAGGTGGAGGCGGACGGCTACCTTTGCGGCTGCGGCACCTGCATCGTGATGGACGGAAAGATTCTGTATTATCATCATATTCCCCGTGAGCGGGGAATAGCCATCAAAAAGGATATTGATGCCTGCGGGTTGGACGGAGCTCTTGAGGGAAGAGACGGAATTTATATGCACAGAACGCCTTCCCGCATCCCGCTTGTAGAAAAGCTGAAGAATGATATCCGGCATTCCGGTGCCCCTACCCCCTATTTCTGGGAGGATCATTGCTACGACTTTGACAAGTTTTATATTGGCTCGGATAAGGACAGCCGCTGCAGGGAGCTTTTTGGCCGGATAAAAGATATGGAAGTGATCGACCGGGGGAATGGATTTTATGAATGCGTTCCCCGGGGACATTCAAAGGCCACAGCCATTGATTTGGTTTTAAAGCGCTGCGGCGTTTCTCTGGATGACGCTTATGTATTCGGAGACAGCGGAAATGATCTGTCTATGTTCCGGTATGGGCGCAACTGCATACTCATGGGCCATCACAGCCCGGAGCTTGAGCCCTATGCCACCTTCGTGACAAAGACAGTGGAGGAAGACGGAATTGCCTATGCGATGAAGGAACTTGGTATTATCTAACAGAACAGAAAGCAGATTTATATGAAAAAAAGAACATGGATAATAAGCGCCCTGATGTACGCCATGGTTTTTGCGGCGTGCTTCGGGGTGCTTCACGTTTTGGACCGCATAACACGGCCGGCGGACCGGCCGGCTGCGGCTACAGAGACAATGGAATCAAACGCCCCATCTGCGGAGGAGACAAGACATGTCCCGGAGAGAGAAACGGAAGGGATAAAGCCGGAGGAAACGGAGACACAAAGCACGGAAAACATGGATCCGCTTCACAGGGAATCGGGCTACACGAGCTGGAAGAAACGGCTGGAAGGCGCCTGGAGCCAGAGCCCGGCAGAGGAACCATACACGCCTCCGAAGATTATTCTGGCCACGGATCTGCATTACCAGAGCGCCGCCTGCCAGGATGACGGAGAGGCATTTCAAACATTTGTGGCGGAGAGCGATGGAAAAGTCATCCAGTACCTTCCGGAGCTTTTGGAAGCGTTTATTGACCAGGTGATTGCGGAGAATCCTTCGGCGCTGGTTCTCAGCGGCGATATCTCCATGAACGGGGAGGAGATCAGCCACCAGGAGCTGTCCTACCGGCTTCATCGGGTGCAGGACGCGGGGATTCCGGTTCTTGTCATCCCGGGGAACCACGATATCAACAATACGAACGCTTCCTATTACTTTGGGGAGGAAAAAACGCCTGCCGCGCCGGTGACGCCGGAGGAATTTTATGATCTGTACAGGCAGTACGGCTATGATCAGGCATTAAGCCGGGATCAGTCCTCTCTGAGCTACGTATATGAGCTGGACGAAAAAAACTGGCTTCTGATGCTGGACTCCAGCCAGTATGAGCCAAAGAATCTGGTGGAGGGAAGAATCAAAGACGAAACCCTGGAATGGGCAAGGCAGGAGCTGGAAAAAGCCAGGGAGCAGGGAATCTTTGTCCTTCCTATCGCCCATCACAACCTGCTCTCCCAGAGCCGCATGTACACAACCCAGTGCGTGATGGAAAATAATACGGAGGTAATCGACCTGCTCCAGGAATATGAGCTCCCTCTGTTTTTGAGCGGCCATCTTCACGTACAGCGGATACGCAAGCACAAAGACGAGCCGTCTGTGCCCGACGAGGCCTACGGCATTCAGGAGATCGTCACGGATGCCCTAAGCATCCCGCCCTGTCAGTACGGGCTTCTTGCGTGGAAGGAAGACGGGAGCCTGGAATACGCTACCCGGATGGTGGATGTGTCTGCCTGGGCCGAGAGAACGGGGAGCGAAAATCCGGATCTTTTGGATTTTGAAGGATGGTCTCACCGGTATCTGCGCGATCTGATCATTGCGCAGATACGAAAGCAGGTAAAAAATCTGGGAGAGACGGCGGAGTCCTCCATGGCCTCTGTGTATGCGGGCGTATACATAGATTATTACGCGGGAAGAAAAATTGACGCCGGGGAGGTGCGCAGCACCAACGGATATCAGTGGTGGCTGCGCAACCTGCCGGACAGCCCCCTTCTGCGGGAGTTAAACGCCATGATGGCGGACGCGGACAGGGACAACAATTATGCGCTGCTGCCGGGCGTGTAATATGCCAGCATCAAGTCAACCATCCGCCCATAGGTCCGCACGCCCTCCTCCTGGCTGTGGGCCTTCAGATAGCTGTCGTTGATCTGGGTGGATACCTCCGCCACTTTTCCCTCAAACCGGTCCCAGAATCGATTGTTGTAGGCCAGATCTTCGAGAACCGCCTCGGGAAGCTGGTTTCGCAGCGTCCGGTAGCCATCCGGGTCCACAGCGGCCAGAGCATTGCCCGCATAGACCCAGCCCATCACATAGCCGCTGTAGCGAAACTCCGGGGAGGAGGACAGGACACAGGCCAGATATCCGATAAAATTGGCCTCATCCTCCCGCATATAGCCTTTGAGATGCGAGAGCTCATGGCAGATTGTGTGGGGAATATTGTACAAAGGCATCTCCCGGTTATAATTGGCCTCCACTGTGAAGGGGGAATAGATGCCGCACAGCTGCTGGACGGAGAGAATCCGGGAGATGGCCAGAGGCTTTGGATAGGGATACCATCCTGCAAGCTGGGGATAGACCTCGCCCAGATTCTTCATGGCTTCCCGGCCCAGCTGCCCCATCTCCCGCAGATAGGCCCACGAGGGGGAAGGCGTGTCCTCGGTCTGGCCGGGATAGGGGCTTAGGGACGGGCGCTCCGGGACAGCTGCTGCCTCTTCATTGATTTTCTCCACCAAAAGTTTGCACAGGCTGTAAAGCTCCTCGGTGCTCGCAGGCGCTGTGGTCAGGCCGGCCTCATAGGAGAAAGGGGTACGGTAATAATTCACCCCGCAGTTTATCATGTACACAAAAAAGAGCAGAGAGCCGAGGAAAAATCCGCGGGAAGCCAAAAAGAGGGGCTGCCGGATATGGCTTGCTATGTAGTACAGACAAAAGAGCAGCAGAAGGTAGAGTCCGAATTCCGACACGGCGACGGGAAGCAGGCTGCACAGGCCGCCGATGGTACTTTTAAAAACGGGATAGATTCTCAATGCGTACGCCTGGGCAAAGCCGGGAACGGCACGGGCGCAGGCCAGAAGAATCAGGGCCGCGGCCAGGAGGACGCCGCCTGCGGCGAAAAGAAAAAAATGAAGAGATTGTCTGCCGTGCATGGTCTGCCACCTTCCTTTCTGGTTTACATATATTTACAATGATACCATAAATCGCGGAAAAATGACAGAGGGGAACAAAATGGCGGGTATACCCCAAGAGCACCTGGTCTGTTGCGGAATATATATGCCCGGCAGTTGTCAAAAACAGTGCAAAGTGATACAATAATTCAGAACCATACACGGACAACACATGTGGGAGAATTAAGATGGGCTATCAAGATGACTATGTAATGCGGACGATTACGGATCTTGTGCGGGCAATCGCCAGGCTGGCCCTGGGAAAGGAAGATATTTCCTATGAGCTTTCCCAAAATCCGGAGGATGACAGAGGGCCTGAGGCCTTGTACCGGCGGATTACGGCGATGGCTGAGGCGGGAGATATCAACGGGGCGGAGAACTGCCTGTATGAGGAATTAGACACAGATGACATGGGCTATTTGGAGATGGGCCTGGCATTTTACATGTTTATCAACCAATTTTCAGATGAATTTTTATATGGAGCCAGCTATTCGCGGGAGGAAGTCGTGGACGGAATCAACAGCCTGAGCGCCCAGTTCGGTATCTCGGGCTTTGAGAGTTTTGTGGATACCACAATCCTGTAGGCAGCGGCTTGTGAAAAAAGCCAGATGGACATGAGGGCATGGACACCTGGCATTTTTTCGGGTATGGGCCAAAGGGAGGTTGTCTCTGCAGTTGGCCCATTAATAAAGAAACAGCGGAAATGAGGCGGTTATGGAAGTCAGGGAAGAGTGCGTCCGCTATCTGGAGGCATATTATAAGGATTTATTTTTTGGCAATATAAACAGGCGCTACCGCGCGATGACGGGCAGCGAGATGCGGGCGCGGGTTAGGCGGCTCACGGAGGAGAATATCCGGCCTCTGGTAAAATCCAACGAGCTGAATGATGTCCATGCCATGCTGTCCAAGGTCTGTGCCTGTCTGATGCGCAAGGAGGGAAAGCTTCCGCCGGGGCCCCAGCTCGAGGAGTGGGAAGAGAACTGCCGGAAGATGGAGGCATTCTGCGGAGCATTGGCCCGCAAGGACCTGGAGTATGTAGCAAATCTCTCCTTGGAGGAGCTGGAGCGGGTGCTGAAGATGCAGGGAATCCGACGATATCTCCTGAACAATTCCCTGGAAAGAGCCTATGAGCTTTTCTATATTCCCAAGACCATCAAACAGGGGATTCGGGAATCCATTCAGACAAAGCCGGAGCTGGAGTATCCCGGAGCCCGGGAGATGAAGCGGAAATTCATCCTCCATATAGGGCCTACGAACAGCGGCAAGACCCACGACGCGCTGGAGCGCTTAAAGGAATGTTCTCATGGAGCTTACTTCGGCCCCCTGCGTCTTCTGGCTTTGGAGGTCTACGACAAGCTGAACGGGGAGGGAGTGGCCTGTTCCATGATCACCGGGGAAGAGACACTGGAGGTGCCGGGGGCCCGCTGCCAGGCCTGCACCGTGGAGATGCTAAATGACCACGAGTACTTTGATATTGTGGTGGTGGATGAGTGCCAGATGGTGGCGGATCCTTACCGGGGCCACAACTGGACCCGGGCCGTTTTGGGGCTTCGGGCGGAGGAGATTCACCTGTGCATGGCGCCGGAGGCAGAGGACATTATCGTGCAGATGATCCGGCGCTGCGGGGATCAGTATCAAATTCGCCGCCATAAGAGGAACACCCGCCTGACGATGGAGCACAGGCCCTATGCCTTAAAGAGGGATCTCCGCAAAGGGGATGCCCTGATTGTGTTCAGCAAGCGGAATGTCCATGCCGTCGCCTACGAGCTGCGCAGCCGGGGTGTGAAATGCAGTATCCTGTACGGCAACCTGCCCTACGATGTCCGGCAGTCCGAAGCACGGAAATTTGCGGAAGGGGAAACAGACGTGGTGGTGGCAACGGACGCCATCGGCATGGGCTTAAATCTGCCCATCCGCCGGGTGGTGTTCCTGGAACTGGAAAAATTCGACGGAAAGCGGCGGC
>ERZ1643249.5331-NODE-5331-length-10349-cov-118.399747_pt1 | contig 10349 bp, 12 predicted proteins | sample MGYA00579263_ERZ1643249 | MGnify/ENA primary metagenome ERZ1643249 (study PRJEB29033, sample SAMEA4952264) | chicken gut metagenome | biome: Broiler Chicken; feature: Gastrointestinal Tract; material: Caecum | place: Ireland | collected 2018 | study: Broiler...
ATGTAATAGAGCGCTGTTTTTGTCGATTGAAAGACTTCAGGCGGATCGCTACCCGCTATGATAAGAGAGCGGATTCTTTTCAGGCTTTTCTTTTCCTTGCTGCTTCTGCTGTCATTTTCTCCATTTTGCACATATGAGCTGACTTTTCAGATACACCCTAAGTCTAGCAAGTGCGCTGTTTCGTGGGACGATTACAAAGAAATGTTCCAAATTTCTACCATGCATTTGGCTCTAAGCCCTATTTAGTCTGAACAATGCTAACTACCTGTTTATGACAGATATGGCTGTTTAAATAATAATTGCCGCGGATGTAGTCACCTTTTATCTTTTGATTTAAAATACGCAATCAAACTATTAATAGCTTTTGTAGTTTTAGCACACTTAAACCAATCATAGTTTGCTTGAACCGTTGCAGCATATCGAATTATTACAGTATCACCATCGCAAAGAATATAATCCTCCGCATAATGCTTTTCGCTATAATTTATTAGAGCATAATCAAAAAGAATTGCGTTGTCTCCATTAGTTGCAAATGCAAAATCGAGCACTGTTGTTCCTTTTTCAATCAATACTTTTCTTCCGTCTCTTGTCAAAACCGATATAATTTCTTGCGCTTGTTTAAATTGCGTTTTAAAATATTTAATTAGATAATTAACGGCTAGATCGGTTTTTAAGTATCGAAACCAATTTAATTCTGCGGTTATTATTGGACTCTTTTTGATTTCAACGGTATCTCCATTGTTCAAAACAGTATAGGCTGGCTGGAGTTTTCCGTTTTGATTCAAAATTGCATTCCCAAAATATAAACCTAAATCTTCATGTATCATAAACGCAAAATCGAGTACGGTTATTCCTCTTTCAACCATCTTTGCTGTTCCGTCTTTTTTGAAGACTTTAATTTGATTCTCATTTTTCTTAGGCTGTTGCCGACGGATAAACTCATCTTGAACCAGGAAATCGCCATACAAATAGCATAAATATTGCGATTCGCTTTTTATAAAAAAACGATACATATTTTTTGAGGAATCACTTAAAAGGAAATAGCATGCATCCTTATTAGTAGTTCGATAATAACCATATAAAAATACACCCAAAGGATGTAATTGAGACTCAAAATATTGCATAAACACATCAATTGTAGAGCAACTTTTGTTTCTCGTTATCTGGTCATCAACAACAAGCGTAAGATCGCAAAACGCAGTTCTAGCAAAATTTTTCAATTTTATCATATCTGTTGACAGTGTGGAAACAGAATGAATTTCAGGATTGTTTTGCGTAACAAACCGATAAATACTGGCAAGTGATCGCTTCTTTGCGAAAAAAAGTTTTATATAAGATTGGTATTCCTGTAGCTCTGCCGGCGTAATTTTGCTATTTTTATCAAATATTTGCTTCAACTTTGTAATGAATTTCTGCCTAGAGAACTCATTTAGTTCATCAACCTCACGAATAATGGAACTAGCTGTATCATATGTAGCTTTATTTTCAATTCTAAAGCACAATTCTTCCAGAGAATCTGCCATCTTATAAGCATGCATATATTTGACTTGCGGAATCAAAATTTCTCTTGTTTTTTGAGCAAAAGTCAATGTCTTCTCATCTTGATTATTAATATTTCGCAATAGAACATCCATATGCGCCGCAATTTCTATATAGAAGGCTTTTGGATAGTGACTGCTCAGTTCATAATTTTGTGCTTGTTCAGCATCAGAAAAATTACTTGTATCAGTTGATGTTATCAAATTATGAATGTTTACGCATCCCTCTAGAATTGCATAGGTATCGTTATCAATTTTGAATTTAAAATTCGTAAGCGTTGATATATCATGAACAGGAAGGACATAGAGAAGTGCAGCAGCTACAGTGTTGCAATCGAATCTCCACAAGGCCATCCGTTGCGCAATGGACAAAGAATGATTTGTATAATATATTACATTTTCTTCGTTAAGCCCGACATTTGAAATAGATAGGCTGTTTATTAGAAGGTCAAAGGTAGACTCTATCTTTTGAACTTCTGATTCTTCAATATAGTGAAAGGTCTTAATAGACTGAATAATCTGACTGAGTTTCAAAGTCTGCAATTCCATAATCGGCATCCTTCTGATTGTTTTCGTGATAAGTTTCAGATTCCTTTAATAGATGATACCATGCGTCATCATCACCACTAGATACTCGTCCACACCATAATTGGTGATTTTCTAAATTTTTTGAAATCAAGTATTCCATATATGATGTCAAAAGTATTTCTATATTGTGCTCGTTGAATTGCTCATAGGGATTATGATTTTTAGATAAAGAATTGCTTCCACAATATATGGATTTTACAAGTTTCAAGATTTCTGCGGCTTCTTGCTGTCCCTTTACGCGAATATCTGGAGTGGAAAACTGTAGCCTTAGTTTTATTTGCTCACAGGAGACATCTACTCTTTTTTTTGACAATGCTATCAATTGAACAATGGGCTCAGAAGAACGTCCTGTTGACACAGAGTTAATAGTCCCAATTCCTCCAGAATAAAAATCCTTATTAATTGAGGCATGGTGCAGTATAATTAAAGCTTGGTCTTTTGCATCGATTACTTTATTTAATGTTATAAAAATATGCATTTGTGACATATGAAACTGCCCAAGATATAATCCATGAGGACGTTTGCTTCTGAGTTGATCAAAAATTTCCATATCATCGTTCAGCAAATCGATTTCATTCTTTATGCTTTGCATTTCCTCATTTGTTTTAAGTCCAAAAATTGCAGCACATTTAACCGCTGAATTATTTTTTGAAACTGATGCTGTACTTACATATAGAACACCGAGCTTTAAGTCAATTGCGTCATGCACACTTTCAGAGATAAGCTTAGAATTTGGTTTTTTACTTGTATCGATATAGTACAAGGTATACGAACCCTTATATTTCAAATATTCTGCGTCAGAAATACGATCCGGTTCGCATTCCATCAACTCATTGTGTAATTCGAGATTATTGTTAAAAAGAATGTCGTCCAACAGGATGTCTGGGAAATGATCTTTCAAAGAAGACAAAAAAGAAAAACTGGGTTGTTTTTGTGACTTCATGTATCCAGACAGAGTTGACTCAGAAACACCCATTATCTCGGCAAATTGCTTTTGGTTCATACCTTTGTCGGCCATTAACTTTTTAAGATTACTAGAGAAAATTTTAAGTTCTGAGTTTCCCATAACTGTTCCCTACGCTTTCTGACACCTGGTTTTCTCTTTTGATGATCTGACTGGGTACCTTGTGTGGTGTACAGGCGCCACAGTTTTCACAGGGTATGCCATTTTCACAGTCGCACCAAGGATTGTGTTTTAATATTGCTAAATGATTGCAAGGACGGAGAGAAGGGGCAAGCAAATCCTGAGCCGCAGAGAAATCTCTGTGCAGAATATATGATGCCGTTTGAACCATATCTGCTCCCAAAGCTAGTAGTGTATCTACATCCTGTTTTGACATTATGCCACCACCAGCACAAACCTCCAAGTTAAACTTCTTAGCTACCTTCAAATATCGAATAGTCCATGGTAGTTGTCGCTTTCCAAAATAGGATGTTGTCCCTTTATGTAGTCCCAAGCTTTCATCGGGATCTTCTCTCATGGAATCTAGAAGAGATACGGTTTTAATTCCACATTCTCGTAGCAGTTTGCAGATATAGTCTGGATCAAAATTTAGATTTAGATTTAGCTTTGGCATAATATCACAATCCAAATCTGCAACAAGCATATCCAGTAGTTGATGCAACTTATTATAGAAGTTGCTATCGTGAATTAATGTGTCAAGATAGAAGAAATCCAATTGAAGCAGAGGTGCTCCACAAACAGCAAACTGCTTGCAGGATTCCAGCCACTCTTTTGGATCTATCGAAGAAGCACTAATGCTCGGAATTAATAACATATCAGAAGGGCAAAGTTGAGAAGCACTTGTGTAAAGGGCGACTCCCTCTTGAAGTGTTAATATTTCTCGTTCAAATGATGCATCGGCATAATAACCGTCTGCTGTATAGACTACTTTTCTCCCGTATCCTGTTCCGGTTCTATTATATGCTGCGGCACTTTTTAAAATTGCCGCAGAGAAGCCGGCTTCATAACAACACTGAAGACGCTCAAGTGATTCTGTCAACGGGCTCGATGATGCTACTAGATAGTTTTTCATTTGAATATTGGATAATGAATATGACATATGTCGCTCCTACATCTTCTTAATCTTTTCATGATACATATAAGATACAATGGGTACACTTGATCTGCTCCGTAGCATCTCAATCTGTTCTTCAATAGTAGCCCAGTATGCCTTTGCTTTTTTGCCAATATATATGTCATCCCATAAATTTTTTAGGTCGGGATGAAGTAATCTAATAGCGTCTAACATAGGTTGTTTGTAACTTCCACGCAAATTGAGGTTTTCTACGCAAATGTAATCCACCAAACCTTCTGTAGCGTTGTATAAAGTATCCAAGCTGGTAATCCCGGGGAGATAGGGTGCAATAAAAAGATACGTCCTAATTTTGTTTTCATGAAGTTCTCTCAGTGTTCTTAAGCGTTCTTCCGCCGAAGATGCTCCTGGCTCAAATACCTTGTTATCCGCATCCTCAAGATTCGATAGAGATATCCCAACAGCGATATCGGGAATCTGCTTAATTAAATCAAGATCTCTCAAAACCAGACTCGACTTGGTAAGAATTTCAACATGAGCTGGGCATTCTCGTAGGGCTTCTAAAATTTTGGGCATCAGCATATATCTGCTCTCCTGTGGATTATATGCGTCAGTCACCGAACCAATCAGGATGGTTTTTGAATGGTCTAGCTTAGTCGGTAATTTATATGAGGCATATCTCTTTGGCTCAAGATACGTTCCCCATGGTTCTGTATGACCAGTAAATCGTCCCATAAAGGAAGCATAGCAATACTTACAACAGTGCACACATCCGATATATGGATTAATCACATAATCCGACGCTGGAAGTTTAGAGGGGGTGCACAGTGTACTAGCCTCCCTGTAGATTGTTTCATTTTTCATAGCGTTGTTCCCTCCATACAATGTATAGTGCGGACAATAAGGCCATCATCACAAATAGGCAAGACACAGCCGGCAAAAATACAAATACACTATTTCCTGAGCCAATGTACACCGCAATTGCAAGAATTGGACCCAGAAAATGCCCAATATTTTCGGAAAGATCCATATTTACAGGCGCAGACTTTTTATAAAGATGTTTGATGCAAAATACGCTCCCTCCGCCAAGACCAGTCAATATCCAAAATAAAAGTACCAAACTTATATTATCAAAGTACGCGGATATGCTCATAGCTGCCATACATAGTCCCAGGAATGCATGGCAACAAAAAAACATTGTTTTGTAATGAATGATATGCAGCTTTTCAGCAATAGTCTGGGGAATGAGATAAATTACCCAGCTTAAAGAAAAGAGCAATGCAGAAGCTACTAGGTTTCCTGTTCTCTGGCTTACATAGATCGGAATCATATAACTGTAGATAAAATAATGCAGTTGATGAAAAACCATGACCAATGAGATTTCCAATGTCTTATTTTTACGCGTAGGAAGAGCAACTTTTTTCGCATCCCGAGATAAAGTCTCCTTGATCAGCGAGAAAATGCAAAGTATCGTACTAAGTAGTATAATGGCTTGGCCGTTTTTAAAACACATAAGCGGTGAGAGTGCAAACCCTGCAACTCGAAAACTACGCTTTAACCACGTAGCGCACGACCTCTTATTCCGCGATCTTACCAGCTGAATACAATAGGAAATAAGAACTAATTGAACCGCAAAAACCCAGAGGCTAGGATACCAACTATAGATCCCTAATAATACGAACACTATCCCTGCCACAGCAATACCCCAAAATGCTTTTGAAGGCAAAATGTTTGTCAGCAGATTTCCGACTTGATAAAAAAGTGGAAGCAAAATAATGAAATGAATAGGAAGCCCCCAAGTGATTCCTAGATAAACGCCTCCTAACTCAGCTACGCCTGACAGAAGGCTCAAGATAAGAAAATTGGCCATTTTGTATCTCCTATATTCCAAATAAACATAGCTTGCTTAATGAGCTACCATTGTAAAAAATACAGGACGCCGAATTGCGGTATTTTCAAATCATATAGACCGCCATGAAAATCCATAAGGATATTTCACATTTGGCTGCCATACCTGACGAAAATTTGCTGCAATTCAACGCCCTGCTATTGACCTAACAAGGTGCAGTTGCTAATAATGCTATAAGCTTAACTTCGCCTGATTACGCCACAGATAAATCACATTTGTGTGCACAACTCATCCAGTACATGGCCCGTTCTCCAGTCAGGATTTCCTCAACGGTATTTTGAGTGACCGTTCCAAGACAGAACTTAGGGTTAACAACATTAGTGGAAGAATCAACTGCCCAGAAACAGGATGTGACAGTTCCATCCGGCAAAATACCAATGGATTTACGTACGCAACGACACTCGGCGCTGTATTTTTTGTGTCCCTTCATCGTATAATGGAAATCAATCTCAGGCTTTCGATCAGCATGGTTGGAAGCATCCAAATCTGTGATGAATTTAACGGCCCAAGCTTCTTCTTCTTTGGTCAAACACTCATGAGTGTAATTCTTTCCCCGACCAGAAGGATAAAACTTCAGCAGGCTCCAATTATCGACACCCATATCACAAAGGTATTCATACAAGTCGTAAAGAATCTTTTCTGTACAGTTAGAGTGAGCTAGTACAGTCTGAATCCCGGTACGAATGCCGTATTTTTGTAAATGCGGAAGTGCATTCGCAGCAGCTATTGCATATCCAATGGGCCTGAGCAGATACGCGTGCCCTGGAATGGTATCCATAGTCAGTTCGCAATCGCTGATGCTGTGTGACAGAATCTCTGCCAAGTAATCAGACATCATGAAACCCGAGGTGCTAATCCCGATTTTCTCCTTTCCAAGAAGATTAGCCGCCTTTTCTACTACAAGCAAGTGATCCATGTTAGTAAATATTTCACCGCCGGAAAAATCAATATGGACATCACGAGTCTGATTAACTTCAGCCAAATCATCCATGAGCGAGAGCTTTCGCTCTAATGAAAGTTCTCCTTTCAAAGCTTCACAACTGGATATGGCACCCATGCAGCAAATATTGCAATTCCAGGGGCATTGCTTAGTAATGTCGTACACTACAGACAACTTCGAACGTGTGTTCATTGAACTCATTTCAAGACCCTCCTTAGTTCACATAATACATAAAATAAAGGATTAAGTAAGGAAATAATGTGAACAAAAGAGATTTTCTTGACACAAGAAAACGAGCGTGTTATAATAGAGCTGTACAATTTGAACAGGAGTCAATAAATTGGTCTTTTGTTCACGGAAGGTCAGGTATGGCAGTACCTGGCCTTTTCCTTTGTCCATATTTTACCTCGTAATTTCCTATTTTGCAATAGAGAAGTTATGAACCCAATCGAAGATTTGCGAATTATAAATTTTGAATTTGCAAATACAAAATCGCATTATCGAATCAAACGTCGAAGATTCTTGATTTTGTGCCGCTTCGCTACCAAAAGAATAATACCCGTAGCATACGATAATTTTCGTAATTTCTATAGCTAACACTGAAGAACTATCAACGCCGAAATAAAAATGCCTAAAACGCCGGAAACACAAACGACGGTTAACCATCAGCCGAAAGTGTGGCCACTGTTTGAATGCCCGCTTTCAGTCAGTCACGCAACCGGTAGGCCTGGCCACGGATATTTACCATATGAGCGTGGTGCAACAACCGGTTCAGAAGAGCGGTAGCCAGTACATTGTCGCTCAGAAGCTCACCCCAATCGCTGAAATATTTGTTACTGATTAAAATCACGATGCCATGTTAGAAATCGGCTGAAACAAAAGTTCTGCTTCCTGGCGATTCAGCTGCATATAGCCAACCTCATCAATCACCAGCAAAGCTGGACGCAGGTAGATCCGCCAGCGTCGCTCCAAATGTCCCTGGGTTTGTGTTTTCTTCAAGTTAGCAGTGAGACAGGAAAGGGTTGTATAATACACCACCATTCCTGCATCCAGGGCTCTAAGAGCTAGACCAACAGACAAGTGCGTCTTTCCCACACCAGGAGGTCCCAGAAAAATTACATTCTAATTTCTAGCTACAAAGGCTAGCGTCCCAAGCTCTTCGATCTGTCGCTTGTCAATGCTGGGTTGAAAGGTGAAATCAAATTCTTTCAACCCCTTGTGGTGCGGCAACCTTGCCAGTTTTAAACGTGTTTCCCGGCTTTTTCGCTGGCGTTCCTGCTGTTCAGCGGATAACAAGTCATAGCTGTTGTCCTGCCATAGTCCGGAACCACGGCACACCCTGAGATGCACAAGATGCAAACTTTGGAATGATGTCAGCTTCAATATAGCCGTACTCGTTGGCATACCAGCTCACGAAGCAGGCACCCCCTCTACTCGACTATTAAAACTGTACCAGCTCCAGTACGGCTCGCCGCCGATATTGCCCACCTGGGAGAGTGTCACGGTGACAATTTTGCCGTCACCTCCGCTGATGCCGTAGAAGACTTGTGATCACAGGGAGTTATTTTTATCGGTCAGAAGCTCTGCCATCTGTTTCCGCTGATCCGCGTTGAAGCCGAACTGATTGGCCATCTCCTTAGCAGTTTTATGGCTGACGGTGATATAGAGTTAGGTCTGCGTTACCGTGATTTTTGTTTCCAAGATATTGTCATTACCGTTGAGGTTTATCATTCTTTTTCGCTTCGCTCAAATTACTTCATGCTTAAAGCTTTTTTACTCTCCCCAGCAGAGCTGGGGGTTCTTACATCGCTTAAGCATACAATGGAAAAGACGGACAAGCTGCCAGCCTGTCCGTCTTTATTTGTTATGAAGAATGTGATAGGGCACAAAACGATCCAGTCTCCCCAACACAATGAATCTCAAGTTGGGGATGTGTATAGTATGAGCATCACTTAGGGACAAAACTGAAATGAGCAAGTTCCTGATGTGCTTGCAGGAATTCACTGTGCAGACTGTAGTAGTGGGTCATATCGTATCCCATGTGATAAAGTGCGAGGAGCTTGACAAGAATTGTGTGAAGATGGCGTTTGGTCAACGCAGCAATTTGCTGCACATCGTATCCGAGCTTGGTGAGGTGGTAAATTTCTTCGCTGTCAAGCATCAGATGAGAAGAAAACGCATTGGCCTCGTATTCAACCAGATGTGACGGCGAGATGAAATTCATCGAATGGGAAACCCTATCGGGGAAAAGATAGGCTTCAGCATAACGGCTCAGCGCATAACCGCATACCATCTGCTTGGTCTGCCTGTCCAGCGCAACATTGATAACGACCTGGTACAAATCCCATTTGAACGTAAAAAACCCGGAAATCGCGTCGAAGGGCATCTCTGTTATGTTCATCCCGACAGTCTTTGCAATGGTGCGCAGGTCTCTCGATCCAGCACGCTGAACCAGCTCATTTGCCTTTTGGTGGATAAAGGTAGAATCCATAAATAAACCTCATCGCTGTATGACAGCAGCTAAGGGAAACTAGCAGGTTTCCAGGGAAAGCCTTTCCTGTTCACGCTTTTGTTCACGGTATTGAAAATAAGCACGATGCATCACATACATGATGTTATCCATATCTTCAGCAGACAGTTCTCCTGTGGCGAAAATTTCAGAGAGTTCCATGGCAAGCTGTTTTGCTTCTTTTCTGCCGCTTTCACCATAGGTGGAAGCAGCATCGTTCTCAAAAGACTCATCGTCATAAAAGTATTGGACGGGTACATGAAAAGTGTCGGCCAGCTTCTTGTAAGCATTGTTATCCTTGGGATAACGTCCATCCCGCTCATATCCGATTACGGTACGGGGATGGACGCCAAGAATTTTGGCAAGCTCAGCCTGGGTTAACCCTGCTTGTTTCCGTAAGTTATGCAGTTTTTCGCCAAATTTCATCCTCATTAACCTCGCAGTCGTCTGATCGCATCATTAAACAAACATGAAGCCGGATGTGCCTTGAAATTTAGATCAATAAAGTTGAAAAAACTCTTGACATGTGCTAATGTGTTGCATATAATGATGCTACAACTTTCACTTTCCTCCATTATACTGGATTGATACAAAGTATGCAAGGTTGAAATTCATTGATTGCATAGGGTCGAAATAAATTTTAAACCCAGTATACCATAGTGGCAAAGAACAATTTGTCGAAATATGGGGTGAGAAAAAATATTTTTTACAGGAGCATTCCTGTAATCCGTAGAAATTGCGAATTGAAATAAAAAGAACCCCGCAGTAAGCTAGGGTTGAACTGCCCCAGAATTAGTAGACATGAATAAAAAGACCCTCGTGTAGTGGG
>ERZ1643249.5332-NODE-5332-length-10343-cov-9.366349_pt1 | contig 10343 bp, 8 predicted proteins | sample MGYA00579263_ERZ1643249 | MGnify/ENA primary metagenome ERZ1643249 (study PRJEB29033, sample SAMEA4952264) | chicken gut metagenome | biome: Broiler Chicken; feature: Gastrointestinal Tract; material: Caecum | place: Ireland | collected 2018 | study: Broiler...
CCGTCTTGTGATACTTTTCCATGTGACAAACTAAGTAGCTTATAATTTCACCTCCCATAATTTTTAGTTAAAGCCCCCTGCAAGGGCGAACGGTACTTCGCTTACGAAGTATAGTGAGCTATACTTCACGAAACGAAGTGACAAAAAATTGGCTTTTCTGCTTCCCATTTATTTACAGAACAAGAGCTTTGTTTTGCCATAAGTCATCACTATGTCATAGCTATGTCCGAGCTATTACGACGGTCTGATTGCTGCTTGTCTATTCATAATTAACCTCCAAGTTTGATTTATTTTTATCTTTAACCCACGCCGAAGGAGCGGGGTGATTACTGTCGTATGATGACGTCCTCACTTTAACATGGACACAAAATTTGAAAAGTCCACGGTCTGTAAGAATCTTCTCACCTATATACACCCGAAAACGCCAAAATTATTCCGCGGCATAAAAGTCCCTCCATATAAACAAGGACACGAGATTTCCAAAGTTTGGGGTGTAGCTGTAATTTCCTTAAAGTTTTCACCTATACACAAACCCTTCCATATATCAAGGACACCAAATTCCCAAACGTGACGGTCTGCAAGGAATATTTCATTTAACTTTCATTCCCGTTGATTAGTAACAACACCCCTCACTTATTAGAGAAAATTTGCTCATCCTGCACCCACCTTTGAAGAAAATTGTATAAGTTGCACAACCCGTCCCTTCACTTATTAGAGAAAAATCGCTAATTACTTGAGTGGTCACGAAAAAACTTTATGCAACTTGTCCATAAGTAACGATGCCTTCCATACTAACAAGGACATGTGATTACAAAATATAGACATCCCTTCATAATTAAGGAGTGGCGAGGCATCAAATGACCACCTACTTATAAAGATTTTGTGCAATTTGTCCATAAGCTCACTATACCTTCCATATATCCAAGGACACGAGATTTCAAAATATTAATGTTTCTTCACAATTAAGGAGTGGCAGAGGCAAAAAAAACGGACATTTTTTAAAAAAATTATCTCCTTCAAGTGGTAGCTCACTCAAAGCCTGTTTTTATGCAGTTCTAAAAAAATTTTCAATATTTCTTGCAGACAGAAGTAAATCCCTACAATAGATAGGCATTTAAAAGCGCAAAAAGTTAACCTGTTTCCGATATTTTCATTTGAATTTCATCTACGCTTGTGTAAAGTCCCTCACTTAATAGCCACGAAAAGTGAGCTTTTTGGGGGTAGCGTTTTTACATTTTCCCAAATATTTTGCTTGCGGGGGACACAGCCTCTCACTTAGTATCCACGGCAAAGAGCGTTTTTCAACGTGCGCAAAAGAAATTCAGGCAATAAAAAAACAGCCCCTACAAGTGGTAGCCATGTAAGGAGCCGTTTTCGCAACCGTTTTATTAAATTTTATCAAAAAAATTTTAAGAGAGCGGGGACAAATGAATAGTTATAGTCAATATTCCCTGATAGTATGAAGCGGCAATGCTGCCGTTCATCTGTTCAACGAGAACTTTGGCGATGGAAAGCCCCAACCCCGTGGATTTACGGGCGCTTTCTACCGTGTAAAAGCGGTCGAACAATCTGCTGACCTGAACTTCCGTCAACTGCGACGCCGTATTGGAGAATGTAATTTGTCCGTCGCCGGTAAGCGTTATGCGCAGGTCGCCGTCGCTGTACTTTATGGCGTTTCCGATAAGATTGGAGAATATGCGCGACAGCGCCGCGCGGTTTGCCGTACAATAGACTGCCGCCTCTGGCATACTGATTTCAGGGGCAATGCCCTTTTGCTGTAAAGCGGCGTAATAGGCGACGATGCTCTCCTCTAAAACAGCGTTAACCGATACTCTCTCTTTCGGCGCGTCATAGTCGGGTGAGGTGATGACGGAGTACTTGAACAGTTCGTCGGCAAGTTGTTTCAATGCCTCCGTCCTGTTTTTGATAATTCCGAGATACCTTTCGACATCTTCGCTTTTCTGTTCTCGTTCGAGCAAGTCCAGATACCCGCTGATTGCGGTGAGAGGCGTTCGCAAGTCGTGTGAGATATTCGTAATTGCGTTTTTCAATTCGGTATCGCCCTGCTCAAATTTCAGCTTTTGTCTGCGCAGCTCTTTGAGCGATTTATTTATATCCGCCGCCAGACGGTGCACACTTTTATCGCTGCCAGAAATGGTAACTAAGGTATTGGTATCGCTGTTCAGCTTTTCATTGAAATCGGTGGCGATTGCGTTAATATCTCTCTTCATCAAAATTATTTTGACGACGAGTATAACAATGATAACGACGCACACCGCACAGACGACGGAAAGCCATACCACGATGCCAATACCTCCTTTTTTTACTTAATGTTCTTTCTGTTAAACGCTACAATTCCGATTGCAGTACAAATTGCACTTACCGCTACAGAGTAGATGACGAGCAACCACAGCGGGCTGTTTGTCGCCCTCGCATAGAATTGAGCCGCCTGACCCATAGGAAGGACATCTACTATGAACTGATAAATATCCCTTTCAATTCCCGTAGGGTAGGTGGGATTGGGCACATATTCAATCAGATTGCCCGCCATATCATAATTAGGTATAAATTCAGGCGCTGTCAATTCCCCTAATACAGCCAACGCAACGACTAAAAGCAGAAATGATAACATCAGATTGATAACGGTTGCACCTGCCTTGTTGCTGTATATCATACTCACCATAACGTGGAGCGAGCATATTGCCACAATCGTTACAAGTGAAGTAAACAACATTCCCACAAATTGCGCACCGCCCATTGCCGGCGTTCCGAAAATAGGAAAGCCAATAGCGACAACGGGTATCATATACGCAACGAACATTACCAAAGCCGCAGATATGGCAGTTATCAGGTTAGCAAGGTAAACATTCACCCTGAGATGACCTATCATCAGCTTATTGCGAATCGTGCCGTCACTGTATTCTGTTCCGAAGAAAATACTGCCGAATATCGGAATCATTATGCCGATTAACACGGGATACATAAACAACGCACTGTCTATGGAAGGTCTTTCGGGATAGCCTAATAAATTGACAACATCGAAGAGCGCAATAAGAACGCTTAATGTGACGAGGCACCAAAATAGTTTACTCTTTTTCAGACGGACAAAGTTTGCAATCAACAGTCTACTCATCTTTTCCACCTCCCACAAGATTGATATAGAAGGTTTCCAAGTTTTCGTTCCGCTCGTTGACCGACTGTACGCTGCAATGTTCGCCAAACAGTTTAAGAGTAAGGTCGGTTACGTTAATGTTTCCGTAAATTTCCGCGTGCGTGTCAGACTTTATGGAATAGTCCAAACCCATTTTATCTAGTACGCGGCTTAAAATTTTGGTGTCCGAAACAGTAATTTCCGTGCATTTCCTGCAAGCGACTTCAAGCTCGGCGGCGCTTATTTCCTTTACGAGTTTACCCCTGTCGATAAAACCGAAGTGCGTCGCAAGTTTTGAAAGTTCATCAAGATAATGGCTTGATATAAGCACGGTTATGCCGTGTTCATGATTGAGCTTTAAAATGAGTTCTCGTATCTCAACGATGCCCTGCGGGTCAAGTCCGTTGACGGGTTCGTCCAAAATGAGAAAATCGGGATTGCCCGCAAGCGCGATTGCAATGCCCAACCTTTGGCGCATACCGAGTGAAAAATTGCGAGCCTTTTTCTTTCCTGTATTTTCCAAGCCCACAAGATGAAGAAGTGCGCCTATGTCGTCAAACGACGGCATACCTAAAATGCGATATTGCTCTTTTAAGTTCTCTTCCGCCGTCATATCGAGATAGATAGACGGCGTTTCTACAACTGCGCCTATTCTGCGGCGAGCCTTATATACAGCCCTGTCCTTATGCCCGACGCCGTAAATTTTGATTTCGCCTTCCGTCGGCTGTTGCAAACCGCAGGCGAGCCTGATTAGTGTGGTCTTGCCGGAGCCGTTTTTGCCGACAAAACCGTAAATGCTCCCTTTGGGAACATTCATAGAAAGTCCGTTCAACGCCTTGAAGTGCCCGTATTCCTTGCGAACGGTGTTTGTTTGCAGGACGTATTCCATGATTTTTGACCTCCTTTACTTATTGTCTGACCTCATTCTACCTTAAAACAGTAAAGAAAACGGTAAAGAAAATAGTAAAGAAACGGTAAAGATTTATTGTTCTTTCATCTTGAAGCCGATGCCCCACACAGCTTCGATATAATCTTTATTGCCTGCGTCCTTCAATTTCTTGCGCAGATTGCTGATATGAATTTTCAAAGAACTCTCGGTACAATCAGGCGTATCGTCGCTGATATGGTCGAGCAGGGCAGACTTGGTAACTACCTGCGTTCCGTCCTGCATGAGCCTCTTAAATATGGCGTACTCCGTCCGCGTCAGCTTTACTTCGCTGCCCGCGACGGTTACAGCGTGGGTGTCGGTGTTTACAGTAATATCTTCAAAGGTCAGTTTGTCCGCCGCCTGCGAATGGCTGCCACGCAGATGAACGGAAATCCTTGCAAGCAGCTCCTTTGTGTCGAAGGGCTTTGTGATATAATCTACCGCACCGCCGAGCAGGACGTTTACCTTGTCGTCCACGTCGAGTTTCGCGCTTACCACGATTACAGGTATGCCCTGTATCTTTGCAAGTACTTGCTCGCCGCTCAACCCCGGCAACATTAAGTCAAGGAGGACGAGGTCAGTCTTATGCTGCGAAAGGAAAAGTACCGCCTCCGTTCCAGAATATGCGCGGGAAACGGCATAACCCTCCTTCGTCAAGACCTCCTGGATCATATTTCCGATGTATATATCATCGTCGATAATGAGTATGTTTTTCAATTTATAACCGCTCTCCAATCTTTAATAATTCAAGCCATATCATTATAGCATATTTTGCCTTAATCTGTAAATAGCAAAAGCGTAAAAAGGCAGACGACCACTTTATAATAAAAAGTTTATATCTGCTCGAAATAAAAATTTATATTCAGATTGACTTATATCTAAAAATAGATTATAATATTGGCAAAGAGGTAAATATGCAAGTAAAGATGATAGGACAAAGGCTTAAAGCCTTACGGGAAGGAAGCAATATAACACAGGCGAAGTTGGCACAGGCAAACGGAACGATTGCGCAATCTGCAATCAATAGATATGAAAACGGATATTCCGATGTGCCGAATGCCATTTTGTTGTGGTACGCCGACTATTTCGACGTTTCACTCGACTACATTTTCGGGCGCACGGACAAGCCACAGGGCAAATTGTACGACTACAACCCTAAAGCCTTTGACGACGAAAAAATGCAGCAGTTTGTGGAGATGTGTTTTGACCCTAAATCGCCCGCCAACGCCAAATTAAAGGAAATGCTTTTAACATTAGTAAAACAAAATGAACGTTAGGAGAGTATATGGTAATTACAAGAATAAAACAAATTAAGAATATTGGGACATACAAAAATTCTGGGAACGGGCGCATCCAATTAAAACCATTTACTTTTATTTATGCTGCCAATACTTATGGAAAAACAACATTCTGTGATATAATGCGCTCTTTGAAAACTAACGATATTTCTTACATTAACAATAGAAGAAGGATCGGCATAAAAGATTCAGAAAAATGTTTAGTATCATTAACAATTGATAATGAAAATATTGATTATGATGGAGAGAAATGGATTGTCCCTGCTGGCTACAATATACGTAATTATCTCGAAATATTTGATATTAATTTTGTCAATGAAAATGTCTTTACTAATTTTAAAATAGAACATAAAAATAAAGAAAGCTTTACATCTTTTATCTTAGGTGAACGCGGGGTGGAGTTGGCTAAAACTTTAGCATATTTAGAACAAACATTATCAGAAATAGAACAGGAGTTTAAAGAAAACAAGGCCAAATTAGATAAAAAGTTAAAAGATATTGCGTTTGATGATATAAAAAAACAGAAGTATAATGATGACTTCAAAGATACCGAATGTTTACTTATATCTGCAAATGAAGAAATAAAAAAGCTTTCTAAACAGTTGTCCGAAATTGATAAAATAAAAAGCATTAAAAAAATTGATTCAATCAATGTGGATCAATCAAAATTAAGAGAATTAATTAACACAACGAAAGAAATTTGTGCATTTAAGCACGATATTGATTTAACACAACTAAAGAAAAAGGTTGAAGATATAAAAGAAGAAACTACAGATTTGTCAGATCAATGGTATAAAGATGGAATTAAGTCAATAAAAAATAAATGTCCATTATGCGGTAATACAATAACAGATAACGAAAGAATAAAAATTCTATCTGAATATTTTTCAGAAATAATTATTACCTTTTTAGATAAAGTTGAAAAATGCCAAAATGAAATTATAAGAAACTTTAAAGAATGTAGTATAGCTAGCGATTTAATAAAATTTACGCAACAAAAGGATCTTATAATTCCGTATTTTAATGGAAATAGTGATTTACCTTCCGCTCTTAATGAATCATTTAAGCAATTAACTAAAATTGCCAATGATATTAGTTCTTTCGTTGAAAAATCTAAAGAGGAACTAGAGAGCAATTTACTAATAAAATTATCATCTGTGAATAAAGTCGATTTTGATTTTAGCAAATCGGCTATACTCCTTACATATTTGGATGAAATGGATTCAATTTTATCCATAATGAACAAGCAAATAAACGAATTTAATCAAAACTTCAAAGAATATCAAGAAAAACTTTCGAATGAATACTTGCTAAGTGAGATCTCTAAACATAAAAGTGAGTTCAGTAGATATAATTTAATTGTTTTAAGAGGTCAATATAATGAGGAGATTGATTCTTTAATCCAAACAGAGGGACATATAAAAGAGTTAAAGGACAAAATTAAAGTTACAAAAACGAAATTTGATTCCCAACAAGAAGATTTCTTAAACAAATATTTTGCAGATATACAACAAATCTATTCTAAGTTGGGTAGTGAAAATTATCGAATAGAACGTGAAACAACCTCTCGCGGCAAGAAAAAGGTCTATGGGGTCAAAATATATTTTAGGGATAAACTAATAGACGAAACAAGATTTTGCATGAGCGAATCTGACCGAAGGGCGCTTGCATTATCAGTTTTTCTTGCAAAAATTAAAATAGATAATAACCCTAATTCTATATTAATTTTGGATGATCCCGTCACAAGTTTCGATAAGGATAGAATGCGAAATTTCATTAGTATCATAAATGAATTAAAATCCAATTGCTTTGGTCAACTAATTATACTCATGCATTATGAAAATTTTTTCAGATTAATTACAAAAGCTACTGAAAATAAAACCTTAATAAAATTAATGCGAGATAAAGATGACCATGTTTTTAATGAAATTTATGAAGATGATGATATGTTTAGCAATGAATATGAAAATGCATTAAATCATATCATAAAGTTTATTAATGCGGAATCAAATAGTATCAAAGAAAACGATGTTAGAATATTCTTTGAAAAGTATTTGCACAACTATTATGCATATGAAATCTCGAAGAACCCTTCTATAAAAGGTGGAAGATTACATGATTTTATTTTGGGCCTTGAAAAAGAGAAACTGATTTCTACGGCAACAAAAGAAGACTTGATTTTAAAACTAAAATTTTTAAATGATTCTTCTCATTCATTTACTGATTACCCAATAGAAGATCAACGAAGTTTTGTCAAAGATGCATATTTTAGTTTGCATAAATTAGGTATGAAACCATGAAAGCTGTTATCTACGCCCGCTATTCAAGCGATAATCAGACCGAAGCGTCTATTGAAGGACAGCTCCGCGAGTGTATGGAATTTGCCGAGCGCACGGGTATTGACGTTATAGGCAACTACATAGACAGAGCGTTCTCCGCCAAGTCCGACCATCGCCCCGAATTTCAGCGGATGATAAAGGACAGCTACAAACACGCCTTCGACTGCATTATCGTATGGAAACTGGACAGATTCTCACGCAACCGCTACGATTCGGCGCACTACAAAACTTTGCTGCGCAAGAATGGCGTCAAAGTCATCTCCGCAATGGAGAGCATTTCGGAAGGTTCCGAGGGCATACTGCTTGAATCTGTCCTTGAAGGTATGGCTGAATACTACTCCGCCGAGCTTGCCGAAAAGGTTGTTCGCGGTATGAAGGAGAATGCACTCAAAGGCATAAGCAACGGCGGGCAGGTTACTTTCGGCTACAAAGTCAATGAAGAACGCCGCTATGAGCGCGACGAGGTGAACGCACCCATCGTCGAAGAAATCTTCGCAATGTACGCCGACGGCAAGACGATTAAGCAGATTGTGGACTACCTCGACGCAAAGCAAATACGCACTTCGCGCGGCGGAAAGATAAATTTCAATGCCGTTCAGCGTATGCTATCCAACCGCAGGTACATAGGCGAATACAAGTTCCGCGACGTGATTATGCCCCACGCCATTCCCGCACTCGTTCCCGACGACCTGTTTGAAAAAGTACAGAAGAAGTTGGTCAAAAATAAGAAAGCGCCCGCCCAGCGCAAAGCCGAGGACGAATACCTTTTGACCTTAAAACTATTCTGCGGTAAGTGCGGCGCACACATGGTTGGAGAGAGCGGAATGGGCACTTCGCGCATCTACCGCTACTATAAATGCGCCAACACCAAAAAGGTTCACACCTGCGACAAAAAGCCCGTCCGTAAGGAATGGATAGAGGATTTAGCTGTCAAAAAGGCGCTTGAAATCCTCAACGACGAAAAGCTGATAAGCTATCTGACGGACAGAATTTATGTGTTGCAAGGGCAGGAAAATCCGAGAATACCCAACTTAAAGGCGCAGCTTGAAGATACGCAAAAGCGCATAGGCAACATAATGGACGCCATTGAGCAGGGTATTATTACGGAGAACACCAAAAGCAGATTGACACAACTTGAAAGCAAGCAGAATGAGCTTGAAATTGCCATTTTGCAGGAGAAAATAAAAAAGCCCTTCCTGACAAAAGAGCAGATACGGTTCGGCATAGAGAAATTCAAAAAGCTGGACATCTCCACGCAGGAAGGAAAACAGCGGCTGATAGACGGGTTTATCAACTCGATTTACCTGTTCGATGACAAGCTGACGATAACATTCAACTTCAAGGACGGAAGCAGAACGGTAAGTTTTTCCGAAATTGAAGCGGCAAAAAATTCGGATATTGATTGCATTGCTGCACCAAAGAAAAAGGCATTACTTTTGTAATGTCTTTTTGTTGTATAAAGAAAACCCGCGGATAGTCCGCGGGTTCAAGAAAGGCTTTGCCGATGAACAAAAAAGAGCAGAAGAGAAGGCAATAACAATAAGGCAAAAAAGAGGAGGGAAAGCAAGGATAGAAAAACAAGCAGAAAATTAAAAAATAATGCACAATAATGAAAGAAGAGCGAAGTCATGGGGAAAAAATTAAGCAAAGGAAAAGCCCGTTTACGGGTAGCAAGTAACAATCGCATGACTGCCAGGTCGTCATAAGCGCGGCTTGCGCGCTGCTGGTAGTATTAGGGCTAATAGCCCGAAACTGAAAAACCACCGGCTAAGCCGGTGGATATTTATTTTGTATCTTTCCCGGACGAGAACCCGCTCGGGTTCGCGCGAGCGGGCTTGCCCGCGACGCTCGGCCGAGGGGGCCCCTGCAAGGGGTTTCGGCTGATACCCTGAAGGTGCACCAAAGAGGTATAATCCGAATTATTTGCTGATAACGAGCGAATGGTTCGGATTTTCTTTTCTATAAAATTCTATCAAATAAAAAGGAACGTTCAAACGAGCGTTCCTTTATGATATTGTCCGGTTAAAGCTCATCACTTTGCCAATTTGATTATAAATTGCGTGGACTGCGTAAAAGACAGCAGAATTTCTCCGCCAAGCTTTTGCACGAATTTTTTTACAAGAGGCAATCCAAGGCCTGTGCCTTTTTCTGCGCCCGATCTGTCGCTTGTATAAAATGATTGAAAAATCAATTCTTCTTTTCCGGCCAATGAGTCTCCTGTGTTGGTCACGCTGAATATGATCCAATCCCTTTTCATAGATAAGCCGACTGAGATTTTACCGCCTTTGGGTGTATAAAGAGAATTGACTTTTAATGTTTTGGTCGAAAAATCCAACTGCGTGTTTCCTGCTTGTATTTTTTGCGTCGAAACGCAGCCGTATCGGCGCAATAACGCTCGCAACCGAAGTTCCAGTTCTTCAAAATTCACCGGCTTTGTCATGTAATCGTCTGCGCCGCCCTCAAAACTTTTTCTTTTATCTCCGATCGTATTTAACGCAGTGAGCATCAGAACAGGCAGATCAGGATTGATCGATTTTATTGCCTTTGTCAGTTCGTTTCCGTCAAGATCGGGCATCTTTGTTGTACGAAAAAGCTACAACAGACAAAAAGCACAAGATATTGCGTAT
>ERZ1643249.5333-NODE-5333-length-10341-cov-5.606164_pt1 | contig 10341 bp, 7 predicted proteins | sample MGYA00579263_ERZ1643249 | MGnify/ENA primary metagenome ERZ1643249 (study PRJEB29033, sample SAMEA4952264) | chicken gut metagenome | biome: Broiler Chicken; feature: Gastrointestinal Tract; material: Caecum | place: Ireland | collected 2018 | study: Broiler...
AAAAATATGTGGGAGACGCCTTGCTGCAAAAGACCTTCACCACAGACTGCATCAGCAAGACGGTGAAAAAGAATACCGGCGAACTGCCGCAGTATTATATCAAAGACAACCACCCAGCCATCATCCCACGAGACATCTACCAGCGGGTACAGGAAGAGATGGCTCGGCGGACCAGTAAGCGAAAAATCATGCAAAGGACTGGGAAAACCGAACAGGGTAAGTATTCTGCCAAATATGCCCTCAGTGAGCGGCTGCTCTGTGGAGAGTGTGGCTCCCCCTATAAGCGATGTACCTGGGCCAGGAATGGCGTCAAGCGAATCGTCTGGCGATGTGTCTCCCGGCTGGAATTCGGAAGGAAATACTGTCATAACTCACCCACCATGGCAGAGGAAAAGTTGCATACTGCCATTCTTACGGTGCTCAACCGAATCGTCGATGCAAGCGATGGTTTACACGATGAACTGACAGAGATGCTTCGAGTGATCCATGCTCCAGAAGGAGACGGAGAAAATCTACTGGAACTGGAACGTGAGCTGGAGGAACTGACCACACGTCAGAACATGCTGCTGGATCAGGTATTAGCCCACATGGATGACCTGACCTTAACAGAGCAGCTCAAAACCCTGTTGGAAGAAAAGCAACTCGTCCAGACGCGGCTCGATGCGGTAAAGAAGGAAGCAGTCAGCAGAATCAGTGAGGACTCATGTATGGCGGAGTATGCAGCATACCTGGAGGAGCACCTCAACGGCTTCCCTCACTATGATGACGAGATCGTCCGCAAGATGATCGAACGGGTCACTGTGGTCGATGCGGAAACCATCCGGATCAAATTCCGATACAGCGATTTGGAGTTCGAACAGACTGTATGCTAAAATAGAGACAAGGAGCGATTTGTGTATGGAAATTTTTATCACAGGAGACACACACGGAGATTTCCGCCGGTTCCGGCCTGACATCTTCTATGAGCAGGAACACATGACTAAAACTTCTGGATACCATATGCTAAATGTGGGAGGAGCTGTCCAAAGCACGGCTGACCCCAGATAGGATTTCACGCTAACCTCAAGTTACTCTTTGAAACGCTGTACAGGATGATACTCTCCATGAGTCGACAAAGTCTGAATGTGGAATTATAGCCATTCATTATAATCCGACAGCGGCAACTACATCTGCCTTTGTTCAGCAGCGAGGCCCCCCTTCTGCTGGTCTTGGAAGGTAAAACTTTTTACGAGCACCTCTACCGACAGAGCTGGTGATTTTCCTACTCAACAAGAACATCCGAGGGAATGACAAACGTCACTCCCTCGGGTCTTCTCACTTCGATGGAAATTCAATTATTTTGCTTTCGCCTTTGGGAGATTGTGATAATACACCTTCTTCTAGGTTAAGTAATTCTTCAACCACATTAGCCGATATCGAAAATTTGTGAGACGCAAATAGATTCATAATATCTTCGCCAGACATATTCCCCTGGGTTAAAAGTAAGTCAATTGACTGTTTGAGTGCACAGGGATGTTTATATTCAATACTATCATCCAAAGGTTCAGTCTGTCGGTATCCTCGCGTGCTCATTTGTCGCATCAAGTATGAATACTGATTTGCAGATAAATACCCTAATGAATATGCTCTCATAATCATTGCCATAATTGAAACATTCCACTTTTTTTTCAGTTCAATATAGTGTCCAAGGCGATTAGGGTATGCGGCTACATCATTACCAAAAGCCCTCGCGGGCAATAAAAATGCAGCAGCAAAAGCATTAGCTTCATCTTCGCGTTCTCTGAATTCTTCTCTATCTATCTCGTTTAAATCCGAATATCTCTCGTGTAAAAGAATATGACCTAATTCATGAGCACAGTTAAATTGACGGCGAAAAAAGCTCTTTTTGTCTGTTCCTAAAACCACACAATACGTGGGACAATCTCCTTCTTCGTAATATTGGTAAAAGGCATCAATCTCACGACTAGCAGTAGCAAATTCGCCCACTACAATTCCATTTCTCTCCAACAACGAGACCATATTAGTTATCGGGGAATCTCCTAAATCCCAGTATTGTCTAGTCCTCATTGCGATTTCCTCAATACTCATGGTTCTATCTGCCCCAAAATCAGGTAAATTAAGAGGTTTGAACTTTACTCTTGAAGATAAAACAAAGTGAATTTTGGCAAGATACTTTGCTTTTACTTGTTGTGCGACCAAATCTTTTTTTTTGCTTGAGTACAATGCACGGAAATAAGTATTTCCAATAGTAGATGCCGGATCAGTTTCAACAAAGAATGAATATGGGAACCTAAGTGTGTCCGCAATCCGCCGAAGTGTCATTGGCTCTGGAGAACTTTTTCGGTTTTCAAACTGCGATATGGCTTGCTTATTGATTCCTATGATTTGGGCCAAATCAGCCATTGTCATCTTCCTAAACAGCCGAGCTTCCTTCAATCTTTCGCAGTTTATCTTGCTACCCCGTTGCATAAAATACATATCCTTTAAAATTACAAAAGTTCCACGAATCGTTCATCAGCATCCTCATTATTTTGCTGGAGTTCAATTTCCTGATTTGCTACATACGGCATGCGGATATACTGCGTCCAATCCTCTTCTTCTACGGAAATTTCCAGTGACGGAGTAAGTCGAACTGCACGAACGGTCAGCAATTTATCCGCATGGACATCAAACAATACCAGAATATGCCCTCGGATATCTTCGATGGTCTTACGAATCGCACCAGCAAGCTCCTCACGGGATCTTGCTACCCACTGTTCCATATCAGGCAAAACCCCCGGCAACGCTAACTCCAATTGCTCGTTTTTTGCTTCAATACCCTGATTAAAACTTGCACCACCGCAAAGATAGTGTTTCGCTTTATCCTTACGATGCTGCACCGTCTTAAAGGTGTCCTCTGTCATAAACGTAATAAGACACTTTGATAATGCATGGAATAGCACAGGAGTTTTCCAGGCCCCTCTTGGACAAACATCAAAATCTATCCAGCCAAGATGACAACATTTTTCCCTTAGTTGTTCAATAATAGGGTTCCATCGAAACTGGCCATACCCATTGCGCTCTGTCAAATTATGCTCGTCCATTATACCCGGCATGATCTCCTCAAGAGCTGACCGTAAAGCTTCTACTACCACACGCTCAATGCCACCAAGATTAAAAGAAAAATCCCTGCTAGCCGGTCTCATAAGTATCTCCTTTCTTTATTTGTCCATCATTTTACATATTTTCATCAAAAAAGTCAAGTGCATTGTTTTTTCAGAGTAAAAATTTTTGTAGGAGTATAATACATGTTGGACACCTGAATAAAAAATGGTGAAGGATAGGGCCTCATCGGTTAAAGTTGAGTTGAACACAAGCAGGCGTATTGAACAGTTTTTCTGGACTGTCCAATATTCCTGCTTGTGTTTTGTGGAAGAAAGCTTTGAAATGACAGGCTCTCTCCCTTTCTACTTGCCAATCTGCCATTTATGAGGGGACCAACGAAAAAGTAAAGATCAGCGATCGAAAAATAGAACATACCCTGTTTTGAACCCCACGTCCAAATTAACCTGCCAGATTTTTTCTCTGCGCATGGAGCAATTCAAGCCCATCCGGCGTCTTGTAGTTGAGGATACTGTGGGGACGTCCTGACTTGGAAAATGATTGGGCGACCTTGTTCATGCAAAGCAGTTTCCGGAAGGCATTGGATGTATATTGCGAGCCCTGGTCGCTGTGAAACATCAGCTGTCGGGGCTCGTTTCTGTTCTGATATGCCTGACGGAAGGTGGAAGTGACCAGATAGGTGCTGTTCTTGGGCGATACCCTGTGGGCAACTACTTTCCGAGAAAACAGGTCGAGGATCACGCAGACATAGAGATACTTGCCATCGACTTTAAAGCAGATGATGTCGCTGACCCAGACGCGGTTCGGTTCATCCGCTTTTAATTGCCACTGCAAGAAATTTTGCTTTTTCAGTAGTCGTTCACGCTTCTGGTGATCCCACTCGGAATAGGCGCAGACGCTCTGCAAGCCCATCTCCCGCATTAGCTCGGCCACATATTGGGGTTAATTCCGAACGCCTCGCTCTGCCACCATCACAGCGATTTTGTTTGCACCAAATCGTTGCTGACTTTCATCAAAAGCCGCTTGGATATGTTTCTTCATTTCGGCTCTGCGCTTATCATAGGCCGTTACCTCTTTTCGCCGGAAGATATGATTGTAAAAGGTACCGCGGGACACGCAAAGTGCCTCGCATAAGGCATGGACACTGTATTGGCCGTGCAGTTTGACAAGCTCCTGCAACTTTTCCTGAAGCGGCGCTAAAACTGAGCAGTTGACCTTTTGTAAAATCTCAATCTTATGCTCTAACTTTTGAAGTTCCTGCTTCATTTTGATAAATATCTGCTGGCTGAAGGCATGACCGGAGTCTGTCAGGGTCACAGTATATGGTTTGATCCATGTGTAGAACGTACTCCTGGTTACGCCGGTGTCGGCGCAAATTTTAGCGACGGCTTTACCGTTCTGGTAGCGGGCGACCAGGGTGTGCTTTTCTTCTGTGTTACAGCGCATGATTTGATTTCTCCCTTGAAGTCATAGTTGGTTTTCGTCACAAAAACAGAAATCGAACGAATCTTGTAAGAATTTACCGAATATGATATGATGAGCAAAACAACAATGGAGTGACGGTCAATGGGGAAACTGGATGGCCTTGAATTTGTTGATTTGCGGCAGAAACTGGAGGAAAACTATATCGACTGGTGTTCGCCTGTTTGTTGCGATGCCCGCCAAAGTAGCTACTCATTTCTTCGTGTACAGATGCAGGGAGCCTTCGAATTTAGTCGTGAGGAGGGCGTTTGGATCAAAGACGCCGAGCACAATGAAAAATGCCTCAGTCTATTGCGCCTGGCAAAGGACCAAAGCTATGATTTGGTTCTGTTTCCAGAGTATTGCATCTCTGAACAAGTGATTGCACATATCGCTACAGACGACAATCTATGGCCAGAAAACCGGAAACTCTGGGTCTTGCCGTGTCAGGGAATGGAAAAGAAAGAATTTGATTTATTGATCAAGAATCTCTCAGACATTGACCGTGTATTTCTACTGAATACGGCCTGTAATTCCCGCAAGGTGACCTCCAATCACTTTATCAATGCCCTGTTTTACTGCTTTCTGGGATATCAAGGTGATGAGCCCATCCTTTGCCTGGTTCCCCAACTGAAAACGCAACCAATGGGAGACCGGAACTGTCTCTGTGAGCAGGCGGGCATGGCCACTGGATGTACGATATTCACATTAGAGAATCGCCTCTTGACCTTGCTCTGTGCAGATTCTATGAACAACGAACTTACCTGGCAGGTGCTACAGAAAACGGGTATGCAGATGCCAGGCCTCACCATCCTGCATCCGCAATTGAACGGACACCCGAAGGACCCGGTGTTTTCCCGTCTTCGCTGGGAGTTGTTCGAGCGGGGAAAGGCTGGTATTTACATCACTTGCAACTGGGCGGCAGGTACCACCCTTTCTCACCCGGACTGTCAGGAGGCGGCAGAGACCATCAACTTGTCCTGGTCCTGTATTTACCGAAAATACGCAGATGAGATATCTGAGAAATGGGAGAAAAATAATTCCGTGCGCCGGAACAACGAAGCTCATGGACTATTCGGGGCCATCATGAAGCCCAAACGGACAGAAGTGTGGTTCAGCCTATCACAGGAAGAGGCACTAGGGTTACAGATTCCAAATCTTGACTTTGATGGCTATGGGAAGGTGAGTGTGCCAGACATCCATGCCCAGGCACGCCGTTGCTATGATGAAGGTACACGGAGTTGGGTGGAGCAGGCGCCAAACTTGGAGACCCTCCAGCAGAGGATCAATCGGATATCTCAAGGATACCCGCATCTCCACCAAAACAGCCGTGATGTAGATGACCCATACCGTTTCCCTCTAGACACGACAGACCGATGGGCGGCCGACCGTTTTTTTGCGTTAGCGTTGGAGGCATTTCCAAACAATATCCTGGAAATCGACGAAAAGGAAAACCTAAGCGCTTGGACACTACTTCTGGATGAGCAAGAGCAAGAAAACGCCTCCATTCATTTAGAGCAACTTTTGTACCTGATTAGCATACTTCAGGGAGAGCTTCCCCCTCAGTGTGCTCCGCTGAAAGCCCCACATAGCTTTTGCTACCGACCGGCCCAGCCCGGTAAGCCCAGCATTAATTTGCAGATTGAGGAACAGGGGGCTCTGGTGGCCTATGCACAGACACCACGCCAGGCACAGCAATATGTCAAGTTTTTAAGAGAGACGGAGTGCAACGGGGATGAGGATCTGCTCCGTCAGTTTATCCGTGTGTTTTATTTTGAGGCAAAAGGACATAAACTCGCTTGTGCACCTATGCTGTCCACTGAGATCACGCAAGGGCGTAGCACAATCATGAAAGGGGATATTACGGATGGCGGAAGCAGATCTGATGTTTGAGACTATTCAGGCCACAGGGCTCACACCAGACTCCCTCTGCGTTTGGCAGGGTATTCCCTACATTTGGGCAAATCAGCAGTATGGGGATCCTCACAGAGTCTTTGCATACTATCTCTTTACCTACCACGAGACAGCGGAGCAATGGCGCAAATGGACTGAATGGGGGGACCACTTTGTTTCTGAGGTAATTGAGCCTGTTTATTTCCGTTTGGCCAACGATATCAGCTGGAATATCTACTGGATCAGCGTGTTAAGGGAAGAGGAACTACGAAAAGTCGATCCCAGACATCAGATTGCCTTCACCAGTAATACAGAGTACACACGGAACCTGCTCTTTTCTCTGGAACATCTGTCAGAGGCCATCCCCATTGGCCGAATCTCGGTGGATGCCACGGACGAAAAGGTGCAACAGCCCAGCGATATTTGGCTGATCCAGCTAGAGAATAAGGGCATGAGTTTTTGCCTTGACGAATATGCTAAAAAGAATCTGGACGCGTATTTGGATGGAAAAACCGAAAGTCAGAAATCAACGATTTCTTCTATCGATGTAGTGGATGGCCAGCATCTTACTAAGTTGCGTTCTATTTTCATTCCCCGAGGATTCCGTGCCCACTGTTATCCTAAAGACTGGAATGTTCCTTTCCGGAATGTCAATCTGCTCTATGGCCTCAATGGTTCTGGGAAAACCTCCCTGCTCTCGGCAATTGAACTGGCCATGACGGGAGAGGTCAGGAGCATTCAGGACAATGCTTCACAATCTGAGTCCATACAGGCAACGCCTGTGCTGTCCGTAGAGGTGGACGGACGATCGGTGGCACTCGCCCCACCATTGAAGCCCGCAAAGAAAAAAGAACGGGAGCGGCAATTTTACAGAAACCGGAGTACCAATCGTACACATCCTCAGTTACAAAACTTATTTCACCGCTTTAATTACTTGTCCGCAGAAGAGACCTTCCTATTTGCCAGAAACCAGCCAAAGTTGACAGAGCTTTTTTCTCAAATTCTGTATGGGCCAGAGACACAGGAAATGTGGCGCAATGTGCAGAATTACACGAGCAAATGCGCTGATCTAATCGCGAAGTATGAGGATAATCTGAAAACGCTGCAAATACAGGTAGATGCTTTGACCTGTGCATCATCGGTGGACATGGATTCCTTCGAGGCATATCTCGCTGCATCTGGTCTGAACTTCGGCCAAGGCGCAGGACCGGAGAAGATCCTGGTAGACACCCAGAGACTCCTAGCGGAATATGATAAGGTGAAAAGCTTTGATCCCATTCCTTCTAGGGCGCAACTGGCAGAAGCGCGGGACGTTCAAAAAGAGCAGCTCTCCGTCCTTTTGACGGAACATGAAAGGCTCATAGAAGTCTTCGCATCTAATATAGAGAAGGAACGCAGTCTAACTCTAGAGATTGAGAGAGGCACGTCGCTATGTGCAACTTCTGAAAGGACAGTCTCTTCCTTGTATGAGTTGGTTCCCTTGGTAATGCAGTTGCGATTCCGCACGGAACATCTGGATCGCTTTGCAGCATATCAGGGCTATATCGAACAGTTAAAGGCCCTTGAGACTACCGCCAATCGTTTGAGGATTTTGAAAGAGGAGTACGGTTCTGCTTTGGAGATGGCAGTTGAGGCTACACCCCAACAGCTCCGAGAGCAGATTCGACAGATGCAACAGCAACGCTTTAGTCTGCAGACGCAGATGGATGACCTAGAAACCCAGATTGTTCAAAAGGAGCTCGACCAGGAAAAACAGGCCACCCTCTTTTCCGCTTTGAGCGCCGCAGGACTAGAGCTCTATCAAATGAACGCAACGCGCCATACTTGTCCCCTGTGCGGAACGGAGGGAATCACGGTACAGGTCCTGCAGGAGCACTTGCGGCGAGAGTCGGCCTTGTGGGATCAGCAACTGCAGACTCTTTATCAGATGCGGCAGAACGTCCGCAATCAATATGAAACTGCGAAATCCACACTGAAGCAGTTAAACAATCAGGAGATTATTGCGCAGACCTATCATGAGGCTTTGCAAAACATTCGTCAGGATTTTCCAGACATTCAAAGCGCCGATGCTCTTCACAAAGCCATAACAGACACACAAGAAGCCTGTTCCAAGGTGAAGAGTGAATTCGAGATGATAAAGAGTCAGCTAGTGAAGGAAGTGGAGCAGGCATCTGTTGGCGGGACGCTGGATGAGATTTGCAAAAGTCGGCAGATCTTGCTTGATTCTATCCCGTCCCAATGCGCTGAACATTTTGACCCGGAGGAGTCAGACGAAACACTGATCACAGTGTTTTTCTCACTTCTGCAACATTGGGAGAAGAATCAGGAAGCGTTTAATGCGGCCCTCTCACAAAAGAAAGCCGAGCAGGAACAGCTTCAAAAAAAACTGCAACAAATCGGGGAGAATCAACGTCAAGTAGAACAGCAGTTAGAAAATCTAAAGAAGGATACCGTACGGTTGGAGCGACTTGCTATCTTTTGGGATACCGTGGGAGAAACAGTGGTGGATCCCGCGCTGAACGGAGCGGCCATCCAGGCCCTTTGTGAAAATCTCTATCGCCAAGCACGTAAAATCATAGTATTTACGGAGAACAAGGTCAAAAAAGAGTCTTATCAAAAAGAAATCGATGATATCCAGAAAAAGCTGGGTCGTTGTTATAAACTGCGAGATGAACTGGAATGTCTTCAGTCTCCAGACTCCTACGCTGATGCATTTATCTACCAAAACATCAAACAGATCAGCCGGATCTTTCTGGCCCTTCATTCCCCGCAGGAGTTTTCGAGACTGGATGTAGCGGACGGTCAGCTAGTTGCCTTTCGTAATGAAGAAAAGGTCTCCATCAACCATATGAGCACTGGGCAGCGCACGGCTCTGGTGATTTCTGTGTTCTTTCAGATGAACTTGGCGACGCCATTCGTTCCCAATTTTTTGCTGTTGGATGAACCTGTCGCAAATATTGATGATCTCAATGTATTGGCCTTGATGGATTTTCTTCGAGAAATCGCAGTCACGCACCGACGTCAGATTTTCTTTACAACCGCCAATCAAAATGTAGCGAAGCTCTTCCGGCGTAAGTTTAGTTTTCTGGAGAGTGATTTTCAGGAGCTTCGGTTCTTCCGGGAAGAAGAACATAGTCTGCGAATCACAAAACGAATCTACGATCAAAGCAGACTGCTGAAAAATGAAGGGCTATAAAGATGAAAAAATTTAATCGAGAGCCCAATTTCGGGTTATAGCCTGAAAGTCTAAAACTGCTGTGAAACAAATCTTTGCACCTGCATCTTTTTTGTAGTGAAAACACCATTGACTTTCGGACCTTTGAGGTTAGGACATCAACGGTGTTTTCCTTTTCCCTCTGACTTACAAGGGTTTCGATACTTGCGAAAAAACTTCCGCTTTTGATTTTAACAATCGGAATTTTTTGAAAGGGCACAAATTGCCATCGTTATGCTCTTTTCAACGCCCCAAAAACGTAAGCGGCTGAAAGCACTCCCGCTACAGCTGTATCTATTTTGGTTGGATAGCTCACTATGTCGGAACGCGCTCATTCTTCTGCTCCTCCTTTCCAAATCGAACCCTCCGCGCTGGGCTTCGATTGGTTTTGGGTGCAGACCTACGGATTTCTGCATCTTTTTCGGCAACAAAAGACACACTCGGGAGATCTCGTTTTGAGATCTCCCGAGTTTTTTCATGCTTTCAGGATGCACGATAGTACACACTCTTGTCCCCTTCCGGATGCAGGAAGTCGAAGAACTGTGTGACACTGATTTTGAATTCCACTTCGATTTCAAAGTTCCTCCCGATATTCACCCGCTCAATGAGCTGCCGCAGGATCATCTTCTTTCCCTCGATACTACTCCCCGCATACAGGTCGGCCCAGGACA
>ERZ1643249.5336-NODE-5336-length-10335-cov-3.839786_pt1 | contig 10335 bp, 8 predicted proteins | sample MGYA00579263_ERZ1643249 | MGnify/ENA primary metagenome ERZ1643249 (study PRJEB29033, sample SAMEA4952264) | chicken gut metagenome | biome: Broiler Chicken; feature: Gastrointestinal Tract; material: Caecum | place: Ireland | collected 2018 | study: Broiler...
GCAGTATCGCAACTGCTCTTTCATGTTTTTTAACAAATGCTTCGGGAAGTTTAGTCTGAATTGACTCCAATCGAAAATTGCATCAAATATGGTTGTATTATACAGCATGTCCTCTGAAAAAGAAAGCACTTTTTTAATTTTTATATTTCTCTAGGAACATTTTCAACTCTTTTTATTCAAAAGCTTTTATTGCGAAGAACCGTGCAGAGTGTTATGATATTCTGCGTAAACATTAATGATATTCTTTATAAACATCAATCAGGAGAAAGGATTTTATGGCTGAAACATATACATTATATAAACTGATCATACTGTACATGCTGGACAAGATCGATTTTCCGCTCACCACGTCACAGATCTCGGAATTCATACTGGATAAAGGATATACATCTTACTTCAAGCTCCAGGAGACACTGTCCGAGCTGGCGGAATCAGATCTGCTGAAGGTGGAGACGACTCACAACCGGACACTGTATCACCTGACTGAAAACGGCGCTGAGACGATCCATTTTTTCAGCAACAAGATCTCTCCGGCCATCCGGAAGGATATTGATGATTTTCTGAAGGAAAAGCAGTATGATCTGAAAGAAGAAGTGTCTGTAAAGGCAGATTATTATCTGAACACGAACAGGGAATTCGAGGTCAGATGCCAGATCGTTGAGAACGGCTTCAGCCTGATCGATCTGAAACTCACAGTCCCGACCGAAAAAGAGGCTGAAACCATTGTCCGCAGCTGGTCTCATAAGAGCCAGGAGATCTACACCTCACTGCTTGCGGAGCTCCTCTAAATGTTCTTTGATCTTTTTTTCATATCCCAGGACGCCGGGTTCATAGAATCTGGCGCCTTTTATTTCATCCGGCAGATACTGCTGTTTCACATAATGTCCGGGATAATCATGGGCATACTTGTACCCGGCTCCGTGCCCAAGCTTCTGCGCCCCTTTGTAATGAGCGTCCTGAAGATGGGAAGGCACCGTCGTCCTGACGGAGCGCACTGCTTCATTGGCGGCGAAGATCGCATTGACCGCAGAATTGCTCTTCGGCGCGGACGCAACATAAGTGACGGCCTGTGCCAGTATGATCTGTCCCTCGGGCATACCGATGCGCTCCACAGCCTGTGCGGCCGACACCGCTACCGTAAGCGCCATCGGATCCGCGTTTCCCACATCCTCTGAGGCGCAGATCATGATACGGCGCGCAATAAACTTCACGTCCTCGCCCGCGTAAAGCATTTTGGCCAGATAGAATACCGCGGCATCAGGATCGGATCCTCTCATGCTTTTTATAAAAGCCGAGATGATGTCGTAGTGGTTGTCACCTTTTCTGTCGTAATTGACCGCCCGTTTCTGGATGCACTCTGAAGCCACTTCGAGGGTAATGTGGATGATGCCGTCCTCCGATCTGTCCGTTGTCAGGATTCCCAGTTCTGCCGCGTTCAGAGCGCTCCTCGCGTCTCCGCCGGAAATGTCTGCGAGAAAATCCAGTGCGTCTCCGTCGATATCGGCACGGAAACTCCCCATACCTTTCTCTTTGTCATAGACCGCCCGTTTCAAAAGGGTTTTTATATCATCTTTCGACAGAGGCTTTAATTCAAAGATACTGGATCTGGACAGAAGCGCGCTGTTCACTTCAAAATACGGATTCTCCGTGGTCGCTCCGATCAGGATGACTGTACCATCTTCCACAAACGGAAGCAGATAGTCCTGCTGCCCCTTATTGAACCGGTGGATCTCATCGATAAAGAGAATCGTCTTCCTCCCGTACATTCCCTGCAGATCCTTTGCCTGTCTGATCACTTCCTCCATATCCTTCTTGCCGGCCACAGTGGCGTTGATCTGCCTGAACTCGGCGCTCGTCGTATTGGCGATCACCTTTGCAAGCGTCGTCTTGCCGGTTCCCGGCGGACCGTAGAAGATCACCGAACGCAGCTTGTCCGCCTTGATGGCGCGGTAGAGAAGCTTGTCTTTTCCGATAATGTGCTGCTGCCCCACGACTTCATCAAGCGTTTCCGGGCGCATCCTTGATGCAAGCGGTGCTTCTTTCTCCTTATTAGTCTCTCTCATATAATCAAAAAGGTCCATTCTGTTCCCTCCAATTTATATCGTATTCGTTTCGGCGGCACACCCTGCTCATTCGATCCCTGACAGAGAGCGTATCACTTCGCCTGCGATCAGAAGGCCTGCCGCCGGCGGCACAAATGAAATACTGCCCGGCACAGAGCGTCTCATCCCCGTATCTTCTCCCGTCGTCCTGCCGGAAGTATCGATCGGCTTTTCCCTGGAATAGACTACTTTCAGATGCTCGATCCCTCTCGCCCTCAGCTCTCTGCGCATCACTCTGCAGAGAGGGCAGACACTTGTCTTTGAAATGTCAGCGATCTCAAACTGCTCCGGATGGAGCTTATTGCCTGTCCCCATGCTGCTGATCACCGGGACTCCTCTTTTCAGAGAGGTCTCTATGACCGCAAGCTTTGCCGTCACTGTGTCGATGGCATCGATGACATAATCAGGATTTTCCCTGAACGTCTCCTCTACATTGTCCGGGAGCACAAAGGTCTCGTATGTATCCACCCTGATCGAAGGGTCGATATCACGGATCTTCTCCTTCATGACTTCCGTCTTATATCTGCCCACCGTGCTGTGCAGAGCAATGGACTGACGGTTGATATTGGTCAGTGAAACCTTATCATTATCCACAAGGACAAGGCGTCCAACGCCGCTTCGGGCGAGCGCCTCTATGCAGTGGGAGCCTACGCCGCCCACGCCGAAGACGAGTACCGTGGACTCTCTCAGCCGCCGGATCCCTTCCCCTCCGATCAGGAGTTCTGTTCTTGAATATTCATTTATCATATCTTCTCTCCGTGTTTCTTTATTCTCCTGCACCGTTTCTCCCCGCTGAGTGCTGCCGCTCCTTGCTCTCCTACTCCAGCAGGAGCCGGTCCGCAGTGACAAATTCATACCCCTTTCCCCGGAGTACATCTATAATGCGCAGGGCTGCCTTTACTGAACTCTCATAGCAGTCATGCAGAAGAATGATATCATTTTCCTCTGTCTCCGTCACTACCCGTCGGACAATTTCATCAGAATTCTGCGTCATCCAGTCAAGAGGATCTACCGTCCATTTTACATACAGCTTATCGATCTCTTCTTCCATCCTGTCCGGGAACGCTCCGAACGGCGGTCTGACGATCTGCGTCTCATGCCCCGTGATCTCACGGATCAGATTATCTGTCAGGGCCAGCTCCTGATGGGCTTCTTCTCCGCTCAGCCTTGAGAGATCCACATGGTGGTAGGTGTGATTTCCGATCAGATGTCCCTCCTCTTCCATTCTCTTTACAATCTTCTGGTTTCCGTCCTTTACAATATTTTCCCCGATCAGAAAGAAAGTTGCCTTAACGCCTCTCGCTTTCAGACCGTCCAGGAGCATGGGCGTACAGACTGAATCAGGACCGTCGTCAAATGTAAGGGCGATCATCGGCTCCTGCTGTGCCGCCGCTTCACCTCCGTCCGCCATGCCTTCCGCATCCGTCTGTATGCTCCCCGCGTCCACAGCTCCGGCATCCGCGCCGCCGTATCCGCGCACCGGCAGAAACATCAGCACATAGACCAGCCCGAGAGCCTGCATCCAGCGCGTAAGGTGCGCCCGCCCGATCCAGCTTCTTTCTGAGCCCATGCCGTCTTCCCATCTCATTTCTTCTAAAATTCAAGACACGCCCGTCAGGCTGCGGGCGGCTCCTCTCTGATATACATATGATTCTCTGCCCGTCCTCATTCGCCGAACCCGACGACTTTCCTCAGCTCCGCATCAGATGGGTCTGCCTGTATTCCGACGGACTGATCTTCTTCTGTTTCTTAAACGCCTTTGAGAAATAGAGATTATTCTCAAATCCGACCGAATAGGCGATCGTTGAGACAGAAAGCCCGGTCTCCTTCAGCAGATGACAAGCCTGACGGATCCGGTATTCTGACAGATATTCCTTGGGAGATTTACCCATATGTGCCTGGAAGGACCGGAAAAGATGGCTCCGGCTGATCCCCACATAAGCTGCAATGTCCTCCACCGTGATCGGATAGGAATAATTCGTCTCGATATAGAGCTCAGCCTTCTCTACATAGGACATCTGCACATCCTTTTCTTTTTCTTCTTTGTCACAATAATGCATGAAGACCGCCAGCAGACTGTACAGCGCTCCCGCCATCGCCACCGTGGCCTCATAGGTATTTCCCTTGACGGAATAGATCTCCTCAATCCCGTCCCGGATCTTATTCCCCGGGATCTTCCCTTTTTTTATATACGGCTTCTCTTTGCTGAAGTCCGTGTTCCTGATGATGAAAGATGCGTCTGTCCCCATAAAACCTGCCCATGCGTACTCCCACGGCTCCTCTTTGTCAGCATAATATTTTACTTCTGCCCCGGGATAGATGATGAACGTATCCCCTGCTGTCAGGCGGCAGGACTTATCCCCTGAGGAATAATACCCGCTCCCTGACAGAATGTAATGGATACAGTAGTGGTCCCTGACACCGGGGCCCCACTGATATTCCGGTTCGCATTTCTGATATCCCACATTATATACCGAAAGTGAGTTCATCAGGCTTTCCCTCGCCTTATATGAATGCTTGTATGATTCTGTCACTGCAGCGCCTCCTTTTCTGGTTCAAACACACAAGACCATTATAGATCGTGTCCGCTCCTCAAGCAACATTTTTACATGTACTTGCACGTATTTTTTATAGACTGTTTTCATCCCTGCATTTATAATGACTTATAGATACAATGCATATCCTGTGTGATGTGATTACTATTTTGAGGAGGAAATGACAAAATGAAAAAAAAGCTGTTTGACAAATTCGCAGAACTGTTTGGAAATGCAGATGGCGCCCGTTTCTATTTTTCACCGGGACGTGTCAATCTGATCGGCGAACACACAGACTACAACGGAGGACATGTTTTTCCATGCGCACTGACTCTCGGCACCTATGGGGCTGCGCGCCGCAGAGATGACCGGAAACTCCATTTCTATTCCATGAACCTGGATTCCTTCGGCATTGTAGAGGCTTCGCTGGATGATCTGACAAACAAAAAGGCTTATAACTGGGCCAACTATCCGCTTGGAGTTGTCTGGGCATTTGCAGAGAAAGGCTACAAGCTGGACCAGGGATTTGACATGGTGATCTGGGGAAATATCCCGAATGGTTCCGGACTTTCTTCATCCGCGTCCCTGGAAGTTCTTACCGGAGTGATCCTCACTGACCTCTTCGGCATCACAGATCTGACAATGACCGATCTTGCACTGATCGGGCAGTACTCTGAGAACAATTTCAACGGATGCAACTGCGGCATCATGGATCAGTTTGCCGTAGCTATGGGGAAAAAGGATAACGCCATCTTCCTCGATACAAGTACGTTAAAATATGAGTACGCTCCGATCAAACTGAAGGATGCGAAGATCATTATCACGAACAGCAAAGTAAAGCACAGCCTTGTAGATTCCGCATACAATGACAGGCGGAGGGAGTGTGCCGAAGCTCTTGCCGAGCTTCAGGCCGGGGTCGAGATCGATTCTCTGGGCGATCTTACACCGGAAGAATTTGAGTCTCACAAGAGCCTGATCAAGGATCCCGTCCGTCTCAAACGTGCGAAACATGCTGTATATGAAAATCAGCGCACGATCGATGCCGTCTCCGCTCTGAAGGAAGGCAATATCGAACGGTTCGGAGAACTGATGAACCAGTCCCACATATCACTCCGCGATGATTATGAAGTATCCTGCGAAGAGATCGATATTCTGGTGGACCTTGCCTGGAAGATCCCTGGAGTGATAGGTTCCCGCATCACCGGCGGCGGATTCGGCGGCTGTACAGTAAGCATCGTGAAAAATGACGCCGTAGACACGTTCATTGAGACGATCGGTGAGGCATATAAAGAAAAAGTCGGACATGAGGCTGAATTCTATACCGTAGATATCGGCGACGGCGCTTCCCGCCTGGACGGCTGACCGAGCAACCGAAACTGAAACAGAATGATAAGGAGGAAAAACAGCATGCTCTATGAATCAATAAAAAAACTAGTGCAGTACGGAATAGACACCGGAATCACACCGGAATCTGAAAGGATCTATACAACCAATCTCCTTCTCGATGTGATGAAGGAAGACGACTATGAGGACGTGGACTGCGATCTCGATCACATCGTCCTGGAAGATGTTCTTGCAGATCTTCTGGATGAGGCTGTCAAACGAGGCATTATCGAAGACAGCATTACATACAGGGATCTCTTTGACACACGGCTCATGAACTGCCTGATGCCCCGTCCCGCACAGATCCAGGAAAAATTCTGGAAAGAATACGAGAAATCTCCGGAAGCTGCCACCGCATATTACTATAAGTTAAGCCAGGACAGCGATTATATCCGCCGTTACAGGATCAAGAAAGACAGAAAGTGGACTGTCGAGACTCAGTACGGCACTCTCGATATCACCATCAACCTCTCCAAGCCGGAGAAGGATCCGAAGGCTATCGCTGCTGCCGGGAAAGCAAAATCCGCCTCCTATCCAAAATGTCAGCTCTGTATGGAAAACGAGGGATATGCCGGACGGACAAACCATCCCGCAAGAGAAAACCACAGGATCATCCCGATCACGATCCAGGGCAAGAAATGGGGCTTCCAGTATTCCCCGTATGTTTACTACAACGAGCACTGTATCGTATTTAACGGCGAGCACGTTCCGATGAAGATCGACCGGAATGCATTTGCGAAACTGTTTGACTTTATCAAACTCTTCCCGCACTATTTCCTCGGTTCCAACGCGGATCTTCCGATCGTAGGAGGCTCTATCTTAAGCCACGATCATTTCCAGGGCGGAAACTATACCTTTGCCATGGCAAAGGCTCCTGTCATCGAGAACTTTACAGTTAAGGGATATGAGGATGTAACCGCAGGGATCGTAAAATGGCCGCTCTCCGTGATCCGCCTTCAGAGCCCGGACACAGAGCGCATCATAGATCTCGCCGAGCACATCCTGAATAAATGGCGCGGCTACACCGATGAAGATGCCTTCATCTTTGCGGAGACAGACGGAACTCCACACAGCACGATCACCCCGATCGCCAGAAAACGCGGGGATCTCTATGAGCTTGATCTGACTCTGCGCAACAATATCACAACCGATGAGCATCCGCTCGGCGTTTACCATCCGCATGCAAAGCTCCATCACATCAAGAAGGAGAACATCGGCCTGATCGAAGTTATGGGACTTGCAGTCCTTCCGGCACGCCTGAAGGGTGAGATGGAACTTCTCAAGGACTATATCCTTGCCGGAAAAGATATCCGCAGCAATGAGCAGATTGCCAAGCACGCGGACTGGGTAGATGAATTTCTTCCCTCCTATCCGGATGTCAATGAAGGGAACATCGAGCACATCCTTGAGCAGGAGGTCGGGAAAGTCTTCTGCCAGGTGCTTGAGGATGCAGGAGTTTACAAGTGCACACCGGAAGGACTTGAGGCCTTTCACCGTTTTATCAGTGTACTGTAAGAAAAGGAACATGGGCGGTCCCGCATGGCCGCCCATGTTTTTTTGTGCGCTCCCCTCTGCAAGCGTCTTCCATTCTTGCATGAGCAGGCATTTGCAGGACACCGGACAGTGAACAGTTTTGCTGTGAGCCCCCCGTATCGCCTTGATCGGATAGGATAAGGGACTTCCCCTATCCGATTTCTTGACAAAATTTGTACGATGGCTGATAATGTGATTCAGCAGAATAAACACGTAATCCGTTTTGGATGACATTGACTTATCACACAAAATATCAGGAGGTGCTTCCAATGAGACAATGAATGGATTCTGATAATCTTCACCGGCGTCTGAAAAAAATCATCGGTCAGGTCCAGGCCATCGACCGCATGATCGATGAGGATATTCCCTGTGAAGATATCCTTTCACAGATAAACGCTGCAAAATCTGCCCTTCATAAAGTCGGACAGATCGTACTCGAAGGCCATATCAACCACTGTGTGAAAGATGGTATCGAACACGGTGATGTAGAACTGACGATTGCAAATTTCACCAAGGCCGTGGAACGATTCGCCAACATGAAGTAGTAAATACACATTTTTTCTCATTTTATCCCGTTTAGTTGACAACCCATACCTTTATAGGTATATAATAAACCAGCTATCAATACCCATACCCCTATCGGTATTGATGTGATACTGCCATACTGGAAGGAGGTATTCATTTGCAGAAATTGAAAAAACTGCTGGAATTGGGAGAAACAAAACGGGATATCATTTTTCTTATCATCTCGGGAGCGGCGCTGCTCTTAAGTATCGCCGGCATCTCCCCTTTTCCGTTTGACATGGCGTGGATTTCCATTATCCTCTGCGGGATCCCAATTATACTTGAGGCATTCATCGGGCTTGTCACTGCATTTGACATCACGGCCGACGTCCTTGTCTCAATCGCTCTTGCCGCTTCAGTCATCATCGGCGAGGATTTTGCCGCCGGCGAGGTCGCTTTTATCATGCAGCTCGGTGCTCTGCTGGAGGATCTGACCGTTGCAAAAGCACGCGCAGGAATTGAAAAATTGGTACACCTCACGCCCCGTACTGCGCACAGGATCACAGGCTCCTCCGAGGAAACTGTACCCGCGGAAGAGGTTCGAGTCGGAGATATTCTCCGAGTTCTTCCCGGAGAATCGATCCCAGTGGACGGCGTGATCCTCTCTGGCGAGACTTCTGTTGACCAGACCGTCATAACCGGAGAATCACTTCCCGTGGATAAATGTTCCGGCGATGAGGTCTCAAGCGGTTCCGTAAACCAGTTCGGAGCCTTTGAGATGCGCGCATCGAAAGTCGGCGAGGACAGTTCCATACAGCGCATGATACGTCTTGTTCAGTCCGCTGATGCTGACAAGGCAAAGATAGTAGGAATTGCTGACCGATGGGCGGCATGGATTGTTGTAATCGCTCTGAGTGCGGCTGTACTTACCTGGCTGATCTCCGGCGAGATCATACGTGCTGTCACGATCCTCGTCGTCTTCTGTCCCTGTGCCCTGGTGCTCGCCACGCCGACTGCGATTATGGCCTCCATCGGCAATGCGACGAAGCACGGCTTCCTTATCCGTGAAGGCGGCGCGCTGGAACGGCTGGCTTCCGTAAAGAGTATCACCTTTGACAAAACCGGCACTCTGACCTTCGGGACTCCTGAGGTAACTGCTGTAGAGAGCTTTCTTCCTCAGTTGACAGACCATGACCTCTACGCCGCCGCTGCTTCTGCCGAGATGAATTCTGAGCATCCTCTGGGAAAAGCGGTCGTCCGATGTTATAACAGGAAGAATGAGGCGGCATCTTTCGAAGTCAGCAAAGCGCCGGCATCCCCTGAGGAATTCCGGATGATTCCCGGACGCGGCGTATATGCTCTTGCAGGGGGAAGAGAGATTCTCGCAGGAAATCCCGAGCTTCTCTCGGAAAACGGGATTTCTTTTCCTCCTTCCATGCGGGACAGAGCCAGGGCTTTTGAGAACGAGGGCTGCACTGTCATCTATCTTGCCATCGATGGGACTGCCGCAGGTCTGATCGCCCTCTCTGACACAGTACGCCCGGACGCGCTTCACACGATCGACGAAGTCAGGGCAGCCGGAGCAGTCCCTATTCTTCTCACGGGAGATCATGAGAACGCTGCTCTCCACATTGCGGCGCAGCTTCATATCAGTGAGGTGCATGCGAACTGCCTGCCCGAGGACAAACTCCGCTGGATCGATACCTTAGAAAAGAATGGGCACCCGGTCTGCATGATCGGCGACGGAATCAACGATGCACCTTCGCTGAAAAAGGCCTGTGTGGGAATCGCGATGGGAGGAATCGGCAGTGATATTGCCGTAGATGCAGCCGATATTGCACTCATAAACGATGATATCAGCGAACTCCCCCATCTGCTGCGGCTGTCCAGAAAAATGATGAGGACGATCCGTCTCAACCTGACTTTTTCGATGACTTTGAACTTCATCGCGATCATTCTTGCGGTTACTGGAATCTTAAATCCCGTTGTCGGAGCACTGGTCCACAACACAGGATCTGTTCTTGTCATTATTAATTCCGCACTTCTGCTGAAATGGAAAAAATCATAAGATTTTTCCTGCTTCAGAGAGACAGCCCCGGCGTCGGAAGACGCCGGGGCTGTCTCTCTTTTTCATCTCATCCAGTGATCGAATCAGTTATTGATATGGTGGTGAGGTGCATAGGAAGCCGGAGTCAGAGCCTTAAAAGAGTATCCCATCTGCCGATAATGTTCTATGATCTGCGGAAGCGCCTCCACCGTCGTATCCTTCGCATCAGTAT
>ERZ1643249.5337-NODE-5337-length-10334-cov-12.862049_pt1 | contig 10334 bp, 9 predicted proteins | sample MGYA00579263_ERZ1643249 | MGnify/ENA primary metagenome ERZ1643249 (study PRJEB29033, sample SAMEA4952264) | chicken gut metagenome | biome: Broiler Chicken; feature: Gastrointestinal Tract; material: Caecum | place: Ireland | collected 2018 | study: Broiler...
ATCATCAAAAAAATCACAGGGAAACGATTTCAGTTTCTATCATACCCAAATTTTTTCTCCACCAAGCCCGCCGATGTTTTTTCCTCATTTGTTTTACATTGGCGGGTCGATCTCAAAGCATTCTGCAAACGCAGGGTGCTTTTTTTATAGAATTTTTAAAAAAGGAGGCGGTGATTTTGGGAAGAAAACAGGATGAAAATCTAATTCCAAACGCTGCAAGAACTCCGAGTGAACTTCGAGAAATAACGAGAAAAGGTGGAATTGCAAGCGGAAAAGCAAGAAGAGAGAAAAAAAAGCTAAGAGATATTCTTGAAAAATTGTTAAATGAAAAGGTTATGATTGACGGCGAAAAGAAAACAGGCGCAGAAGCAATAACCTTAGCAATGATAAAAAAAGCATCAACAGGCGATGTAAGTGCGTTTTTAGCGATTCGTGACACAATCGGAGAGAAACCGACAGAAAAACAGGAAGTTGACAGCACCGTAAAGGTCGTTATGGACAAAAAGACGGAGGAATATAGTGGCTGATTTTGAGATCGGAACACCAAATCCGAAGCAGGAACAGTTTTTGCTTGCGCGGAATCGCTTTGTTTGCTTCGGAGGATCCCGTGGCGGCGGTAAAAGCTGGGTTGTTCGTGTCAAAGATAGTTTGCTGTGTTTGCACTTCCCCGGAATAAAAACGCTGCTGATCCGAAGGACATTCCCGGAACTGCGCGAAAACCATGTTTTACCGCTGAAGCAAAAACTGAAAGGTATTGCGACATACAAAGAGACGGAAAAAGTATTTGAATTCCCAAACGGATCGCGCTTAAAACTTGGCTATTTGGATGCGGAAAGCGATGTTCTGCAATATCAAGGGCAAGAATATGACGTAATTTTTTTGGACGAAGCAACGCAGTTTACAGAATTCATGTTCAACATTCTGACGGCGTGTCTCCGTGGCGCGAATAATTTCCCGAAACGGATGTATTTGACCTGTAATCCCGGCGGTGTAGGTCATGCGTGGGTAAAAAGACTGTTCATCGATCGAGACTTTAGAGGATCAGAGAATCCCGATGACTATCTGTTTATTCCTGCGCGCGTTTATGATAATGCTGCGCTGATGGAGAACGACAAAGGATATGTCCAGATGTTGGAAAATCTGCCCGAGAATATGCGCAGGGCGTGGCTGGATGGCGATTGGAACGTGTTCGATGGGCAGTATTTCCCCGAATTCCGCGAAGATATCCATGTGTGCGATCCGTTCAGCATTCCTGCGGGATGGGTACGATATACGGCGATGGACTACGGCTTGGATATGCTTGCGCATTACTGGATCGCCATATCCCCGGATAACACGGCGTATGTGTATCGGGAATTATATGAATCGGGCGTGATCGTGTCCGAAGCTGTTAAAAAGATCCGTGAGCGCGAAGAAAAGGGAGAAGATATCCGAGAAAGACTCGCGCCGCCTGATCTGTGGAACGCACAAAGTGCGACAGGTAAATCCACGGCTTTGCTCTTTGATGAATCGGGATTTGCGTTGACAAAGGCAAACAACGACCGCATCGCGGGATGGATGGCAATAAAGGAATTGCTGAAGCCGTTTGAGCAGCTTCAGCCGGATGGCACGAAGATAAAAACCGCGCGGTTGAGGATATTCCGAACGTGTTCGAATCTGATCCGAACGCTTCCGCTTCTGCAGTTTGATGAAAAGAAAATCAACGATGCAGCCACAGAGCCGCACGAAGTGACACACGCGCCCGATGCGCTTCGGTATTTTGCCATATCGTGGACATATCCTCCCGCGCCGCAGGAGAAACAGAAAGAGTCTTCCCTGCCGTTTGCGCTGCAGGATGATCCTCCGCGCGAAGATGACGATTACAGCTATAGCGACAGCTACATGGACGGAATGTTCTATGATGAATAAGATGAATAAAGAGAGGTATTATGTTTAAGAAAACAAATAAAACGACCATTGAGATTTTGATCTCGCAGGCATTTTCCGCGCAGAATGACCGCATCAAACTGCAGGAACGGCAGATAAATGCGTTGAAAAACGAAGTCATCGCATTGAACAAAGATTTGAAGGATGCTTGGTCTGTGATGCAGAAGATGGACGAAAAACTTTCCACGGCGTATGCAGCAGCTCTCGGCGGCGTTGATTCGGAACCGATTACAATGACTCAATACAAATTTGGCGAGGATGTAAACGATGCTGACAAGTCTTGATAAAAACTTCAGTCCTGCAGATGTCGCAAAAGATATATTACAATGCAGGAATAACGGCGTAGCGTTTCAGGATTCCAAACGCCTTTCCGACACGATCCAGCGATGCGTTGATTTCTACGAGGGGCGGCAATGGGGAACAGTCACGGGTAAATCCCGTGCATTGCCGCGTGCTACGTTCAATATGACGGAAATGATCGTCAACAATAAAGTGGCGGGAATCCTTGCGCAGCCGCTGAGCATCGTGTATATATCTTCCGATAATCCTGATCTTGCAAAGAAATTGACGGATTTCCACAAGTCGATCGAAAAAGAAATCGATGCAGACAGTCTGTACGAAGAATGCGTGAATAGGGCAGCCGTAGAAGGCTGTTCTTTTTTGCATTTCTATTGGGATGCCGAAGCCGTAGGACTGCGCGGAGAATTCAAAGGCGGGATGCGCGGTGAAATCATTGATGCAATTGCTGTGACAGTACATAATCCGCTGCAAGAGGACATCCAAAAGCAGAAATGGATCGTCATTGAAAGCCGTGCGGAAGTCTCTGCGGTCAGAGATATGTGCGATGACGAATCGCAAAAGATGCTCATCGAACCCGATGAAAACGACCTTCTTAAAAGCTCAGAGGATAAGGAACAGGAAGGCAGCAAGATGGTCACCGTCTTTACGCGGTATTTCCGCAAAGATGGCGAAGTTTTCTTTGAAAAAGCAACGAAGACGGCACTCGTCAACAAAGCTCGTCCTTTGAATCCTGACATTAACCTTCGGCGAATCCGAGATGAGGAAGAAAAAGGAGACAAGAAACCGCGCGGGAAACAGAAAGAAGATGTCGACAGCGACACGACATTTCAGGACGAACGGAAGAAAGAAACCGAGTCGGAATACAGGGCGTTTTTGTATCCGATAGAAGTCTATCAGTATAAACGCTGCAAGAACAGTATTTACGGGCGCGGCGAGGTAGAGCCGATAATCCCGAACAATAGGACGGTAAACTTCAATGCGGCAATGATGTCAAAATCCGTGGAAGATCAGGGATACGGAACCATTGTTGCGAAGGAAGGTGCGTTGCCATACGGTGGTGCAATTACAAACGATCCGAGCAAGGTTCTGATCGATAAATACAAAGGAAACGGAAACGGATTCTATACGCTGAACAAAGTGCCGTTCAATGCAGCTGCATATCAGCTGAACGAAAACATTATGGCTACCACGCGAACCGTGACAGGATCCACGGAAGTCATGACTGGCGAAGTGATTGGAAAGAACCAAAGCGGAACCAGCATCGCGTATCTGCAGCAGCAGGCGCAGAAACCTATAGATAAACTTGCGAAGAGATACAGAAAATTCCGCGAACGTGTTGCCCGCGTAGAGGTACAGTACTATGTCCTGTACTACGAAGACAAACAGTATGAAACCGAGATCAGCGTGGAAGACTTGCGAATGATCGCAGAACGGCAGATGCAGAACGGAGATCCGACCATCACGCCCGAAGTAATAATGCAGATCAAGAAGCCTGAAAAGGTAAAAGACATATTCAACGGAAATGAATTCAAAGACATTGACTTTGACATCAACGTTGAAGTCGGTGCTGCATCGCAGTATAGCGAAATTGCGGCATTGCAGATGCTTGAAAGCCTTTTGTCGGCAAAACTGATTGATCTTCGTACCTTCTTGAAACTGTATCCGAATGAATTGATTCCGCAAAAAGATGACATTATGGACGAACTCGACCAGCAGGAACAGACACAGGTCGCTACGCTTTCCAATCAAGTCGCGCAGTACGAACAGCAGATCACGAGGTTTACGGAAATTATCAAGCGGCAACAGGAAATCGTTGACAATATCATGGGAACGATTCAGGAAAACAGCAGGTTGAAAGCGGCTTTGGCAGAACTGCAAGCCGAATATACAGGGAAAATCAACCAAGCCAACCAAGAGATCCTCGCCGAGCGCGGAGCCGCTCAGACGATGGCAAATATGATTCACGCAGGAGCAGCGCAAAAACCCAATACTACGCAGGAAACGCGCAAAAATCCAAAGGAGTAAACTATGCCCAATATGGACGAAGAGAGAGCCGCGCAAACAAACGATGTCGAAACAGAAGACACGAACGCAGAACTCGCGGCTGCTGCGGAAGATGATGTAAACGAAGCACAATTTGACGATGCAGAAAGCGAATCTACGGCTCAAACCACGCCAAGCGAACAAGAAGTCGATGGTGAAGTTAAAAAGCCGCAGAGCCTCGATCAGCGTTCCCAGAATGCACAACGGCGCAGAGAAGCAGAACGCCGCGCGAAAGAGATTGAGGAAATCAAACGACAGGCAAAGTTTGAAGGGATCAAAGAAGGATTGAACGGAAAGAATCCGTATACGGATACGCCTATCGTAGACGATGTCGATATGCAGACATATCTCACGATGCGCGAGATCGAACAATCCGGCGGTGATCCTATTATGGACTTTGCCAAGTATTCGGCACAGAAACGCAGGGAAGAGATCAAAACGGCAGAAGCGGCTGAAAAAACGAAAGATTGGTACGCATCTGACCGCAAAGAATTCATGAAGGCGCATCCGGAGCTTTCGGAAGAAAATATGCAGGAACTCTTGGAGGATCCTGTCTTCTCCGCATTTGCTGAAAAAATGGTCGGAAAAGTTTCGCTGAACGACATCTATGAAAGCTACAACAATATTCGCGGCATTTTTGACGGCGAGGCAAAAGAAAAAGCTGACAGAATGTACGCAAAGAAGCTCTCATCGCCTTCCTCTTTAGGCGGCACGGGTGATTATACGCCTGCAAAGACGGTCGCAAGTCTCACGGATGCAGAGTTTGAAAAAGCGATAGAACGTGCGAAAAGGGGGGAAAAACCATTTTAAAAGGAGATTTATAAATTATGGCTACTACCCAGACTTTGGCAAATGTAAAAACCACGGCAAACAAAGGCGATAACTGGATCAACAACGTCGGATCCACTACGCAGGTCGCGCTTGAGGCGCAGACTTTCTACGACAGAACGCTGCTGAAACGTCTTACTCCGAACCTTGTGTTCGCGCAGTTTGCGCAGAAAGGAACGATCCCGAAACGCGGTGGCAATAAAATCAATTGGCGTAAATTCAATTCGCTGACGGCAGCGACCACGCCTCTTACGGAAGGTGTAACGCCGAGCGGAAACAATCTTACGATGGCGCAGGTCGAAGCAACGCTGAAGCAGTACGGCGATTTCATTGAATTTTCCGATGTCATTGACACGGTCGGCATCGATCCCGTTCTTGTGCAGGGTGCGGAAGTGCTCGGTGAACAGGCAGGGCTGACCATCGATACCGTCATGCGCGAAGCGTTTGTTGTCGGTACGAACGTTCAGTATGCGGGGGGCAAAGCGGGTGAATCCGCAATGACAGCAACGGATATCATCACAGCCACGGAAATTCGGAAGATCGTCAGAACGCTGCGCAAGAACAATGCAAAACCTTTCGGAAAATATTACATCGGCGTAATCGATCCTGAAATTGCATATGATCTGCAGAACGATGCGGATTGGAAAGCGGTCAACCAGTATAACAACGGCGGCGAAGCAATCTATGACGGCGAAATCGGTAAACTTCACGGCGTGAAATTTATCGAAACGACCAATCTGAAAGTAAAAACAGGGCAGGGAACCGGAGATGCGATTGATCTGCATTGCGGTCTGTTCTTCGGACAGGGCGCATTCGGTATGGCAGACGTAGCCGGTATGGGCGCAACGAAGCCGTCCATTATCGTTAAACCTTGCGGCAGCGCGGGTACGAGCGATCCTCTGAACCAGCGTTCCACCGAAGGTTGGAAAACCATGTTTGCTTGCACGATTCTCGATAACCTCTCGGTCGTTCGTCTTGAATGCGCGGTAAGCGAATAAAAAAATAAGGAGTAATTCATGAACACGGTAAGTGCAGCAAGAAAGGCAGGAGCGGAAGAAGCACCTGTCAAGAAAATGACGGACAGAGACTTTGATCTTCTCGCTCGTAAATTCGGCGAGAGCGCAAAAGCGGAAGGCACCGTTGTGATCCGTATTATGCCGCAGGAAGGGAAAGAGGATATCGTTCCTGTCATTATCAACGGATACCAATGGTACATCAAGCGCGGTGAAAAAACGGAAGTGCCGAAATGTGTCGCGCGGGTGCTTGAAGAAGCAGGTCTTATCTGATCAACGAAGGGGCGCATGATTGCGCCCCTTTTATGTCGTTAATGGTTTAATCGGGTTCGATTCCCGAAAATGGCAAACAAACAGGAGGATAGGTCGCAATGACGGTAGGCGAAATCAAAATCGAAAGCCTTAAATTGATGGAAATCAACGGAACGGACATCAGCACGGAAACGCTGGAAGATCTGTATTCGAATGAAAATTACAAGGAATATCTTTCGCGCATGCCCGGCGCAATTACCCGCGCGCTGCATCGGTTTAAAACGGTAGGTGTGATTCCCGAAAAAAGCTATTCCGAAACGATGGAAGAAAATAAAAGCATAGCAAGAGTTGACCTTTCTGAAAAGATTGAGGATTTCTCCAAGTTGAATCGCGTTGTCGTGGAAGGTAGGAACACGTATTGCGCAAATTATCCTTACACTTTTGAAGGGAAAAACGTTGTTTTGTTTAATCTCCGCATCGGGAACACAGTCACATTTATCTATGAGCCGAAAGTGCCGATTGTTTTGACCACAACGGATGATGCAATGGAAATTCCGATCCCGGATGATCTTTCTTCCATCATTCCGTATTTTGTCAAAGCTGATGTATTTGAGCAGGATGAACCTGAACTTGCGACACAGGCGCGGAACATTTTTGAATTGATGCTCGCGGAATATAAAAAGCAGGAAGATAACGTTCCCGTAAGCATCGATTCTGTATATAAGCAGGGGTGGTGATATGTTTAAATTAAGCACGGATATCAGCAGAAAAGACAGAAAGGTGGCAACGCTTCAAGATTTCAAGGGATTGGACACCGTTCATTCTCCGTTAAATATCACCTATTCTCACGCGATCGAGATGCGGAATCTTATCAACAGAGACGGCGCGAACAGAAAAAGAAAAGGATGGCGGCAGGCAAAAGCATTTGATGCCGCAGGTATTCCCGCAGGATCGTGGAACGGCGAACTTGATTTTTCTGCGGAAAAAGATGGGAGCGATAAAAGGAATGTTTTTATACACTTTTACTATCTCGATAATTCGCTTGAAATTAAAGCATATGATCTTGCGGACAATTCGGAGATTGCAGTAGAAAAAGGCTTTACCATATCGGAAATTCAAAAAAAGAATTTGAGCATTGTTTTTTTCGAAGAAAAGCTATACATAGCCGGGTGCGGAGAAATTCTTGTAGGGAACGCAGAAACAAATACAGACGGAAACATCAAAATTTCTTTCGCAGATCTTTTAAACAGCGGAGAGGTATATATCCCTGAAACCATTATTCTCGGCAGCAATACACTTCAGGCAGACAATGTTTCTGATACATTGCCTTTCACTTTTAATCTATGGGTATATACGATTGCAGGATTTTGCGCTACAGACAATTATTACGCGCCGGGAGATGTCGCGCCTGACGGAGTATCTTATCCGGATGGGGAAGAATTAACAAGCACAAGGCTTGACGGCATTCTTCCTTTTGTATTAGGTGTAGACAATGTAAAAAATATCGAGGCAAATCAAATACAGGAAGATATAAACATTTTGACCAATGAGGTCATAAATACTGCGAGGATTAATCTTACATCTCAGGACAGGACACTTGCAGAGGATAAAAAACTCAAGTTTGTTGCTTTTCGATTGGATCAGATGGAAGCATACAATATCGAATGGTGGGATGAAGTTACTTCTCCCACAAAACGAGATATGTATTTTAACAAAAGAAATACATATATGAGCCACATTACCGTTGAAATTTATTTAAACAACAAAAAAACGAAAGTTATCAACGGGTTTGTCCAACAGAAAGCAACAACAAGTCCAAACTATGCCGTATTTACGCCTGATCCATCTGTAAACGGATATGACGATATCAGAGTCGCATTTGTCGGTAAAAATTTCTGTGCCGATATTACGAAAATTGCGGATAGTGTCGATGTCGAAAATTACGTTATCGATTTCAAAATCAAGTTTCAAAGACGGAAAGAAGAATCTGAAAATACTCTTGTCCGTATGACATCGAAAAGCACGATGCTCACATTGTTTGGTGCAGAAGGAACTCCAAACAGGCTGATGATGTGTGACGGAAGTAATACAATTTTGTATTCAGAATACAAGAATCCATTGTATATCGGCGGTGAAAACACTATTACGCTTGGAAACACTCCTATCACGGCATGGATCAAAGGTACGGAGACATCATTATATGTTTTCAAAAAGTTTTCCCGGCAAGAGGAGAATCTGTATGTTATCGATCCGCAGCTTGTGACTTCGAGTAACAACGTATATAACGTAAACAAAGGAGAGGTACTGTATCTTAACAAGGGGTATAGCGTACCTGAATCGGCAGTAAATCAATACTGCGCCTGTAATTTGGCAAACGATATTCTCATCGTATCGGATGACGGGGTATACGGAATTGAAATGTCTGCAAACGTTGCAAGCACAGAAAGGTTTGCAAGATCCCGCGCGGAACAGATCAAAAACCTTTTGCAAGAAGAAGACTTGACTACGGCAAAAGCGATCGTGTGGGACAATAAGATGTTTATTTCTGTAAACGGAAACGTTTATATTGCAGATGCAAGATACCGTGCAACGTTTAACGGAGATATGTCCGATACGTTCAATTACGAGTGGTGGTTCTGGGATAATATGCCCGTGTATTACTGGATCATCATCAACGAAAAGCTTTGCTTTGTAACAAGCGATAATCGCATCTGCGAATTTTATGAAGGCTTCATAGACACGCTGCATGACAATGTTTCTGTGACAGCTATAGATGATGTCGGCGTTACAATCAGCAAAGACTATGCAGAATATAACAAAGTACAGTTTAACGGAGCGCATAAAGAATACATAAATCCTTCCGACATACAAGGTAGAGGGAACGGATTGATCATCAGAAATTTTAGTAAACTTTATACAGAAATCAATGAAGGCGATATCGTTTATTTTGACTATGTCAATGAAAAGCCGGATAGTGCGTATCCTGCCGACAATACAGAGGTAAACACGCCGTATGTCGTAAGCGAAATCGATCTCGAAACGAAAGAAGTTAGATTTCAAACTTTATCAGGCGGCTCTGTTGGCTTTTTACCTTTGCCGTTCGGATATAGCGAATACATTCGCGTATCCAAAATTGCCGATAAGAAATATAACATGGTCATAGATACTGATGCTGCAGACGGTGCTTCAAATACTACCGTAAAAGACGATGACGGAAAAACAGTAAATCTCATTGCGTACAATGGCGTAAACACATACACGGCTACGGTTTACAAAGAAAATCCTGTCGTTGCAGTTTGGAAAACAGGATCGTATGACTTTGGATCTTCTTTAAACGCAAAGAGCATAGAAAGGTTTTCTATATCCTTTGACAGATCAAGCTCGAAAAAACTGAAACTGTATTATACAACGGCAAACAGGGGATTTCCGAATTTAATCAAAGATTTAAAAAAGCAAAATGATTTTGATTTGACGAATCTTAGTTTTTTGCTTTTTTCTTTTGATCAGAAATTTGAGACATCCTACACAAAAAACGTTCTTGTCAGGAATTTCAATTATATTTCTTTTATGCTTGTATCGGATGATGCTGAAGATTTTGCAATCAATTCGATCAGTTTTGTATACAAAATCAACAGGATTAACAGGGGTGAATTATGAGCTATCAAATTACAGAGGAGCAAAAAAAGATTTTGCTTCAATACTCCGCGCAAACTTTGCCGGATAATCCTTCCCGTGACGGATTTAGTGCAGAAACCATACGAAAAAGGATGTATAAACCTACAGAAAAACTGGTTGATCTTGTCAACGCTGTTTTTGATACAGTTTATACCGATGTACAAAGCATTTTATCGGACATTCAAAACGGAGATTTTTTTGCAAGATCTATCGCATCTTGGAGCGCATCATATAACTACGGTGCAAATGAAATCACTTTCTATCCGTCCATCGGCACTTACGGCGCGTTTGTGCAGT
>ERZ1643249.5338-NODE-5338-length-10332-cov-5.848691_pt1 | contig 10332 bp, 11 predicted proteins | sample MGYA00579263_ERZ1643249 | MGnify/ENA primary metagenome ERZ1643249 (study PRJEB29033, sample SAMEA4952264) | chicken gut metagenome | biome: Broiler Chicken; feature: Gastrointestinal Tract; material: Caecum | place: Ireland | collected 2018 | study: Broiler...
TATTTCTCAAATCATCTATATCAGTAGCAAGACAAAATAAAGCCATAACTTCACTAGCAGCAGTTATATTAAAGTGATCTATATACTCTTCACTTTTACATTCTAATTTTATATCTCTTAAACTCCTATCATTAACATCTAAACAACGACTAAAAGTTACTGTCTTTATATCTAGGCTATTACCTTGTTCAATATGATTATAAATAGCAGCACTTATCAAATTATTAGCAGCACTTATTGCGTGAAAATCCCCAGTAAAATGTAAATTAATATCCTCCATAGGAACAACTTGACTATATCCTCCTCCAGTTGCCCCTCCCTTAATACCAAAAACAGGACCTAAAGACGGTTCTCTTAAAGCAAGACAAACAGACTTATTAAGCTTATTAAAAGCATCAGCAAGACCAATATTAACAGTAGTTTTACCCTCTCCATATGGTGTAGGATTAATAGCAGTTACCAAAATAACTTTACCAGACTTATCTCCTTTATCTTTAACTATCTTAGCTTTCTTCTTACCATACATTTCAATATCATCTAAAGAAAGATTAAGTTTACTTGCAACTTCTTTAATATCACATAACTCCACACTATTAGCAATCTCTATATCACTCATTTAAAGCACCTCCAAACTATCTCTATTATATGCTAAAACTAAAGAAAAAACTAGTCTAAACTAGTTCTTCTTAACATATCGTTTGATTTCTCTATTCTGCAAATAATCATCATAAGTATTAACTATTTCTGATAACCTTTCATCCGCTGCCTCATATTCTTCTTTAAGATCTTTTAAATCTTTTTCAACTTCCCTATAAAACAAATCATATTTATCATCTATTTCTTCTTCAATCTTTTCTTTTACTTTAGATAAAACAAAACTAACATATGCTCTAGCTACATCAAAACATTTATCTTTACTAAAAGTATCATCATCAAGAAGAAAATCTTCACCTATTTTACCAATATTACTATCATTATATCTAATAGGTTCATTAAATAACCAAAGAGAATCATTAATAACAGGGATATTTTTCAAACTAAAGACTCCACTTTTACTTTCAAAACTAGATGACTCCAAAGAAAAATTTTCACTTCTTGTATAAAAAGATTTAACTTTACCATTAGAATCACTAATATTTACATTATCACCACATAACCACAAATTATTTATACTATTACTATTACATCTATATTCTATATTTTTACTTGTAATATATATATTATCAGCAACACAAGACTTTCCATATATAGAAACATTTTCTGTCTCAACACATCTTAAATCTGAAACACGTTGACCATTAACTCTAAAAAAGACACTATCTGCATTTACAAAATCAGAACATAATACATAATTTCCATCTTCACCATTAAAAATAAGTTTTGTTTTCTTACTATTATCCACATAAAAACTACCATTAGCAAAATTATTACTAATTATTATTTCTGCATTAGAATTTTTAGCATTAAGTGACAATTCATTAAACAATTCCCAATTTTCAAAATAAATTTTAGAAACATTTTCTTTTAATAATAAATCAATTTTTCTTTCACTTTTTTCAAAAACTTTAGATTTAAAAAAAGAATAAGTAAATGGCGTAATATATCCACTCCTACCATCATCAAGTTCATAATAAATAAATGATTTTTTTGTCATAATTACTCCCCCTAAAATATGTCTATTATTATATATAGAAGTAAAAATTTAGTCAAGCACCTCTCTTACTACATCATAAATCTCTCTACTTATATCATCAATACTACGTAATACTCCATCTTTACTACATTCTACTACTTTAAAGTTATATTTATCTGCAACATATAAACTATTATCATAAACTTTATCTAAAAAATCTTGATCTTTCTCATTAATATCTCCATCAATGCCATCATAATTTCTATTTTTTCTAAGAGTATTAGCAAAGTCTCTATCTAATTTCAAAAAGATAACTAAATCAGGTTTCTTAAGACCAAGTCTATTATATTCATAATCTGTTATATATTCTAAAAAAGAATCTTTTTCTTCTTCAAATAAAGCTCCTTGATAAATTAAATTAGAAGTAGTATATCTATCTAATAAAACTATCTTTCCACTATCTAAAGCTTCTTTTAATTCATTATGATAAGTATAAAATCTATCCATTGCATAAAAACTACTAATGGCATAAGGACCAATATCTTCTCTTTTACCTAAATTACCCTTTAAGTATTCTTCTACTAAACTAGCTCCTATACTACCATAACTAGGAAAATGATGATATATAACATCTTTACCATCATTAATTAGTTTATTATAAAGCTCATTTATTTGCGTAGTTTTACCTACACCATCACTAACACCTTCTATTACAATTAACATATCTAACACCTACCTAAAAATATTATATCAAAAAAAATTAAAAAAGTATGAATTTTTAAAATTGAAAGAAATTTACCCTCCAAAATTAAAAATTGCTCTAGGGAAAATTAAAAATTGAAACAAAAAAACTCTCGAATTTTAAAAATTGCCTATTTGCATAATATTTTAACTAATGTTAGAGTAAGCCTCGTTAAGAAAAAAGGAGGAAAACTATGAAAAAAATATTATTATTCTTAACATTAAGTTTTATTTATTTACTAGGTACTACTCCAGTAAATGCTACATCTGATTCTTTCTATGAAGCAGAATATATTGATAATATTTATATGGTTAGATATGATAAAACTACTAAGACTAAATATTATCAAAAAGCTAGAGTCTATAGAAGAACAAGTGATGGACGTCTTGCCTATTGTCTTCAACCATTCATAAAATTTAATCCATCTGATAATACTTATGAAACTGTATCAAACCTACCAGATATTAGTAAAGAAACTCTAACAAGAATTAATGACATAATAGGATTTGGTTATAATTATAAAACACATACTGATTTAAAATGGTATGCTATTACACAACTTATGATCTGGCAAGCAGTAGAACCAAATAATGAATTTTATTTTACTGATACTTTGAATGGAAATAAAATAGAACCATACAACCAAGAAATAAAAGAAATTAATGACTTAATAAACAAAAGTTATATATTACCAAGTTTTAATAATGGAACCTATTATGGAATAGTAAATAGAGATATAAGTATTACTGATACTAATAGAGTTTTCACATATTATCGTGTTAATGCAACTAGTAATTTAAGTCATACTCATATTAACAATGATCTAATCGCTAATTCAAGTAAAGAAGGTTGTTATGATGTAACATATACAAGATACTTTGGTGGTAATGATCCTGTTATATTTTACTACAATCCCAATAGTCAACATTTAGCAACTGTAGGAAGTCCTAAAAATAAAGAAGGTAAAGTAAAATTCTGTTTTAATGAATTAAAACTAAATATTAAAAAAATTGATAAAGATACAGGATCAAATATTAGTAGTGGTGAAGCATCACTAAAAGATGCTATATTTACTCTATATAATGATAAGATGGAAAAAATAACAGATCTTACATTAGATGATAATATGGAAATAAACATCTCTAGTTCTAATAGTAATTTAGATTATGGTACATATTATCTAAAAGAAACTAAAACAGGTACAGGATATCTACCTAACAATGAAACTTATAAAATAGAATTTACTCCTGAAAATACTAAAATTGAATTAGTAATAGAAAACGAAGTACTAAAAAAAGAAGTAACTATCAAAAAGTACTTTGGAGACGGTAAATTAATGGAAAGTGAATCTAATATAAGTTTTGAAATCTATGACTCTAATAATAATTTAGTAGATACTATCACTACCGATATAAATGGTACAGCAAAAATTACTCTACCTTATGGTCATTATAAAATAGTACAAGTTAATACTACAGAAGGATATACTAAAATAGAACCATTTGAAATATTTATTAATGATCTAGATAAAGAATATTCTTATACTATTAATGACTATAAGGAAAAGGAAGAAGAAGAAAAAGAAGAGACTATATCTATTGTTGTACCAAATACTAGTACCGAAAAAAACAACTACCCACTTATAAGTATTACTCTATTACCAGTATATTTCCTTGCTAAGAAAAAGTTTAATTAGTCTCTTAGTAATAAGCCTTTATATAGGTAGTTGTTATATAATATATAGTGAAGAAAATAAAGAAGATAAAAAAATAGAAGTTAGTAATATTTCATCTACTGTTAATACTAGTAATAAAACAAGTTATATAAATAATAAAGAAAAAGAAAAAACAATTGCAACTCTATATATAGATAAAATAAATTTAACTAAAGATATTTATGATATTAATAGTACTCATAATAATGTAGAAGAAAATGTTACTATTCTAAATGATGATAAAAATTTAATAGTTCTAGCCGCTCATTCAGGACCTGGTTCTATCGCTTATTTTGATGATTTAGATAAACTAGTTTTAAACGATAAAATTGTTTTAACTAAAGATAATAAAAAAACTAATTACAAAGTAATAAAGATAGAAGAACAACCAAAAGATGGTACCATAGAAATAAATAAAACTAATAAAGAAAGATTAATACTAACTACTTGTAGTAAAAAAGATAAAGGTAAGCAGTTAGTAATAATAACAGAAAAAATAGATGCCTAAACATCTATTTTTCTATTACTAGTTCATTATCTTTAACATCAAAAGTAACAGTCTCTCCATACTTAATAGTACCTTTAATAAGACTATGAGCAAGTAAACTCTCAATTGTTTTACTAACTTCACGTTTTAAAGGTCTAGCCCCATAATTAACATCATATCCTGCATTAACTAAATAATCTTTTGCCTTATCAGTTAATTTAATATGAATATCATTATTAATTAAACGATTCTCTATATCAAAAACAATCTTATCAAGAATTTGATAAATTACATCTTTAGTAAGAGGTTTAAAGACAATTACTTCATCTATACGGTTAATAAACTCAGGTCTAAAGTGACTTCTTACTTCATCCATTACTTTACTAGTATCACCATCTAATATATATTCACTACCAAGGTTAGATGTCATAATGATAATGGTATTTTTAAAGTCAACACATCTACCATTAGAATCAGTTATTCTACCATCATCAAGTATTTGTAGTAAAAGGTTTAAAACCTCAGGATGAGCTTTCTCAATTTCATCAAATAAAACTATACTATATGGATTACGTCTAACTGCCTCAGTAAGTTGTCCACCTTCTTCATAACCAACATATCCTGGAGGAGAACCAATTAAACGACTAACACTAAACTTCTCCATATATTCACTCATATCAATACGAACCATATGCTTTTCATCATCAAAAAGTTCATAAGCAAGAGTTCTAGCTACTTCAGTTTTACCAACACCAGTAGGCCCTAAAAAAATGAATGAACCAATAGGTCTATTAGGATCTTTTATACCACTACGAGACTTAATTATCGCTTCACTTACTAAATGTAATGCTTCATCTTGTCCAATTACTCTACTTTTCATACTATTCTCAAGATTAAGAAGTTTCTCTTTCTCACTACTAACTAATTTACTTAAAGGAATATTAGTCATTTTAGAAATAACACTAGCAATATCTTCTTCAGTAACATTATCACTAAGTAATTTCATTTCATCACGACTCTTTAATTCCTCTAACTCTTTCTCCAATTTAGGAATAGTACCGTGTTGTAATTTAGCTGCACTCTCTAAATCATACCTATTTTCAGCTTGCTCAAGTTCAAAACGAGCTTTCTCAATCTCTTTCTTCTTAGCTTGTATCTTATCATTAAGACCTTTCTCTTCTTCCCAAGATGCTTTATACTCTTTTTCTTTAGATTTTAACTCACCAAGTTCTTTATCTATCTCATCTTTACGTTTTAAAGATAACTGATCTTTCTCGTGTCTTATCGCTTGTCTTTCTATTTCAAGTCTCATAATCTTACGAGTTAAAGTATCAAGTGCATTTGGAACAGAATCCATTTGAACTCTAATAGTTGCACAAGCTTCATCTACTAAATCTATCGCTTTATCAGGTAAATATCTATCAGTAATATAACGATTAGAAAGTGTTGCAGCAGCTACTAAAGCTTTATCGTGAATAGTAACTCCGTGATGTATTTCAAATCTTTCTTTTAAACCACGAAGAATAGTAATAGTATCTTCTACACTAGGTTCTTTAACGATAATCTTTTGAAAACGACGTTCCAAAGCCCCATCTTTCTCTATATATTTACGATATTCATTTAAAGTAGTCGCTCCAATTACGTGAATCTCACCACGAGCAAGCATAGGTTTTAAGATATTAGATGTATCCATAGCACCTTCCATATTACCAGAACCAACTATTGTATGAATTTCATCAATAAACATAATAATAGAACCTTCAGATTTTTTAACTTCATTTAAAACATTTTTAAGACGTTCTTCAAACTCACCACGGTATTTAGCACCTGCAACTAAACTTGCCATATCTAACTCCCAAATAGTTTTATTTTTAAGACTACTAGGAACATCACCTCGCTCTATTCTAAGAGCAAGACCTTCAACAATAGCAGTCTTACCTACACCAGGCTCACCAATTAAAACAGGATTATTCTTAGTACGACGAGATAAAACACGAGTAATACTACGAATCTCTTCATCACGACCAATAACAGGATCAACCTTACCTGCTTTAACCGCCTCATTTATATTACGACCATATTTCTCTAATACATTTTCATTTTCTTCATTTGGATTTTGATACATAATACATCTCTCCTTTCACAAACATATTATATAACTATTATTAGCACTTGTCAAGTAAGAGTGCTAAAAATAACAAACTATAACCTAACATACATTTACAGCCTAAATCAAATATTCTTTCTAACTTAAAAAAATCATATCAAAAGATATAATTTTTCAAGGTCATTCAAGCCTCTCATTCGCATAGTCCTTACAGACTAGGACTCATCACGAGGCGGAATGAGCCATTAGTGCTAGCGCCACCATAGCTTCGACTGAAGCCGAAAACCCCTGCATTAGCATTAGCATCAAAGTAACCGCCACGCACCAACCAAGGATACGTCTCGTTAACCATTGTGTGATAATCATTATACCATTCACTCGTTTCTGATAAACCGTGACTGATACACTATTTTCCATCACAAGCGGTACTTACATTATCACTAGTATATTTATTATAATATTTCGCATCAGACATTGTATTAAATCCACTATTACCTATTATATCATTATAATTAGCCATTACATATTCCCAAGAACCTCCACTCATATCATAAATTCCGTAGATTGTCCCTGTTGTACTAGCTCCTACGCCTTTTCCTGAAATACCAGATTCATCTCTTGTATTATCGCCATATGTATACTGACATCCATAATCCGTATTTGCATTACTTGGGCTTCCATAACTACATCCTGTTATATAACTATCAGATTTATTTTGATATATTTCTTTATCAGTACCAATAAATTTTATATTGATACCAAAAAATGGAAAAATTAAATTGGTGAAGAAATATGATTATAAAAAATCTTAGATATACAAGAGAAAATCTAGGTCTTAAACAAAAAGATTTAACTACTCTATTTAATGTTACTTACTCTACTATATCAGGATGGGAAACAGGTAAAGATACAATACCTCTTAAACAATTAATAAAGTATACAAATAAATACAATTTTAGTCTAGACTATCTATTTGGTTTAACTAATATAAACAAGTCCTATTTACCCCTAGAAATAGATTTAAATACTATATCTAAAAACTTAAGAACTATTAGAAAGAAAAATAAAAAGACTCAAGAACAAATCGCTAAAGTCTTAAATACAAGTTCAGGTGGTTATGCTCATTATGAAAACTCTAGATATTTAATACCAACTAATTTTATTTATAGCCTAGCTCTATTCTATAAAGACTTCTCTATAGATAAAGTCTTAGGAAGAATTGAATCTAAAGAAAAGATATGTAACTAACACTACATATCTTTTACATTAATATCTATTGATTTAAAATTACTATAATATCTATATTTATCTACTATAAATTTTAAAACACAATAATCAGGATCTTCAACACCTTTACTATAATATAGTAAATCACCATCTTGCCAAATACTTTCTTTTACACTTTTCGTATCTATAACTTCAACATTACCTTTAATACTAACACCTTTAAAAGTACTTTTATCAAAGAAATATATACTAGCTTTAGAATTATTTCTAAAGCTTTTTACTTTATTAGAAGAAGTATTAGTAGAAAACCAAAACACTTTCAAATCTTCTACTTTCCTTGGCTTTAACATAGCTTTAGATATAGGATACCCCTCTTCATCAACATAACTAATTATAGTTACATCAACATTATCTATTACTTGTTTTATTTCTTGTAAAATCTCTCTCATAAACATCTCCATAACTATTCACTTACAACCCTAATAGCAGTCTGTAACATAGTATCATTTTCATAAGTTAAAGTTTCTCCTTCTTGTAATACAGTCTCAACTCTATCAGTAGGAACAACTCCCTTATCATTAATATAATTACCATCAGGAGTTAACCACTTTTGTACAGTATATTTAATAGTATCTCCACTATTTAAATCACTTGCAGACTGTACAGTACCTTTTCCATAAGAATTAATTCCTACTATATGAGAACCATAACTCTCTTTAAAAGCACTAGCAAGTATCTCTGATGCACTTGCACTTTCATCATTAATAATTACACTAACAGGATAATCTCTATCAACACTCTTTTTAGTACCATAAATCTTTTCAGTTTCTTCTTTAGTTTGTAATTGATATAATACCTGTTTCTTATCTAAAAACAAACATAATATCTCTTTAACTTGTGATAAATAACCTCCTGGATTATCTCTAACATCTATAACTAATCCCTCTATATTCTGTTTCTCTAAAGATTTTAAAGCCTTATTAAATTGATTATATACTTTTAAAGAAAATAAATCTATTTTAATATAACCTATTTTTTTACCATTATTTTCATACACTTCACTACTAACAACAGGAACTTCTATAGTATCTCTACTAAGTTCAAAACTTAACTCTTCCCCATTACGATTAATAGTTAACTTAGCTTTCTTCTTACTATTAATCATAGAAACAACATCACTTAAACTCTTACCACTAATATCTGTACCATTAACTTTAGTAATAATATCTCCATTCTTTACCCCAGCTTTACTAGCAGGAGAACTATCAAACACATTCCCAATAGTAAAAACATTATCACTTAACATTACTTCAACACCAATACCCTCATAAGTACCTGCTAACTCTTCATTAAACTCATCACTAGCATCTCCACTAAAATATGTTGCATAAGGATCATCCAAATAATTAATCATTCCCTGTATTCCAGCATCAATAAGTTCTTCTTTATCAACATCATCATAATAATTATTAACAATATTGTCATAAGTACTAACCAACTCATCTAATTCATCACCACTAGAACTACTCTTATCAAACACAACAAAATTAACAATATTACCTAAAAGAAAACCAAACATAATAGCAATTATCATAATAATAATAACTTCAGAAATACTAAAACCACTTCTTCTTTCTACTATTACTTCTCTTACATTATCATCTTCTACATCTATATTTACATTTTCTTCATTTTCATTTCTTTTTTTCTTTAACATACTATCACCCCTTACTATTAACTATTCTATCACAAAAGAAAAAATAAAAATAGACCAAAAGGTCTATCTTTACACTAACTATTTAAAATACTTGTAATTTCATCTATATCAGTAATAACATCTTCTACTTTACCATTATTAAACTTAATTAAAGTATTATTCTTAATCCTTAAACTGCTAGCATCTTTAGTAACAACATTACCATCAGTAACATATTTACTATTCATTCCATTACTAAGATCAACACTATATAACTTAGTATCTGTATTATTTAACTGATAAGAACTAATTAAAGAACCAATACTAGAATACTGATCAGTAGAATCATAATATATTACATAATATTCTCCACTTTTATTAAATGATTCCCCTGCTAATATCTCATCATATTGTATAGCATTTTCCCTAACTTTATCTCCACTACTACTATCATCACTACTAGCAAGAATTCTAGTAGTTAAAAAATACATAAATAAAACTACTAAAACTGCTACTACAACTATAATAATTCCTCTTTTAACTTCACTAGGCATTTCCCTTTTTGCATTAACTATTTTGTTCTTTTTCATATATATACCACTGCCTTTCTAATGTTAATGATAACATAAAAGAAAGAAAAAATAAACACTTTCGTGCTTATTTCATAGTAGGCCTTAATTTTAAAGTTAAATTTCAGTTTTGGAGTAAAGTGAAATTTAGTATTAG
>ERZ1643249.5339-NODE-5339-length-10330-cov-5.568856_pt1 | contig 10330 bp, 8 predicted proteins | sample MGYA00579263_ERZ1643249 | MGnify/ENA primary metagenome ERZ1643249 (study PRJEB29033, sample SAMEA4952264) | chicken gut metagenome | biome: Broiler Chicken; feature: Gastrointestinal Tract; material: Caecum | place: Ireland | collected 2018 | study: Broiler...
TGCGGCTTCTCATCCCCTTTTCCATTCCCTCTGTGATAAGCGCGTATACCTTTCTGGAGAGGGGGCTCGACGCCGGAAGCAGTTCGGCACAGGCTCTGCAGGTTCCGGCCGCGTATCTGATCCCCCGGGCTGTCGTGGAAGGAGCAGGTGGAAGCAGCGGAGGACAGTTCCTGCAGGAGAGTATTCAGGGGACGCCGGAAAAACCGATTTGGCTGATGCTCTGGCTGGCCGGAGCGGCTGTATGCGCCATTTTCTTTTTGGTATCCTATCTGCGCTGCTACAGGGAATTCCGAACATCGCTCCCCGTACACAGCGAGACGGCTGTCAGATGGCTCAGACATCATCCTCTCCGGCGGGCAGTACGTGTCAGACAGTCAGACCGGATCTCGGTGCCTCTGACATATGGGCTTCTGAAACCGGTGATACTGCTGCCGAAGGGAATGGATCTGAGTGAAGGCCGGCAGCTGGAGTATATTCTGCTGCACGAATATATACATATCCGCCGTCTGGATTCTGTCCGGAAGGCGGTCATGGTGTCTGCGCTGTGCGTACACTGGTTTAATCCCCTCGTATGGCTGATGTACATCCTTTTTAACAGAGATATGGAGCTGGCCTGTGATGAAAGCGTCGTACGGAAATCCGGCGTGACATCCAGGAGAGATTACGCAAAAACGCTGATCAGCATGGAAGAGAAGAAAAGCATGGCGCTGCCGCTCTGCAACAGCTTCAGCCAGAACGCGGTCAGGGAAAGGATTACGGCGATTATGAAGATGAAGAAAGTAACGATAGGAATCGGTATTGTGTGTGTTTTGATTCTTGCGGTTGTAATCATTCTGTTTGCGACGTCTGCGGATGGAGGACAGCAGGCAGCCAGGCCGGAAGGGAGCGGGCTTACGGGTGATACGGCGGAGGGCGCCGGTGAGGAAGCGGATGCCGTGGATGGGAACGCAGGCCAGGACGCAGAGCAGGGAGAGGATACGGCGCCTGATGATACAGTATCCATGGATGTGGCTACAGGTCGCTACAGAGAGAGTACGGCGGTGCTTCCGTGTACAGTGGAAGGAGCTGCGGAAGAAATGCCGGCCACGCTCTATGTGGGTGACAGATTTTCCATGTATATCCCGGATGAAGGCTGGCAGATCTATGATCAAAATCCGGTGGAACCGGAGAAAATGTCGGCGGTCTATCTGCCTGGAGAAGGACAGGTGGGCCTTTGGGTAGAATATCATCCGGAGGGAGTTCCTGACACATCGGTAAGACTGGCAGAGGAAGGCTATTCTGTCACCGTGGACAGAGACAAGGTGCAGAGACAGGACGGGGAGATTCTGACGGAGGCCAGAATATTCGGAGATGGAAATGAAAGCTGGCTGGTGTGCACCAGACGTCCTGCCACATCGGAAGGTGCAGAAGGAATAGCTGCGAGGCTGGACGCCATTGCGGATACCTTCGAGGCGGCAACGGAGCAGGGAAGGCCTGCCAGACTGATGGAGGTAGTTGGTACGGACAGCGCAGAAATGGCAGTGCTGGAGGAGCTTATGAAGGAGTTTTACACGGCTTACTTCAACGGTGATGAAGAAGGGATCAGGCAGTATCTGTCCGCAGAATTCAGTGGAACGCCGGAGGTCTATGACGCGCCGGAGACTGCCGGGGATATCGAAATCCGCGAAATCAAGAGCTTTGTTGATATGACGGAATCGGAGGACAATTCCTTCGAGCAATACAGCCAGTCTGTGGAGTTTGTGGCTCCTGGCGAGGATTCCTTTACCTATCTGTCGGTGGATTTCGTGAAGGAGAACGGCGAGTGGAAGGTGCTCTCCTACGGGTTGGAGAAGTAATACATATTTTCTGCAAAATGCTTGGACTTCCTTTCCTTGTGTGATAAAATCAAAGAGACAGGAGGAATTGCGATATGAAAATATGTGTGCTTTATGACAGTGTCACAGGCAATACCAAGATGCTGGCAGATGTGATTGAAAAGAAATATATGGGAACGCTCACAGACGATCCTGCGGATGCAGATGTGGTTTTTCTGGGTTCCTGGACAGATAAGGGCTCTTTTTCTGAAAAGATGAAGGAACAGGCGGAAAAAATTCATGGCAAAAAAGTGTTTATCTTTGGCACCTGCGGTTTCGGAGGAAGCGAGGAGTACTATGGAAAGCTTTTTGAGAGAGCTGCCGGACTTCTGGATGAGAGCGATGAGATTATCGGGCACTATTACTGTCAGGGAAAGATGCCAATGTCTGTGAAAGAGCGTTATGTGGCTATGCTCAGAGAGCATCCGGAGGATAAAAGGATGCAGGTCAGCCTGCAGAATTTTGAGGAGGCGCTGACGCATCCGGATCAGAAGGATCTGGAAAGGCTTTCGGAGATCCTGGATGAGCTGAAGCTGGCCTGAAATCATAAAAGCTGCAGGGAGCTGCCTATGACAGAGAGAAATACAGGGCTTTCCGCCAATGAGGCGTGGAAAGCCCTTTTTGGGAAATATCCGATTGCGGAAACTGTTGAGAGAGAAGGAATCTTCCAGATCCGGGCCGATCAGATTCGGGAATTCAGAGAGCCGCGCCTGATGGCCAAATGGGACAGTTCTGATTCTCTGCCGGAGATTCTGCGCAGAAAGAAAATCAACATCCTGCCTGACAGCCGGACCTCTTATGTGCTGGGAGATTTTCTGCTTTATCAGGAGATTCCGGAGCTTTCCGAGCATGTGACCCAGATGACTCATATTGAGATGCCGGACTATGAGTCCATCGATGTCAACAATATTAATTCTGAAGCAAATGCGATTCATGGCCTGATTCTCTCAGGAATTCTGGATGATTTTCTGGGGGAAGGAAGGAACGCAGAGACTTTTAACGGCAGGATGGGGACTGGAGTCTTTGACTTTCAGGTGGATACCGTCCGGGGCATCAGCCGGACGATTCATGTAGAGAATGCCCAGTGCGAGATCGACGGCGGTTTTGAGAACCGGACTTCGGTTGTGATTATGGAAGCAAAAAACGTAGTACATAAGGATTTTCATATCCGCCAGCTCTATTATCCCTACCGGCTCTGGCGGACGAAGGTGAAGAAGCCTGTCCGGCTGATATTCTGTGTTTATTCAAACATGATTTATAGGCTGTTTGAATACCGTTTTGCAGATCCGGAAAATTATTCTTCCATAGAACTGGTCCAGACGAAAAACTATTCTCTTCAGGACACCTCTATTTCTCTGGAGGAGCTGAAAGAGGTGCGGCGGGATACAACCGTGCGCACCGATGACGCCATGGAAGGGACAGATATTCCCTTCATTCAGGCAAATTCCATGGAGAGAATTATTTCCCTTCTGGAAAACATGTATGAGAATCCCATGACGAGCCAGCAGATTGCTGAGCTGATGGACTTTGATATCAGGCAGTCGGATTATTATTACAATGCCGGAAAATATCTGGGGCTGTTTGAAAAACGGAAGGAAGAGGGCCAGATTCTTGCGGCGCTGACAACCCAGGGCCAGAAGGTATTCAAACTTAATTATAAAAAGAGGCAGCTGAAGCTCGTGAGCCTGATTCTGGAGCATCAGATTTTTGCGGAATTCTTTGACCAGACGGCAGAGAAAGGGGAGCTGCCGGATAAAAAGGCCATAGAAGATGAGATGCGGCGGCTGCGTGTGTGCGGGGAAGGACAGATTGCGCGCCGTGCCAGTTCTGTATATGGCTGGCTGAAATGGATCTTTAATCTTACGCGGCTGTGAGAAGCGGATGTTTTTGAGGGAAGACAGAGTCGGAGAAGGGGGACAGTATATGACAGCTGTACTTGCGGGATTTCTGTTAGTGCTGTTACATTTGAAGGAAGAGGGATTGGAGCTCTTTCTGAAATTAGCCGGATACATATTGATTGCCGGAGGTCTGACTGGATTTCTGAAGGAGAGTGTTATCTTTGCCAGAGCCAGAAAAGGGGCAGTTGTACTGGCGGTCTGCGCAGGCATTCTGTGGCTTGGAAGCCTGTATGAACTGTCTCTGTCAGGTCGCGCAGCGACTGTTTTTGGATGGCTGGTGACAGCCGGAGATATGTATATCCGCTACATGACTGTTGCAGGAATTCAGGACATGGAACAGGCGGGAAATGAAGAGTTTTACTCAAAGGAATTGTTCCAGGTGTGGAAAATATGGACGGCAACCTTGCTGTTTATTCTGCTTATGCTTTTCATTTCCAGCGAGCTTACAATGTTTCTGGCGAGCGCGGCAGGTGTCGTGCTCCTGGCCTGTGTGGTTATTTTCCTTATATATTTGGACAGGAGCAGGGCTGCTTATCTGAATTATGTGAAAGAAAGAGAGGCATCTCTGCGATGACTTCCGCAGACGAAAATCAGGAAAAGCTTTGGTAATATTTTATCTGAGACGCATTTTCAGACATTCTGAATACTCATGGAAATCTAATACAAAAATCACAGTTTCTCCATACTTTTTTCAATAAATGAACATAATTTCTTTTTAAAATATTAAGGAATTACAAAAGGCGGCGGGATGAAAGGGAGCCGCCGTCGGATGGTGAAACCAGAAAGGAGAAGTTATGAGAAACAAAATCAAGTATGCATTGGCGGCGCTTGCGCTGGTAGTGCTGGCAGCTGTCTCCCCCATGAAGGCTCAGGCTGCCGGAGGCCTGGAGCTTTACACGGATTATCCGGGTATTTCGGTGGAAGCAGGCGACAGCCAGAGTATTTCCATGTACGTGTCCAATGACAGCGGAAGCGCAGTGGAGGCTTCCTTAAGTATTCTGTCCATGCCGGAGGGCTGGGAAGGATACTTCAGCGGAAATGGCAGCCAGATCAGCCGTGTCCATGTACAGAACGGGGCAGAAGCATCCCTGACCTTCCAGCTGCAGATTCCTGAAGACGCTGCGGAAGGATCTTATACCGTTCAGCTTCAGGCAGTGACCGATACCGGACTGACCGATACCATTGATCTGGTATTTGACATTCAGGCAGTGCAGTACAGCCAGGGAAGTCTGGAGACGGAATATGCGGAGCAGGAGGGATCATCGGGCACCAGCTTCAGTTTCAACACGACTCTCATCAATAACAGCGCGGCGGATCAGTCTTACAGTCTGGCGGCTGAAGCGCCCGATGGATGGCAGGTATCCTTTCAGCCCAGCGGCGAGACAACGAACGTAGCCAGCATTGATGTGGCATCTGCGTCCAGCCAGGGACTGACCGTGAGCGTAACTCCGCCGGAAAACGTAGAGGCAGGAGAATATACCATTCCAATCAGCGCTACTTCGGCCAATGATTCTTTGAGCACTGAGCTGAAAGTAACCATTACCGGAACCTATTCCCTGGCACTCTCCACACCCAATGAGCTTCTGAGCTTTGACGCTCATATCAACAGAGAATCTGACGTGACGCTGACTGTCACAAACAACAGCAACGTGGATCTGCAGAACATCACCCTGAGCTCTTCCGCGCCCAGCGGCTGGACCGTGGAGTTCGATACATCTTCCATCGATACGCTGGAAGCGGGAGCTACCCAGGAAGTCACGGCTCATGTAACGCCTGGTGATTCTGCCATAGCGGGTGATTACGTATGTACGTTTACGGCAAGCTGTTCAGAGACTTCTTCAGACGCTGAATTCCGGGTGTCTGTAAAGACCCAGACAATCTGGGGTGTTGTGGCAGTCGTTATTATCCTTGCGCTGATAGCCGGCGTCGCGGCGGTATTTAAGAAATACGGCAGACGGTAAAGGCTGGTGGCGCATATGAGTGAATACATAATACGAACAGTCGGCCTGACAAAGCGCTATGGGGAAAAAACAGCGGTCAAACAGCTGAACCTGACGATTAAAAAAGGGGAGGTGTTCGGCCTTCTGGGTCCAAACGGAGCAGGAAAGACGACGACGACCCTGATGCTTCTGGGACTGACCGAACCCACAGAAGGCTTTGCGACGATAGAAGGAATGGATTGTACAAGAGATCCAATTGGTGTTAAGCGTGTGGTCGGTTATCTGCCGGACAATGTGGGCTTCTACGGAGATATGACCGGCCGGGAAAATCTGCATTTCACCGGACAGTTGAACGGGCTTGCTGAAGATGTAATCCGGAAGCGCACGGATGAGCTTCTGGAGAGAGTAGGCATGACGGAAGCCGCGGACCAGAAGACGAAAACCTATTCCCGCGGTATGAAGCAGAGGCTTGGCATCGCAGATGTACTGATTAAGGACCCGAAAATTATTATCATGGATGAACCGACCCTGGGAATCGATCCACAGGGTATGCGGGACCTTTTAAAACTGATTCGGGAGCTGTCTGAGAAGGACGGACGTACGATTCTGCTGTCCTCACATCAGCTTTACCAGGTTCAGCAGATCTGCGACCGGGTAGGCATCTTCGTGGATGGAAGCCTGATTGCCTGCGGAACCATTTCAGAACTTGGGAAGCGTATGGAGCGTGAAGGAAAATATACCCTCGAGCTGTCTGCGGAGCCTGATAATGAGGCTCTTGTGCGTCTGCTTTCCAATATTGAAGGAGCAGACAGCGTCGAACGGGAAGGAGAGAATGTGCTTGTGCATTCCCGGATGGATCTGAGAAGAAGGGTGACCATGGAGCTGACGGCAAACGGCTATACGCTTCTTGGACTTCGCCAGAAAGGAGGAGATCTGGATGAAATCTACAGCCGGTACTTTGAAAAAGCCGAACGGGAACAGCGAAAAGCCCAGAATAAAATTAAAGGAAATCGCGCTCTGGAAAGACTTAAAGAAGGCCTTCGCTCTGGACAGAGAAAGTCTGGCGGGGCTTAAAGCCCTTTATCAGAAGGAAATGATGGATAATATCCGAAGCAGAAGATTTATGTTGATTCTGGCGGTTATTATCATCACCAGCTACGCCAGCCTGTACGGGGCTCTGTCCGGTATGAGTTCAGACAGCGATTACATATTCCTTTCCCTTTATACCACAAGCGGAAATTCGATCCCGTCTTTTATGTCCTTTATCGCCCTTCTGGGGCCGTTTGTGGGGATTATTCTCGGCTTTGACGGGATCAGCGGAGAAAAATCAGAGCGTACCCTGTACCGTATTGCGGCGCAGCCCATTTACCGTGATTCTATTATCAACGGGAAATTTCTGACCGGAACTACGCTGATTTTCCTCATGGTGTTTACCATGGGAATTTCTGTGGGCGCGGCAGGCCTTCTTGTGACAGGCGTTCCGCCCAGTCTGGAGGAAGTGGGAAGAGTCTTTTTCTATCTTATTTTTACCTCTGTCTATATCTGTTTCTGGCTGGGGTTGTCTCTGTGGTTCTCGGTAGTCTGCAGGAACGCGGCGGCTTCCGCTATGGCAAGCATCGGCGTCTGGCTGTTTTTTGCCCTGTTTATGAGCCTGGTAGCAGGAATTATTGCCAATGTCTTTTATCCAATGAACAATGACTGGCAGATGTTGACAAATTCCATGGGGAACTACACGCTGGAACTGAACCTGAACCGTCTGTCGCCCTATTACCTTTACAGCGAGGCGGCTTCCACGATCATGAATCCCAGCGTCCGCGCTGTCAATGTGATTACGGTGGAATCCCTTTCGGGAGCTATCAGCGGTTACTTAAGCCTTGGGCAGAGCCTTCTGCTCGTATGGCCGCATCTGGCCGGGCTGATCGCCCTGATGCTCGTAACCTTCGCGGGCTCCTATATCTGCTTTATGCGGCAGGAGATTCGGTCGAAGTAAACAAGAAGCAATAAATATGTAACGGGACATACAGCGGAATTTAATAAGAAGACACACCCCTGCCGGAATAGATGTTTTGCACTATATTCCAGCAGGGGTGTGTTTTTCAGCAGGGGTGTCAGTGTTTAAGAATCTGCCAGACCGGGATATCCATAAGCGCTTGCGGCGCTTTGGACAGCCCGTATGATGGCTTCGCTCACGACCTCAGCCGCCAGAGTCCCGGTAAGATCCTGGTCTGCAGGGAGTTCACCCACGGAAACAGCATAAATACTGTCTCCGTCGGCGGAGGTATGTACCGGCCGAATGGAACGGGCATAGCCGTCGTGAGCCATGCCGGCGATTTTGCACAGGGAAGGTTTGCTGAACCTGCCGTTTGTAATCACGACGCCTAAGGTGGTGTTTCCTGTAAATTTATTTTCTATAATATCTGTGCTGGCATACATCAGCTCTTCCGTAGAACGGAAGGTCTTTTTGTCTTCTGCCAGAAGTCCTGCTATCTTCTTTCCCGTTTTCCAGTCATAAATGTCTCCAAGAGCGTTTACGGCAACGACAGCGCCCACCTGCAGCGAGCCGATTTGGAGAGCATAGCTGCCGATTCCGGATTTCATGCAATAATCCATTCCGGCGAATTTTCCCACGGTGGCGCCGCAGCCTGCGCCATAATTTCCGTCCCGGTAGTTTCCGGCTTCACCTTTTTCCCCGTTGACACACGCTTCATACCCCATGTTGAAGTCAGGCCGTATATGAGAACTGCCCACGGTCAGATCGAACAAATCCGCCTGACACACGAGAGGCACTTTGAGAGAGGGGCCGACTTCCAGGCCGATTCCCCGCTCTTCGAGGTATTTCATGACTCCGCCCGCAGCGTCAAGGCCATAAGCGCTGCCTCCGGCCAGCAGGATGCCGTGAATGATCCGGGCTGCGGCAAGAGGCTTCAGAAGCTCGGATTCCCGTGAGGCAGGTCCTCCTCCCCGGACATCCAGTCCTGCTGCCATTCCCTTTTCTGAAAGAAATACCGTACAGCCTGTTCCGGCCGCCGGATTTTCAGCCTGTCCGATTCGGATGCCTTTTATTTCTGTAATGCGGATTTCTTTTTTTATCATAATTCCTGTCCGTTCCTTTCCTGTGTTTTACGGTTCTCTGAAGTTCCCTGAAATTCCGGATATATCTGTCTTTCAGTATAGCATTTCTGCAGGCCCGTCTCAATGGAAATCTGAGTCTGCCGCTGAAGGTTTCCGCAAAAACAGCAGGCCTGTTGCTTTAAAAAATTTCCTTTTTTTCTCTAAAAAATGCTTGCATTCCGTCTTTGGTTGTGCTACACTACTAGACGTATGATCTCCACGGGGATTTTGCGCCTGTTTTTGCGCGCTTTTTTCATGGATTTCCGGGGGATCGGCAGCAAGAAACGCCTTGTTTTCCGAAGCTTTCCGCTTCAAAACCCAGTCGTCGGAAAGAGGCGGAGAACGCAAGATGTGAAAGGAGGATTTTTACGATGAAGGTAAGATCATCTGTAAAGCCCATTTGCGAGAAATGCAAAATCATCAAAAGAAAAGGTAGTATCAGAGTAATTTGCGAGAACCCCAAGCATAAGCAGCGCCAGGGATAATTCCGCAGACTGTGATTCTTGTGATAATTTTTTTGTGCGGCTGTGCATTGAGCACTTAGCGAAAGCGAACGCGTCAGTGTGAAGCTTGAGGTTAGTGCGAAAGTACACCTGGACACTTAATGAGATGCGAGTGCAGCGAGCAATCGAATTTAGTGTCCATGGTGCATTCTTCTGCAGAGTGCCAATGTATTTACAAAATAGATTTGACCAGGATTATTCACAATGATATTGCTTAAAACGGAGAAATGCGGATGCAGAGTATCTGAAAGGCCGGGTCTTTATCCGGCTGGACGCGCCCTGGAAGCGTGTCTCATTTAGGAAAGTGTCAGCGGGCACCTATTAAAAAACGCCCGGAACCCAATTTTTTTCAAAATGGAGGAATAATCAAATGGCTCGTATTTCTGGTGTAGACTTACCAAGAGAAAAGCGTGTGGAAATCGGCTTGACCTACGTGTACGGTATCGGACGCGCAAGCGCCAACAAGATTCTGGAAGCGGCAAAGGTAAATCCGGATACCCGTGTAAGAGACCTGACAGATGACGAAGTAAGAAGAATCAGCGCTGTAATCGATGCTGATTATCAGGTAGAGGGTGACCTGAGACGTGAGATTGCCATGAACATCAAGCGTCTGCAGGAGATCGGATGCTACAGAGGTATCCGTCACCGTAAGGGACTTCCGGTTCGCGGTCAGAAGACAAAGACGAACGCGAGAACAAGAAAGGGTCCGAAGAGAACCGTAGCAAACAAGAAGAAATAGGCATTGAGTACTTAACGAAAGCAAGCGCTTGGCGCGCAGCTTGAGGTTAGTACGAAAGCCCACCCGGACACTTAATGAATGACGAGTGAAACGAGGAAATGAATTTAGTGACCGTGGTGTTTCCTTAGCAAAGAAAGAAGAAAGTAGGTTAGTTTAAAATGGCGAAAGTTACAAAGAAAGTGACAAAAAAGCGCGTAAAGAAAAACGTTGAACGCGGACAGGCACATATTCAGTCATCTTTTAACAATACAATCGTAACGCTGACAGATACTGAAGGAAATGCTCT
>ERZ1643249.5340-NODE-5340-length-10330-cov-4.781411_pt1 | contig 10330 bp, 12 predicted proteins | sample MGYA00579263_ERZ1643249 | MGnify/ENA primary metagenome ERZ1643249 (study PRJEB29033, sample SAMEA4952264) | chicken gut metagenome | biome: Broiler Chicken; feature: Gastrointestinal Tract; material: Caecum | place: Ireland | collected 2018 | study: Broiler...
GCAATACAAAAAATTTATATTTTTTTCATTGTCTACTTGACGGGTAGCACACCAATTTCCCGGCTTTCTCATTTTTCAAAAGATTTCTCATAGCAGATGAACCATCTCTTTTACTGCCTGTTTCACTTCTTTTATTTGTTCCTTCGTTATGTGATCCATATGAAATCCCCCGCAGCATACCGTTACCGCATTTTCCTTTGCTGCTGCCTGTTCTGCCAAATACCGGCATAAAACTTCATCTTTATGTCCGGTCACATTTAAAACAGAAGAGGTACTGCTTCTCTTCCCATTTTCTTCCAGAGAAGGTCTTGGAACTGCCAAAACTACACATCCAATGTGAGGCTTTTCTCCGCCTTGCAAAATAATTTCGTAATCTTCTCCAATCCTGCTGATTTTTACTGTCAGCTTTGCAAAGGATAGTTCTTTTTCGATCACTTTTTCTTCTATAGTCCTTCCCATCTCTGATACCTTTCCGCTTCTATGCCAAATGGTTCCAATAGTTTTGCTGCAATATGATATACCATGTCTTCGATTTTTTCCGGACGATGATAAAGGTCATCATTGGCGGAATGATACGGACTCCCGGTACTCTGGACAATTCTTCAAGGTTTTTAAGATGAATCGGATTAAGCGGCGTTTCCCTAACTGCAAGAACCAATGTCCGCTGCTCCTTAATCGTCACATCCGCCGCACGCAAGATCAGATTATCCGTATAACCGCTGCATATCCCTGCTGCTGTTTTCATACTGCATGGCACAATCAACATTCCATTTGCTTTGTAAGATCCGCTGGCAGGACCGGCGCCAATCTGCTCTGGCGCGAATACTTCATCTGCAAGTGATTCGATCTGTTCTTTTTTGTCATTTGTTTCATGCTCTAGAGTCAGCACAGCACTTTTGCTCATAATTAATACAGACTCATATTCCGATTCTTTTTTTATGATTTTTAAACATTCTGTCAGAATCGGCATACCACTAGCTCCAGTCGCTCCTACGATGATTTTTTTCTTTTTCATACACGGATTTCCTTTCTTTTTATCTTGCGTTTCGTGTCCATTTATCTGGATCTACCTCCATAAATCTTGCTCTCTCAAATCGTTTTTTCTGATCAAAAGGGACAGTACAGTCAAATATCGTTTTACAAGCGATTCCATGATCGCGGATACTTGGTGAGCATGACGGATCATTGGATGGATCCAACGGATGACACCTGACACCAGGAATCGTAATAATATCCGCATCTCCCTGAAATCTAGTATTCATTGCCCAAAGAACATCATTAAGATCGAAACAATCCACATCCTCATCCACTAGGAAAACATGTTTTAACTCGCTGAAAGCAGAAAATGCCAGAAGCGCCGCCTGCCGCTGCCGCCCTTCATCGCTGGCTGTTAATTTTTTAAATTGAAGAACTGCCATATATTTTCCGCCTCCAGGAGAAGCGCAATAAACATTTTGAAGCCTTCCCGGCATCGCTTTTTCCACCATTCCATAAATGCTTGCTTCCGTTGGGATTCCTGCCATGGATACATGTTCTTCACTTGGTCCAATACAAGTCTGCATGATCGGATCTTTCCTATGAGTCACCGCCGTCACCTTAATCATCCAGCACTGGCTGCTTGCCGGCCCCGTGTAGCCTGGAAATTCCGGCATCGCATATCCGGTATGACTGTTTTGGTCTTCCTGCACTCTGACATTAGGAATCACTTCGCCTTCAATCACATATTCCGCATTGGCAATGGCTCTTTCTTTCACCGTCACACAATTACATAATTTTACTGGTTCTCCCCGCAAGGCACCTGCCACCGCAAGCTCATCATATCCCAACGGCGTCGTCGGAGGCTCAAAACAGGATCCAATTTCTATGGCAGGATCCACACCAATACTGATAGAAATCGGCAGCTTCCGACCTAATTCCTCCGCTCTCTCCGCCATTGCCCCAATATGCCTGGCTCCCGGTGTGAAGAAAATTGATAGCTCATCTTTTCCCTGAATACAAAGCCTGTGAATTGTCACATCGCTTTGTCCTGTATCTGGATGAGATGCATAACACATACCCAATGTAATATAAGGTCCCGCATCATCCGGAGTATTCGTAGGGGCCGGAACTAACCGATAAAGGTCAAATTCCGGATCAGATGCTCGATGTATCACTTCCTGACAAGGCGCTGGACCCTCACCAAGTATCGGCGGTATTGGATGATCCACACTCTGATACAGTTTTTTCCCAAGATCTTCTGATTTTACGTCCAAAAGTGCCGCAACCCTTTTTCGGCTTGCCAGAACACCAATGGCCACTTTTGCGTCTGGATGTCCTTTTACATTATGAAAAATCATAGCTGGCCCTTCTTTCGTCGGTCTTTTTACCGTACCTCCCGCTCCCACATAACGATACACCCCGGACAACTCTGCTTTAGGTTCCACCTCAACATCTGTCTCAATCAGCTGCCCTTCCATAGTTCTTAATAATTCTAAGGCACTTCGTAAATCATTTACTTTTCCTTTCATTTTTTCTATTCCTTTCTTCCAAAACCTTTTGTTCTTTTTTTATTTTATCGCTTTCTTCTCTGTAGAATCAATTCCATTTATGGTATAATTGATTCCATTCTGGAATCTTTTTTAATCATCAGCAAAGGAGAGTTTCAATGAATTTTGATCAATTACAGTACTTTATCGCCGTTGTGGAAAACGACACATTTTTTGACGCCGCCGATACGCTTCATATCTCACAATCTGCATTATCCAAACAAATCATGCGTTTAGAGAGAGAATTGGATATTCAACTGTTTGACCGCAGCAAACGAAAAGCCTCTCTTACCAAAGCTGGAAAAACTTTTTTTCCAGAAGCTGTTTCCCTATATCAGCATTATGAAAATATGCTTTCTAAGATGGAAATCTATCAATCTATCCCCAAATCTCTGTGTATCGGAACCTTGCCAATCCTTACGCAGTATGAATTGACTCCAATTTTCCGGGCATTTAAAATAAAATATCCAGATCTTTCCATATTATTAGAAGAGGTCGAAGAACCAGATCTTCTTCGTGGACTCACCAACGGCAAATATGATATAGTGATCGCCCGTGATCATATGATTCCTGCTAAAAAATGCAAAACTTATCCGATTGCAGAAGATGAACTCGCCCTCCTGCTCCCGACAGAGCATCCTCTTTCGCAGCAGGACCACTCCGTGTCTTTGACAGAGCTTTCCAAGGAACGTTTGATCCTTATGAATCCTTATACATCTATCTATCAGCTGTGCATGGAGCTTTTTGAAAAATCCGATATAAAACCAAATATTATCCGTACGGCAAGAACAGAATCTATTATCAGCGCCGTATCTGTCAAAGAAGGAATTAGCCTCCTTCCCAAAAGCAATTTTAAAATATTCCATCATGAAAATATCTCTATTCGTTCTTTGGATCCTCCTGTCACTCTGCCTGTCGTACTGGCACTGGATCGAAGAAAAAAACTTCCCAAAGCTGCTTCTTTATTCCTATCTTTCTTTATCAAATCAGTCTCAGATTTGATGAGAAAATAGGGATTTTTCATAATAAAATAAGAAAAGAATCTCAGAGATTCAGCGTTATAGAAAACCCAAATCTTCTGAGATTCTTTTTTGTTTGAAAACTTATATTATATTCTTATTCCGACTGCATTTTCTTATGTTCGTCATAATAAAATTGAATCACATCTTTTCTTGTGATGATGCCAATGAATTTCTTCTGATCATCAATGACCGGAACAAAATTCTGATCTGCAATCACGTCCACAAGATCATCCATGTCCGTATTGATGCTGATCGCCTGATTATCCCTTTTTCTCGGAACATCACAGATTTTGATCTTTTCTGCCTGAAAAATATTCCAATGACAGAGAGACTCAATTGCCCGCAGGATATCTCCTTCCGTGATCGTTCCGGCATATTTTCCTTTCTGCGTCAGGAGAGGAACCGCCGTATAGCCATGGTATTTCATCTTCTCCATCGCTTGCCGCAGCGTATCATCTGCCGGAATACAGGCAACATCTTTTTTAGGTGTCAGAAAAAACAAAACGTTCATACGTCGTTCTCCTTTCCGGATTATTTCACACAGCCAATCAGTTCCTGAATATCCTCGATCTGATGGCGTTCCATATAGGCTTTGATTCCTTCAATTACCTCTATCGTTGCCGTTGGATTGATAAAATTGGCAGTTCCTACAGATACCGCAGTTGCACCTGCCATGATAAATTCCAGTGCATCTTCTGCCGTGGTAATGCCGCCCATTCCGATGATCGGCACGTCCACCGCATTAGCCACTTGATATACCATGCGGAGTGCTACCGGCTTCACCGCCGGACCGGACATTCCACCGGTCTTATTGGCAAGAACAAAATCTCGTTTCTCTATATCGATTTTCATTCCCGTCAGTGTGTTAATCAAAGATAACGCGTCACTTCCGGCGTCCACCGCTGCACGTGCCATCTCCGTAATATCTGTAACGTTGGGACTTAACTTCATAATGATCGGCTGTTTCGCCTTTGCCTTCACGGCTTTTGTGATCTCATAAAGCGCTTTCGGATCTTGACCAAAGGCAATTCCGCCTTCTTTTACATTCGGACAAGAAACATTGATTTCTAACAGATCCACCGGCTGATCCGCCAATCGTTCCACAACTTCCACATAATCTTTTTCTGATTTTCCACAGACATTGACAATCACGGTGGCTCCTGCTTCTTGAAGCATTGGAAGGTCTCTTTCGATCATCACATCGATTCCCGGATTTTGCAGACCGATGGCATTGAGCATCCCGCCGTATACTTCTGCCACACGAGGGGTTGGATTCCCCGGCCACGGTACATTGGCAACTCCTTTTGTCGTTACTGCACCTAACGCGGACAAATCCAAAAATTCACTGTATTCTTCCCCGGAACCAAAGGTTCCGGAACCGGTCGTCACCGGGTTTTTCATCGTAACTCCTGCAATATCAACTGATAAATTCATTACAATACCACCTCCCTGGCGTCAAAAACCGGTCCATCTTTGCAGACACGCTTGTTGCAGACGTGAGAATGCTCGTCTGCCTCTTTTGACTGACAAACGCAGGCAAGACAAGCTCCGATTCCACAGGCCATTCTCTCTTCCAGCGAAATCTGCGCTTCGATTCCGTTTTCCGCAGCGTATGCCTGAATTCCTTTTAACATTGGTGTAGGGCCGCAGGCATAAATCACATTGCCTTCTACTCCCTGCTCTTTGATCGCATCAATGACATTGCCTTTCGTTCCCACAGATCCATCTTCTGTAGATACAAACACGTCTCCATAAGCCTCAAATTCATCTTTTAAAAACATCTCGCTGTCTCGATATCCTAAAACAATACTCTTCGGGCCATCCAACTGTTTCGCCAATTCCAACATCGGCGGGATTCCAATTCCTCCGCCAATTAAAATTGCCCGATCTTTCTTCATTGTAAATCCGTTACCCAAAGGTCCTAAGATCTTTACGGAGTCTCCTTTCTGATAAGACGACATCTGTTTGGTTCCTTCTCCTGCAATTCGATACACGATGCGAAGAATCCCTTTTTCAGCATCAATGCCGCAGATGCTGATCGGTCTTGGCAGGATCTTGCTCTTGTCGTTCACATAAACAGAGATGAACTGCCCCGGCTTTGCCTGGGCTGCGATTTCTTCTGCCTGAAGCTCCATATCAAAAATTCCATCCGCCAGCATTGTCTGACTTACGATCTTTGCTGTTTGCTGCTTTTTCCCCATTGCCTTCTCCTTTATCTAACGTACAAACGCCTGTTTTAAGTCTTCTTTCATATCAAGCACAGCCTGTCTGGACGCATCTGCGTAGTTTTCCTCACCGAAACGGCTGTATTGTTCCTGCTGATAAGCACAGATAATTCCTCTGGAGGAATTCACGATTGCTCCCAGACCATCTTCATTAAAGAATGGTGCTAAATCTTTCGCCTGTCCACCCTGAGCGCCATATCCCGGAACAAGGATATAGGATTTCGGCATAACCTTTCTTAAGATCTCGCCCATCTTCGGATAAGTCGCTCCGACCACTGCTCCAACATAACTATAGTCGTCTCCCATGACTTCCTCTCCCCAAGATGCAACTTTCTCTGCGACCAATTCATATAACGGTCTTCCATCGATTTCCTGATCCTGGAATTCTCCGCTGGAAGGATTGGAGGTTTTCACAAGAACAAAGATTCCTTTCTTTTCTTCTTTGCAGACTTCCATGAACGGACGCACTCCATCGCTTCCCAGATACGGATTGACCGTTACAAAATCTTCACAAAATCCGCTGAATTTTTTGCTTCCGACCTGTACCTGTCCCAAATGTCCGACCGCATATGCCTTCGATGTGGAACCGATATCTCCTCTCTTGATATCTCCAATAATCACAAGTCCTTTGCTCTTGGCATATTCACATGTCTTATAAAATGCTGCGAGTCCCGGTACTCCAAACTGTTCATACATGGCGATCTGTGGTTTCACTGCCGGAATCAGATCATATGTACTATCAATAATGCCCTTATTATATTGCCAGATTGCCTCCGCTGCGCCTTCCAGAGTCTCTCCGCATTGGTCAAATGCTGCCTTCTTGATATGCTCCGGCACATAATCGAGCATTGGATCCAATCCAACAACGATCGGGGCTTCCAGTCTCTTAATATTGTTTACTAACTGATTGATCATGGCAATTCTCCTTTTTTTCTTTTTTGTCTCCTGATTTATCACCTTATCTTATCATAAAAAGCAATTTCCGTCTATGAACTCTTTCGAAAAACTCCGTTGAATTTGTATCAGAAAAAAGCCGTCCCAGAAAAGAACGGCTCCGATTTTTGTTTCATAAAATTTATGTTTTCATTGGGGCAAAAAAGAAGATCTATTTACACATAAATGTAATCCGTCATGACCGGCTGCATTCCATTTTTCTGGATCATATGATAGATTTCATCCACTGTACGTCCATCATCGATCTCAAACTGTTCATCTCCCTTTTCTTCGCCGGTATGCCCTCCGATTCCGACGTTCACTCCCGCGGAAATCTTCGTTGCCGCAATCTGAACGATATTGTCCCGGAACCTTGCACACTCTCTGCTTGATATGGTGATGCTTGCAAATGGCATAAAGATCCGGTAAGCACAGATAATCTGCAGCAGCTGCGGTTCATGCACATCTTTCGGGTTGATCTTATCGTTGTTGATAATCGGACGGAGTCTTGGGCAGGAAAACGCGATTTCCGCATGAGGATATTTTCTCTGCAGGAGATACGCATGCATTCCTGTGGCCAATGCATCAAGCAGCGCCGCAAATCCCACGCCGCGGATTCCTCCCATGATTGCTCGTTCCTGCGCATTAAAACGATAAGGAAAGATTCTTTTTCGTCCGCCCAGATGCAAGGTCTTATATTTTTCAGAATTATAAGTCTCCTGGAAGACAGTAACAAAATCTGCGCCGCATTCATGCAGATACGCATAGTCTTTAGAATCCATCGGATAGACTTCCAGACCTACAACTTTGAAATATTTCCGTGCAATCTTACATGCCTCTCCAATATATACCACATCTGACATCTTCGGGCTTTCGCCGGTCAGGATTAAAATTTCCTCCAAACCGCTGTCTGAGATGGTCTTCATTTCTCTCTCGATCTCTTCTGCCGTAAGCTTGGCTCTCTTGATCTTATTGTGGCAGTTAAATCCACAATAGATGCAGTAATTCTCACAATAATTGGCAATATACAGCGGTGTAAAAATCATAACAGAATTCCCAAAATGTTTCCTTGTCTCCATCTGGGCTTTCTGAGCAATTTCTTCCAAAAACGGCATCGCCGCAGGGGAAAGCAGCGCCTTAAAGTCCTCTACGGAACAGGTATCTCCATCTAAAGCAGCACGAACATCTTTTTCTGTGTACTGATCCGGATCAAAAGACTCCATCTCCGCGATGACTTTTTCCATAAGATCGGAGTCAATCGCTTCCATATCATCTGTATACTGCATAGGATCCGTATGTTCATCAATTCTCTCGCTCATCTTATCCTCCTCTAGTCCTGCAAAAATCCAGTCAATGGTGATGAGGCGCTTGCCCCTTTGTCAATCACTCTTCCTAATCCAGCCAAATATGCGCTTCTGCCGGCTTCGATTGCTTTTTTAAATGCTTCTGCCATAGCCGGAATGTCGCCTGCTGTGGCAATTGCCGTGTTGGCCATCACAGCGGCTGCTCCCATCTCCATCGCTTCACATGCCTGAGACGGTTTCCCGATTCCCGCATCCACAATAATCGGAAGATCAATCTCATCGATCAGAATTTGAATAAAATCTTTTGTACAGATTCCTTTGTTGGAACCAATTGGTGATCCCAAAGGCATAATCGATGCTGCCCCTGCGTTTACCAAATCTCTGGCTGCATTCAGATCCGGATACATGTATGGCATAACAATAAATCCTTCTTTTGCCAAGATTTCCGTCGCTTTGATTGTTTCATAATTATCCGGAAGCAGATACTTAGAATCATGAATGACTTCAATCTTGACAAAATCGCCGCATCCCACTTCCCTGGCAAGTCGGGCGATCCGAACCGCTTCCTCGGCGTTCCTTGCCCCGGAAGTATTCGGAAGCAGTGTAATTCCCTCCGGTATGTAATCCATAATATTGGCTGCATCTTTCGTGTTGGTTCTCCGAAGAGCCAATGTAATCATCTGCGCTCCTGCATTTTCAATCGCTGCCTTAATCAGATCCACGGAATATTTCCCAGATCCCAAAATAAACCTGGAATCAAATGTATGCCCGCCGATCACCAATTTATCCTGTTTCATTTCTTGTCTCCTTCTATCTTCGTTTCTTTGTTTCAATACCTGATCTTTTTTAATTTCTGATCTTCTTTCTCAGCCTCCGCCCACAAACGTGACAATTTCCAGCAAATCATTGTCCGTAACCATCACTTTTTCATATTCGCTCTTAGGTACGATCTCTCCATTTCGTTCCACCGCAATCCGGTTTTTTTGATAACCTTCCCGTTTCAAGAAAACATCCAAAGAAACTGGTTCGATCAGTGTCTGTTTTTCACCATTTATAATCATCCAAAAACCTCCTTCCATTTTCGCTGTCATTATGTGATCCTGCCCGGAGTTTTTTCTTCGATCAGGAAGTTCGAAGAACTTTTCGAGCAAAGAAAAAAGGTCCATGAAGAAACCCACACCCGAGGTGGTGTGCCCCTTCATGGACCTGATACGTTCAGATTCACTCTGTTTATATTTTTAGCATAATTTTATATTCTTGTCAAGAAGCTATCATCTCTCCGCATACATCTTTTCTCAGAAATTCGATCAGGTCTTTCCTGTCATATCCCAGCGCCCCTGCGACTAATGTTTTTACATAAACCATTTCCGACGTCATCCCATAGACAGGAACCGCTCCATTTGCCGTCATCTCAGAATTCGTTATATAAAAACTCTGATCTTCCCTGCTTGGTTCAATGATCACCGGGATATCGCGCAGCTTGCATTCTTTTAATAAAAATAAGATAGAATGGCTTTCCTCTTCCTGTTCCACAGTCACACACGCCGTCTCTGCATGATAAAGACCGTGTACAACCGCCCGGATCCCAGAATCCAGCTGAAACCAACGGTAATTCAGTCCTACATAAGGCCGGACCGAGAGAACATCATCTTTCAATTCTCCCATATCTTCCAGAACAATCGGAGCATTTACTTGATACCAATTCTCTGGAATATCTGCTGTGCCGCTGACCTTTAAAGCGCTCTGGCTGTAAAAGTTCTGTGAATAATTTCCGGACTGCATCAGATTGCATCCTTTGTGCAGATAACAGATCCCATCTTCATTCTGAAACGGCACATAAACACCGGGATTCATTCCCATACAGATCAATTCCACTGCAGTTCTGAAATTCACATTTCCATTTGCCTGGCTGTTATTCAGCGGCAGATTGCTGGAAACCAGAAAAACCGGAATCGCCGTCCCGGACAGAACCAGAGACAGCAAGCTTGACGTATAAGCCAGGGTGTCCGTTCCATGGGCAATGATAACTCCCCGATATTCGCTTAGATCTGTCTGTTTCAGAAAAGCAATCAGCCGGTTCCACCTTCCTACGGTCATATTCTCACTGAGAATATCCAAGATCATCTCCACGTCAAAATCGCAGTCCCGATAAGGGGATTCACTTTCTTGAAAATTCTTTAAAATCAGTCTTTCTGCTTTCTTCGTCTGAACATCCCTATTCTCATTTTTATCATCCCCGAAGGAACAAATGGTTCCTCCGGTCAAAATCAAAAGAATCTTTGCTTTCTCCATTTTCATTTTCCTATTCTATAAATATTTAT
>ERZ1643249.5343-NODE-5343-length-10326-cov-7.222860_pt1 | contig 10326 bp, 9 predicted proteins | sample MGYA00579263_ERZ1643249 | MGnify/ENA primary metagenome ERZ1643249 (study PRJEB29033, sample SAMEA4952264) | chicken gut metagenome | biome: Broiler Chicken; feature: Gastrointestinal Tract; material: Caecum | place: Ireland | collected 2018 | study: Broiler...
TTGGGGGCGTGGTCCTGGTCGCCGTAGATGGTGCCCTCGGTGCAGGAGCCGTTGGTGACAAACACCAGGTCCTGCTCGGTGAGCACAATGCCCTTCTCCACCCCCTTGACCTTGCACTCGATGGCAGTGGCCACCTTGCGGCCCTGCTTGATGTCAAAGAGCACGTTGGTCACTTCGGTGCCGAACTGGAAGTCCACTCCCGCATCCTCCAGATACTTCTGCATGGGGAGAATGAGGGATTCATACTGGTTGTAACGGGTAAACTTCAAGGCGCTGAAATCGGGCAGGCCCGCAATGTGGTGGATGAAGCGCTGGAAATACAGCTTCATCTCCAGAGCGCTGTGCCAGTTTTCAAAGGCGAACATGGTGCGCCAATACAGCCAGAAGGTGGACTCAAACACCTCGTCGTCAAACACATCCTCGATGGTCTTGTCGTACAAGTCCTCGTCGGGGGTCAAAAACAGCTTGACGATCTCCATGCATCCCTTCTGGCTGAGCCGGAACTGTCCGTCGGTGTGGGCGTCCTGGCCCCGGTTGACGGTGGCACGGCACAGAGAGTAGTTGGGGTCGTGCTTATTGAGCCAGTAAAACTCGTCCAGCACCGAAGCCCCGGGCTTCTCCAGGGAGGGGATGGAGCGGAACAGGTCCCACAGGCACTCAAAGTGGTCCTCCATCTCCCGGCCGCCCCGCATGACATAGCCACGGCTGGGGTCAAAAATGCCGTCGCAGGCGCCTCCCGCCACGTCCATGGCCTCCAGAATGTGGATGTGGCCCCCCTTCATCTGGCCGTCTCGGACCAGGAAACAGGCCGCCGCCAGGCTGGCCAGACCGCTGCCCACCAGATAGGCGTGCTTCTCGTCCACGCCCTGGGGCTTTTCCGGGCGGGCAAAGGCCTCATAGTTGCCCTTGGTATAGTAAATGCCCTTGCTGTTTTTCTTCTGCTTTCCCAGCTCGGTGTTCCGGTACTCCTGCTGGGCCTGGAGCTGGCCCTGCTTGGCCGCCTGCTTTTTCTTGGTGAAAAACACCGCCGCGCCTGTGCCAGCCAGTCCGGCTGAGGCAGCGGTGAGGGCTGCAATTTGCTTTCGATCCATAGAGGATAACCACCTTTCTATCATTACCGCTTTTACGGCAGGTCTGCTTGATGGTGTTATTCTACCCCCGTGCCCAGGAAAAAACCATAAACAGATGAGGGCGAATGATAAAAATTTTATCATTCGCCCTCATCTGTAAAGTTAATTATCTCCCCGGTGTGGGTCTGCAAAATTGGCGATGGAGTTGGCCACATTCCCCTGCACCGTGAGGCTAATCCGATGGGCCAAGGTGTGGTAGTCCTCCCCCATGCCCTTCTGAATCCAGTCCAGCATAATCCCCACAAAGCTATACTTGTAGAAATCCGCGATAAACGTCTTATCCTCTTCGGAAATCGCCAGCCCCTGGCTTTTTTCATCCACCACGCCCCGAATCAGGCCATAGGTCAGCTGGAACAGGTAGCGCTCCATGCGCTCCCGGCTGATGCAGCGGTAGGCGTTGAGCACAAAGGGTCGGTTCTCCAACACCGCTTCAAAGATCTGGGTCAGCCCCTCCTGCCAGGTGTCGTAGGTCTTTTTCCCCTGTAGGGCCCGGGTGGCGTCCTCCACACAGGTCCACTCCACCAGGTCGTAGATGTCTTTAAAGTGGTAGTAAAACGCCATACGGCTCATGCCGCAGTCGCTGGTCAAGTCCTGAATCGTGATTTTATCCAACGGCTTTTTCAGCATCCACCTCTTTAGGGATGCCGACAGCGTCTGTTTGGTGGCATTCATGGAACTTCCCCCTTCTGCGCGTTCTCATAAAGACATACCGCCTGTGTCCGTGGGGACACAGGCGGTATGATGTCTCACATGGTAGGGCAGGCGTCCTTCCACTTACTCGTGGTCGTGATCGCAACCGCAGTCACAGCCGCAGCCGCACTCGTCGTCCTCGCCCTCAAAGTCCAGAGCGAACTTCTGGCCACACTTGGGGCAGTCGATGACGCCGGCCTCCAGCACTTCGTCGTCAATCACCAGGCTCTCCCCGCAGTTGGGGCAGTCCACCTCGAAGAAGTCCTCGTCGTCCAGATCGTCGTCGCAGCCCAAATCGTGAGCGCAGCAGCAATCGTCCTCGTCGTCCTCGCCCACAATGGCCTCCACGTCGGCCAGGTCGTCAGAAATGGCGTCGATCTCCTCACCAAACTCGTCCAGGGTAGCGTCCACGGTGTCCAGCTGATCGCCGACCTCACGCAGGACGTCCAGCACCTCGGCCAACACCTTGGCCTCGCCGCTCTCGGACTTGTCCAGGCCCATGCCGTCAAACATGCCCTGGATATACGCAACCTTCTCAGAAATGGTCATGATGATATCTCCTTCCAGAGTGCAAATTGAATGGGTTGGAATGAAGTGGGGCAATTAGCCCTTGAGCCAAATTAGCCCTTGCAACGCTCCATATACTCGCCAGTGCGGGTAGCCCCAGCAAACCACGGTTTGCCGGGGACCCCGTGATTTCAAATCCTCGGGCGAAGTCAATTCGCCCTGCGGCAAGATTTTGGGCTTGGCCCAAAATGCTTGTACGCACTACGTGCGCCCCGCTTTGCGGGGTAATCGATACCCGCAAGGAAATCTCGGCGTGTTTGAATTACTTTACAGCTAATTAGCCCTTGCAGCGCTCCATATACTCGCCAGTGCGGGTAGCCCCAGCAAACCACGGTTTGCCGGGGACCCCGTGATTTCAAATCCTCGGGCGAAGTCAATTCGCCCTGCGGCAAGATTTTGGGCTTGGCCCAAAATGCTTGTACGCACTACGTGCGCCCCGCTTTGCGGGGTAATCGATACCCGCAAGGAAATCTCGGCGTGTTTGAATTACTTTACAGCTAATTAGCCCTTGCAGCGCTCCATATACTCGCCAGTGCGGGTATCGATGCGGATACGGTCGCCAGCGTTGATGAACAGGGGCACCTTGATCTCAGCGCCGGTCTCCAGGGTGGCGGGCTTGGTGACGTTGGTGGCGGTGTCGCCCTTGATGCCGGGCTCGGTCTCAGTGACCTCCAGGTCCACGAAGTTGGGGGGCTCCACGCCGAACACGCTGCCCTTGTAGGACATGATCTTGCAGGACATGTTCTCCTTGACGAACTTGAAGTTGTCGCCCAGGACGCTCTTGTTCACGGGGAGCATGTCGTAGGTCTCCATGTCCATGAAGTAGTACAGATCGCCATCGTTGTAGCTGTACTCCATCTCCTTGCGGTCCACGAAGGCCTGCTCGAACTTAGCAGTGGGGTTGAAAGAAGTCTCGGTGACAGCACCGGTGATGACGTTCTTCATCTTGGTACGCACGAAAGCGGCGCCCTTACCGGGCTTGACGTGCTGGAACTCGACAACCTGCATCACCTTTCCGTCCATCTCAAAGGTCACGCCGTTGCGGAAATCACCTGCGGTAATCATTGCCATTGGTCTCGTCCTCCAATATAAAAGTTTGGGAATCCAAAGTATAATTCACTGTATTATACCCTATCTCCCCTTTTTTTGCAAGGGGGTCACCCACAATTCTCACAGAGAAATGGGAAAACTCTTGGGTGGGTCTGATTTGCTTACAGAATGATCAAATCCTTGGGGGAAGCGGTGATGTCCACGCAGCCCTCGTCGGTCAGCCACAGCACATCCTCAATGCGCACGCCGAACTTGCCGGGCAGGTAGATGCCGGGCTCGGCGGACAGGGTGGCCCCGGAGGGGATGGTCTGGGTCCAGAAGGGAGAGAAGCGGGGATTCTCGTGGATTTCAATGCCCAGGGAGTGGCCGAAGCCATGTCCGAAGTATTCCCCGTATCCGGCGTCGGCAATCACCTTGGCGGCGGTGTTGTGCACCACATCGCCGGTGACGCCGCCGTGGGCGGCGGCAATGCCAGCCAGCTGGGCCTTCAGAACGGTGTCATACACCAGGCGCATCTCGTCGGTGGGCTCGCCCACGGCCACGGTACGGGTCATGTCAGAGCAGTAGCCACCCACCACACAGCCGAAGTCCATGGTGACAAACTGGCCCTTCTCGATGACCGACAGGCCGGGCACGGCGTGGGGCTTGGAGCCGTTGGCACCGCTGGCCACGATGGGGTCGAAGGAGTTGCGCTGGGCGCCCTTGCTGGCCATGATGTAGGTCAGGCGGGCGGCGATCTCGCTCTCGGTGACACCGGGCTTCACATAGTTCAAAATCTCGGTAAAGGCCTCGTCGGTGATGCGCTGGGCCTCCCGCATGACGGCCAGCTCCTCCTCGTCCTTGACCATGCGCAGGCGGGTCAGGAGGTCGGAGGCAGGCACCAGCTCCACCCCGGGCAGGGCCTCCTGCCACAGCTTGTACTGGTGTACGTTCATGCCCTCGTCCTCAAAGCCCAGCTTTTTCACGTTGTGGGTGGCCACCAGGGACATCACCAGCTGGCGGTAGCTCTGGCCGGAGCGCAGCACGTCCACGTGGGCCCCGGTGATCTCCTGGTTGGCGGCCTCAATGTACCGGGAGTCGGTGTAGTACCAGCACTCCTGGGAAGTGATGAGGGCCACGCCCTCCCCGTGGAAGCCCATGGCATAGAACTCGCCGGGCTCGGAGGTCACCAGCATGGCGTCCAGGCCCAGGTTGTGCAGTTCCTTGGCAATATTCTTGATGTGATTCATGAACAATACACTCCTTTGCAGAATATATGGAATGATCAGGTCTTAACTCTATCTAAAATCTAGGGCAAAGCGCCCGCATTCTCCCTCAGTCAGCTTGCGCTGACAGCTCCCTCCCGGAGGGAGCCGTGATTCAAAGATAACTCTGATAAATGCGTTTCATGGTCAAGGCGTCCTCCGCCTGGGTGCCCGCACTCTCGCAGATAAAGGTGGGGCTCCACCCCCGCTCTGCCACGGCCTGGGCCAGGGGCTCCCAGGCGGGGCCGTAGCCGCCGTCGTCGTCAAAGGTGCGATGACACTTCTCACCCCCGTTGGGGGTAAATTCAATGTGGGAGAAATGGCTGTGGAAGCGGCTGGCCCGGTCGGTGCCCAGCTCGGACTCCATGCGGGAGAGCATCCGCTCCACCGCCTCGGCCCCCTCGTCCTTGCCCAGAGAGCGGGCGTACAGGTGGCCGAAGTCCACGCAGGGGATGAGGCTCTCGTGGACCTGGCACAGGCGCAGCACTTCGTCCAGGTCGCCTAGTTGGTTGATCTTGCCCATGGTCTCCGGGCACAGGGTGATGTGTCCAAAGCCCTGGTCCTGGCACACTGCCACAATTCTCCTTAGAAACGGCAGGGCGATGTTCATGGCCTCCTCCCGGGTGCGCTTCATGAGGGCCCCGGAGTGGATGACCACCCGGGTGGCTCCCATCTGATCGGCCACCAGGCAGCTGGAAGTGATATAGCCGATGGTCTTCTCCTGGGACTCCGGGTCCGGGTTTGCCAAGTTGATGAAGTAGGGGGCGTGGAGGGACAGGGCCACACCGTGCTCCTGGGCTTGCCGACCCAGCGCCACGGCGGTGTCCTCTTTCACCCGCACCCCTTTGCCGCACTGGTACTCATAGCAGTCCAGGCCCAGCTCGCCCAGCCATCGTGGGGCGTCCACCGAGGACTTGTAGGGGAAGCTCTCTGCGTTGCCCGCAGGTCCGAATGTTGCACTCACAGTCTCTCACCTCCTGCGGATAGGAGCCGGAAGGGCACCTCTACGGCGTAGCGCAGATACCGCCCTGGGTTGCCCGCCAGGCGGATGGGCTTGACCAAAATGGTGGTCACTCCCGCCCGGTTGCCACCCAGCACGTCGGTAAACACCTGGTCCCCCACAATGGCGGTCTCCTGGGGTGTCACCCCCATCTGATCCATGGCCTTAAAAAAGGACGGGGTCTTGGGCTTCCCGGCGTGGCCGATATAGGGCACCTCCAGCCCATTGGCAAAGGTGGAGGGGCGTTGGGCGTGGCGGTTGTTGGACAGCACAAAGAGGGTGACTCCGTGGGCGGCCAGATCATCCCGCCACGCCTTTAACTTCTCGTCGGGCAGGGGCACACCGTAGGGCACCAGGGTGTTGTCCAGGTCGGCCAGCAGCAGCCGAATCCCTCGGCGTTGGAGGGCCTCTCCGGTCAATTGATATATATTGTCAGCCACGTGGCTGGCGCGAAATAAGGGCATAGCTCACCTTCTATTCTGCTCAACAAGAGCATAGGATTCCAATAGGGCGTATCTGAAAAATAAGAAATCGACGAATTTTCCACAAGCAACAGACAGATACAAGGCAAAAAACGCAGGAATCCTGGATGGATTCCGAGTATTTTTAACGCAGTAGCTGGCATTGATTGCTGGAAAAGTCAAGGATTTCGACTTTTCAGATCGCCCCTCGGACATGTTATCACAAATCCACTTCACTCACAAGGGGGAACCTACCATGACCCAAGTTCTCTTGGCGGCCCATCCCTCCGCCAATCTCTCCCATCCCCAGGCCATCCCCGCCCACATGGCCTACCGCATCGGGCCGGGCCCAAAACTGCTGGGAATGCGTCTGCCGCCCCAGCTGCGGGGCGGGGTGATGCTGCTGGACTGCCGGGACCACGACGGCAGCGGCGACCCCATCCCCTGCTGTCGTCAAATCCTGTGGGAGTGCCGCCACCGGGGGTACTCCGGCATTGTCTGCGACTTTGAAGGGGCGCCTGCGGGCTGTCTGGGGCGCATCGTCCATATCCTAGACCGCAACTGTCAGGCCCAGGGGTGGACCCTGGACGTGCCGCCCCAATTCGCCCCCTTTGCCCCAGGGGGCCGGGTGCTGGTGTCCTCGGTGGTGACGGCGGGTACCCTGCGCCGACGACTGCAAGAGGCAGTGGAGCGCCACGGGGCACCTCGCACCACCCTGGCGGTGGAGTGGGTGCGGGAGGATTTCCCCCTCCCCGCCCAGCGCCGGGGCACCCCCATCTCCTTGCAACATCTGGAGCATCAGATGGGGCGGTTGGAGCCTGCGGTGTTTTACGACCGTGGGCTGTGCGCCCACTACTACACCTACATGGCCGCCGGAGGACAGGCCCACTTTGTCCTCTATGACACCTCCCAATCCATCCACGAAAAAGTGAAGTTGGCCCGGGAGATGCACCTGGGGGCAGTGCTGCTGCCGGGGCCCGAGGTGGAGGGGTGCTTGGACCAGGTGCTGGCCTAGCGGACACCTTGCCTTTTCCCTGCCTTTTTTGTACAATGGTGGGGAGAGGTGATGTTTTATGTTTGATTTGTTTTTTCTCCAATGCAAAACTGAGATTTACAAATCCAGGTTCCTGAAACAGCCATGGTATGCCATCGTCCTGTTGCTCCTGCTCATTGCAGCCAGCCTGGGCATGTTCGTCTCATCCTTTATCTTTCAAAATGCAGCGTGTACCCTCATCTGCTGCGGCATAATGTTGTTATTAACTTTATTCGTAGCTTATCTGGACCACCGCAGAAACAAGCAGGCCAATACCATCGCCGAACTCTATCAAGCCCAGACCATCGGTCCGCTGGAGGCCTTGCTGAAAAGCCATCCCTACCGTCTCTACCACACCGCCGGGCTGGATTGGCTCATCGACTGCTGTGACCAGCATATCCAGCCGCCGCAGAAGCCCGCTCCCACCTCGGTGCTCCCCTACATTTTTTCCATTTTCACCCTGGCCTATGGCCTGGTGCTCAAGGAGATGACCACCGACGATGTGGTCCTCACCACGATGTCCCTTCTGGCCCTGCTTCTGGTTTGGGAGATCGCCAACCGCACCGTGGTGGCCGCCTGGGTGGACTGGTACCGCAATCCCAACAAGCTGGTGTACCAGCGGCTGAAACGGGATTTGGAATACATCCGGGTCCAGCTTCCAAACTCAAAGAACCCCCAACACCGTCCCCCCAATCAGGGACCAAGCAAGTCCCAACCCAAGGGTCCCAACAAAGGGCAAAGCAAGCCCCAATCCAAGGGAGCGAACAAAGGACAGAACAAGAACCAATCTCGTAAATAATTGGGTTCGAAATGCGAAACACCCGCCACCTGTTCCCAGGTGGCGGGTGTTTGATTCATCAATAGTACTTCTTGCGGTTCTTACGAGCGGCCTCGCTCTTCTTGCGGCGCTTGACGCTGGGGCTGTCATAGAACTCGCGCTTACGCACCTCGGCCAGCACGCCGGACTTGGCGCAGCTACGCTTGAAGCGCTTCAGAGCGTTCTCCAGAGACTCGCCCTCACGGACATGAATTTCGGACATCTATATTTCCCTCCCTCCGAGGCATCCGGCTTCATCCAGGATGCTTTAAGGGCCATTTCGTATGGCTTTAACAGTGGTATTATATGAAAAATCCAGCCCATTGTCAACTAGATTTTTATATAAAAAAATTTTTCTCTCTTCTTCCCTCTTCTACACCTCACATTTGGTCCCTCTCTGTGCCCCTTCTCTGGATTCTCTTCCCCTCTGGGTATCTTTTGGCTTCATTTCACATTTTCCCAATTTACCCCTTGGTCCCCCTGCTTTTCTTGTGTATTGCGCACACTTCCACTTCATGGTACAATTGACACACCCTTGAGAGAAAGGAAATGAGATTGATATGAAATTGCACGGAAGACAACTTGCAGCTGGCTGTATGGCCGGTGTTCTGGCCTTGGGGCTGGGCGGCACCGGCATCAGCTTTGCCCAGAGCAGAGGGATGGACTTGGCGCACATCAAGGGCTCCAATCAGGAGCTGGTGGCCATGCTGGAGCAGACCAACCCTGAGACCTATGTGGCCCACGATGACATCATCATCACTCAACCGCAGTTTGAGGAGATCGGTGCCAAGGCCGTGGAGGTCACCCAGGACAAGTCCAGCGACTACGAAAAGGTGGTTGCCATCAAAGATTGGGTCAACAAGCACATCGCCTACGACTACGACAACAGCGTCAAAGACCAAAACGCCTACACCGCCTTTATTGAAGGGGAAGGCATCTGCCAGGCCTATTCCAACCTGACCAAGGCCATGCTCTCCTATCTGGAGATCCCCTGCATCCTGGTCAACGGCGACTCCGCCTATGGCGGCCACGCCTGGAATATGGCGTATGTGGAGGATGGGTGGATTTTTGTGGACTCCACCTGGGGTGCCATCTACGACGATGTGGACACCTTCAGCAAAGACCACAAGCCCTATTTCAGTGACAGCCTGTACCAGGTCGTGGGCGACTACGCCTTTACCTATCACAATGGCGTGGCAGTGTGCGACTACCTGGGCAGTGAGACCCACTGGGACATTCCCGACACCTTCTACGATGTCCCCACCACCGCCTTGGCACCCAAGCTGTTCAATGATGAGGCTGCCGACAAAATTCAAAGCATTTCCTTCCCCGAAACCCTGAAAAACATTGACAACATCGACTACGCCTTCGACTCCTTCACCAGCCTGACCCAGATCACGGTGGACCAGGACAACCCCTACTTCACCGCTCAGGACGGGGTGCTCTATGACAACGATATCAAAGAACTCTTGGTCTACCCTGCCGCCGCCACCCGTACCCAGTTCCAGATTCCCGATACTGTGACCACCCTGGGTGAGTGCGTGTTCCGGGAAAATGCCGCCCTCAAAGACATTCTCATTCCCCCGTCGGTGACCCAGCTGGGCAAGGACCTGTTCCACAGCAAGGACGTCACCATCTACGCCCAGGCAGGCAGTGCCGCTGCCCAATATGCCACCGCCAACGGCCTGACCCTCAAGGATATGGACCAGTTCCCCCAGACTCCCACCCCGCCGGAAGACGTGGACACCACTCTGCTGGAAAAGACCGTGGCGTATGCCCTGACCCTGTCCACCGACGGCGTCACCACCTCTGCCAAAAAGGCCTTTGAGCAGGCGCTGGCCAATGCCCAGGCGGTGCTGGCCAAGGAGAACCCCACCCAGGAGGAGGTCAACGCCGCTTGGGACGCCCTGCTGGAGGGCATTTGGGGCCTGGGCATCACCCAGGGTGACAAGAGCACCCTGGAGCAGCTCATCACCAAAGCAGAGAGCATGGTGGAAGACAAGTATGTGCCCCAGTACTGGGGTATGCTGGAGACCGCCCTGGTTGAAGCCCGTGCCATGATGGACAACGGGGACGCTCTGGACGAGGACATCCAGCCCGTGGCCGACAACCTGCTGAATGCCATTCTGGCTCAGCGGCTCAAGGCCAACAAGGAAAATCTGGAAGACCTTCTGGGCAAGGCTGAGAACATCGACCTGGACGGCTACACCGCCGAGAGCGTGGCAGAGTTCCAGGCCGCCCTGGCTGCGGTGCAAACCCTGATGGCAGACGAGACCATCAGCGTGGACGACCAGGACACCGTGGACGCCGCTGCCGCCCGCCTGGCCGCCGCCA
>ERZ1643249.5344-NODE-5344-length-10321-cov-3.750731_pt1 | contig 10321 bp, 12 predicted proteins | sample MGYA00579263_ERZ1643249 | MGnify/ENA primary metagenome ERZ1643249 (study PRJEB29033, sample SAMEA4952264) | chicken gut metagenome | biome: Broiler Chicken; feature: Gastrointestinal Tract; material: Caecum | place: Ireland | collected 2018 | study: Broiler...
GAAGGCGTTCGGATCACTGTTGTACGCGCGGACAGCCATGCGGCAGTAACAACGCCGATTGACCTGACTAATAAAGCTCCCGCATCCTCCATCTATCATTTTGGGAAAGTCAGTAAAATCCAATATAACAATGGAAGCGGCTTATCGCCAGTACAGGGGGGCTACTCCTGCATCAAACCTACGCAAAAAATTCCGAGAATCATAAGTGATAGCGGAAAAAACAACATTGAGGCGATTAAAAGCTACTTCACCGATGAACAGATCATCAAGGCAATTGCCAATTATAGTGGAATGGACTTTGAAACCCTCATCAGCGGTGAGTTCAAGCTGTTGCTGGAACCAATCGCCTACTATAAGTTCGAAGGCGTCATGATTGCGACTACTGCCACAGAAGCCGCCCTCTATGATGAGGTTGTGAATGGACATCTTCGCACTTGGATGCGGGACCTGACCCACAAGAACCTGCCGCTTTCCATGTTCCTGGAGGTCCCGGACCTGGGATATCCAGCCTGGTCCGGCTCTACTACCCAGCACGCCAGCAACTCGGACATCAAATTCTCTCTGGGACTCGGCATCGTCCGGTTTCAGGAGCAGCCGGAAGAACCGGAAATCTCTACCTATGACTATGAGTATAGGACAGATACGGAGGTCATTACGGCTGTGGAAATCAGCGGAGGCCAGAGCGACCCGGATGATCCGGTAACAGTCCAGTTTCACATTGACGGAACAACCTACACGGTGGACAATGTCTATTATCCGGACGGAGATTCCCAGCTGGCCTGGGTGCGCTGGACTACGCCGGACGAACCCCAGGAGATAACCATTGATGTGGATGTATCAGGCCCCGGTTCCGCCCAGGCTACCATCCACTGCAGGATTGTGGATCTGGACGAAAACCCGCCTCCCAACCCGGTGGCGGACGACCGCAATGATTCGTTTTCGCCATCGCCTGTACCGGACCGGGAGGAACGGACAGAAGCCGATTGGAGCATCTGGAAGCCATGGTGGCAAGAACACTGGATTTGGCACAGCACTGGAAATAGCAGCGGTTACTGGTGCGACCATGGTTGGTGGGAATTCGATTCGGAGCAGTACAGCGCAAGCCTGTCCGCCACTATGGAAATTAACACAGATGCAAAAAATCCCACTGCCAGCGGCAATACCATGAAATCCGGCTATGGCATCAACCAAGTGGTTACAGCCCGCGTGAACAGTTCCCAGCGGTCAGCAACCACGGCACTCCAGAACGCTGTCAGCTATTTCCCGGAATTCAATTACGAAACTTATTGGCGGCTGCTGGAACGGATGTCCATCACCCCGTCCTCTTCCCGGCTTGAGTTCAAGAAAAACGAATACAGCACCTATGACCGGCGCACCCATTTCAGCCCCATATGGTATCCAGACGGGGCATATGAAGTGAACACCTGGGTCATCGACTGCTGGACGCCAGCCGGTATGCTTTCAGTCAATCTTACAGATTCCCTGACCATTCAGGGCGACCTGTGGGAGGACTGGCATATCGCCCCGCTGAATCTGTAATTCAGGATGGTGACTGCGTAATGGGGAAAAGCGGATTTCCAATCATATGGACCAGAGAAAAAATCGAGAAGGCATTTTCGGCTTTTGTCCAAAAGAACAGGCGGCTGCCTGTAGCTCGGGAGATGAAACCGCAATGCGGCCTGCCATCAAGAAAAACATTCCATGCCACCATGGGAATGCCCTTCCAGGAATACGCAGCCCAGCATTACCCGGAATTGCTTTCCCTTCGAAATGACCGCCACACCAGCCTCATTCAAAAATACCGTCATGAAATACGGGAATGGTCGCTTGAACGCCTTGTAAAGGCAGAAAAAGCCTTTTTTCAAGAACACGGGCGGATGCCGGAAAGTTATGAATATACAGACTCCAATGGCCTTCCCATGTATTCCGTATTCTGCAAACTTGCAATCGAAGCGTATGAGAACACATTAGCCGCGCAGTTTCAAAAGCTGCCGGAACAGGACACAGAAGATGAAACCGTTGATTTCGACGATTCGGATGACTTATCAATGCGTATGGACTTCCATATATGAGCAGAGATACACAAAAGAGCCGCGGGATTCATAACCCGCGGCTTTATCTATTTATTTTCTGAAAGGTGGCTTTAATTTATGCTCAAAAAGTACGGTAAGGTTATTTGCTCCATCATGCTGCTGGCTCTCTTAGTCTGCCTGTTCAGCACAACCGTGCTGGCAGCAGGTTCCGGAGATGTAGCCGGAGCCATCGAGAGTACCTGGACGGATGCCTCCGACCAGATCAAGGAAGTGGTCAACAATGTTGTTTTCCCTGTAATCGACCTGATTCTGGCAGTGTTCTTTTTTGCAAAATTAGGCATGGCTTACTTTGATTATAGGAAACACGGTCAGTTTGAGTGGACCGCGCCGGCGATTTTGTTCGCCTGCCTGATTTTTACCCTGACTGCCCCCACTTATGTCTGGAGCATTCTGGGGATGTAACCCCAATCTTCAAGCTCAAAGTGCGTTGGAAAGGAGACTGGAGAATATGTTGGATTGGTATATGAGGTTGACAATTGTGAACACAGAAGGCGGGCAGACTGCAATGGCAATGTATCCGGCCAGTTTATATTCTATCCTGGAAACAATGGACGAATGCCAAATTCCTTACGGAAGTGGCCAATACCGGCACTTAGCCGTCAGCGCAAATGGCGTCCCCGCCGACAATTTGCAAGCAGCGCTTGCTCCTGTTATTGAAAATGAAGAAAATCCTCCGTCTATCCGAGAATTGAACGGACTGGGAAAACTGATTCAGCAGATGACCGATCAAGAACGGGAACAATTAACAGAAGCGCTGCTTGCGTCACCAAAAACATCTGTCTCTGACACTTTCGATGTGATACAGCGTATCTGCCCGGAAACAGAAATACAGCATTCAAAAGAATATTTTGCCGATCGCTCTGTCCGGCTGTCAGAGCATGATCCATACATCCGCATCCAGTTCATTCATGAAGGAGATGACCCCAGCGATGAAAAGGCAGGCATCTGGGTAGACTGTCCAGCAAGTGAGGAACAGATTTCCAAAATCGCCCAGGCAGCAGGCGTCGAATCTTTGGAAGAACTGGAAGTTAATATGATGGATGGAGTTTTGGCATTTAGTGATCTTCCCTTATTGGAATCAGACGATCCATTCCAATCCGCTCAGACTTTCTGTTCGCTTAATCAACTGGCTGCTGCAATGCAAGAACATGATGTTCTGCCAAATATTGGAAAATTCAAAGCGATTTTATATTATGAAGACTGCATGGATCTTGATGCAGCCACAGAACTGACTGGCAAATTGGATGAATATGAATTTTTCCGCAGGCATGAGTTGGAGCATCGTTTTCAGGAAACAGGTCATTCTGCCATTGATGACGACATCCTGGATGAACTCCAAATTGAAGAAACGCCGTATGGCTTTATCCGTAAAGCAGATGGACTGGAAATGGATGAAATGCTGCTAAGCCTTTGATCAGGAGCAGAGGAAAAATCACTTATCAATCTTTGAAATGGAGGAAGCCTATGACACAAGAAGCATTTGAGCAGAAAATACGGGCACTGCTGCCAGAGGCATCGTCCGGCGCAATGGAGCATTGGCTGCAGTACGCTAACGAGCTGGAAAATGATAAAATACAGCCGAAATCGGATTTTTTTGATTCTGTATATGTGGAATTATCCTTAATCAAGTACCACTACAATATTGAAACCGCTACGGCGCTGGTTAATTACGCAGTACTCTTTGTTTTCAACCCTTTTGAGCTCCGCAAGGCAGCCAATCTTATGCGCAATGGATGGCCACTGAACAAAATTGCAGACTATACCGTCGAATACGATTGCGACCCAACAGCTGAGGAATACAAAGAATCCAAGGCAGTCCTAAAGGCATTTCAAGATAATGGCGAAGACCCGATCGATTATCTGGAAAAGCAAGCGCAACTGCAAAGTCAGTTCTCAATGACTTGAGTAACCAGGAGGACGATTCATGATATATCCGATTGCGAACCCCACTGAAAACCAGATGATTGCGCTGGCCAACGAACTGTACCAGCTGTCCGGCGGGATGTGTCAGGCAGGCGCCGGCCCCTATGGCATCGGCGTTTCCACGGATATCCGTTCCCCTATCGGCCTGTTCTTCTCTATTGAGCCGGACCCTTTTCAGGACGATCAGCTGTTCCCGGATGAAATTTCGGAATATACCGTTACGGTGGCCGCTTTTTGGCGGGACAAAAACGAGTGCCTTACACCGGACGAAATGGAGCAGCTCCCGCAAAGCTCCAACCCGGAGGTCCAGACACTGGCAAACACGCTCCTGCACTTGAAAGACAAGTCCTGGACTGTGAGCAGCGGCCAATATCGGGAGGCGTTTCAAATTCTCGCAGATGCAGAATTGCTCGAAGTGTATGGCTGGGCTGCTCCGAATGAGCAAGGCCAGACCGAACCGGAATTAGGAATGTAAGGAACACAGATCTCCAGCAGAGAATACGAAATAAAGAGGACGGTGAAAGGGGCAATGAACCATTTTGAGCGAGAACTGAAAAAAATCCTTGCCCAGAGCAAGGAAGCTGTCCGCACATCCTATGTCGGCAGAGCCGCATATATCCAGCTTGACCCGGAACTGCGGGCCAAGCTGGAATTTGTTTCCATGCACATCGCAGACCAATACAACGCTCTCAAATTAACCATTCTCAATCGGACTGACGGGAAAGTGGACGTCAACGTCCTCCGTTTTGAGGATTTGCTGGGAAAGAAAAAGGTCAGCAATCCCAATTTTCCAGATGGAATTTCTCCGCACATTTGGGATAATTATGGTAAAGCAGCCTGGTATGTGTACCAGCCCACACAGGCAGATTACAAGACTCTGGCTGCCGCTGTGGACGAGTATCTGCAAATATTCTATAAGCAGGAGGAAACACAAAAGAATATCCAGCAAATGTACTGACCACACCGAAACAAACAGGGGCCGTGCCAAGCCACAGCTCCTGTTTACTGACCGAAGTATGGTGGCAGAAGGCACAGCCCCCTTTTACACAAAGGGGTGAAACTGACATGCTTCTCTTCGACTTCCTCTTAGGGGATTTGATGGACCAGTTTCTTGACTGGATCTACAGCCAGCTCATCGGGTTTTTCGGCAATTTCTTTTCTGTGATGGGCAACATGGGCATTGAACTCTTTGAAATGAACTGGGTCAAGTCCATTATCCTCTTTTTTTCCTATCTGGCCTGGGCTTTGTATGGCGTCGGACTGGTGGCAGCCATTTTTGAGGTGGGGATCGAGTATCAGACCGGCCGCGCCAACGTGAAAGACGCAGCCCTCAACGCCGTCAAAGGCTTTTTTGCTGTCGGGTGTTTCACACTGATCCCGGTAGAGCTATATAAACTTTCCGTTACACTGCAGGCCAGCCTAACCTCCGGGATCACAGGATTCGGAAAAGGCATTGATGAGATTTCCACGGAAATGATGGACTCCCTGTACAGCTTTGATATCGGTTCCGCAGCCGCATCCGGTATTTTGGGAGGCATCACCGGTTCAACCAGCGGAATCCTGGTCCTGTTCCTGATTTTCATGATGGGCTATGCCATCATGAAATGCTTTTTCTCGAACCTCAAAAGAGGCGGGATTCTGTTAATTCAAATTGCGGTTGGTTCCCTGTATATGTTTTCCGTACCGCGGGGGTACCTGGACGGTTTTACGCAATGGTGCAAACAGATTATCGGGCTGTGCTTAACCACTTTCCTGCAAGCAACAATTCTGACTGCCGGACTATTGACCCTGAAAGATTACGCCCTGCTTGGGATTGGTCTGATGCTGTCAGCTACCGAGGTCCCGCGGATCTGCGGCGCCTTTGGCCTGGACACCTCCACCAAGGCCAACATTACCTCCGCTGTTTACGCGGCGCAGTCAGCGGTCAATACCACCCGGACGATCATCAAAGCAGTGGGGGCGGCGAAATGAGAGAGAATAAACTGATTTACATTGCCTCCCCTTATGCCGGGAACATTGCGGAAAATACCGCGTTCGCGCAAAAAGCCTGCCGCTACGCCATCCGTCTGGGATACACGCCGATAGCAGTCCACCTTTTATATCCGCAGATGCTGGACGACAGCAATCCCGCAGAACGGGAAATGGGCCTTTGGCTTGGCTGGCAGATTTTAAGGCGATGTGACGAACTGTGGGTCTGCGGCAACAGGCTCAGTTCCGGCATGGCGCGGGAAATCGCCGAAGCGGACAGCCTGAAGCTGCCTATCAAACGCATTTCTTTTGATGAAATCCAGAAAGAACAACTGCCCGCTGAGATGGAAATGCCTATTCCAGGGCAGGATATGGAGATGGCGTAGTGCCTACGCTGGGCAGCCTGTTCGATGGGATCGGCGGCTTCCCACTGGCGGCAGTTCACAGCGGAATTGTACCGGTATGGGCCAGCGAAATCGAAGCCTTTCCCATTGAGGTGACAAAAAAGCGGTTCCCGGCAATGCTCCACGTCGGGGACATCACAAAACTAAACGGCGCCGAACTGCCTCCAGTGGATATCATCACCGGGGGTTCCCCCTGTCAGGATCTCAGCGTGGCGGGGGCCCGGGCCGGTCTTACCGGGGCGCGATCCGGCCTGTTTATGGAGCAGATCCGTATCGTAAAGGAGATGAGAGAAGCTGATGAGAGACACGGAAGAACAGCTGACACTGTTCGACCTCGATACATGGCATGGGAAAATGTTCCCGGAGCCTTCAGCAGTGCAGGCGGAGAGGACTTCCGGGTTGTCCTGGAGGAAATCGTCCGAATTAAAGACAGCGCCTGTACAGTGCCTCGACCTGACACCGGGACATGGGAATCTGCTGGGGCAATCCTATTGGGAAATCAATTCAGCTTGGCTTGGCGAGTACTGGACGCTCAATACTGGGGTGTCGCCCAGCGAAGAAAGAGAATCTTCCTTGTCGCAGATTTTGCAGGACGATCCGCCATCCAAATACTATTTGAGCAGAACCGCCTGTCTGGGAATCCTGCGCCGCGCGGAAGCCAGGGGTAAGGCTCTGCCGCCTCAGCTCCGGGAGGCGCTGATGATTCAGGCTGAACAGTCCCCATCGGATTCGGCAGATACAGCGGAAACCTGGGCAGCCGCGCCTGACGCGAATTTCTGCACGGTCACGGCTTTTGCCGCCAATCAACGGGACGAGGTGCGGGATCTGCGCGACATTGCCGCATCCCTGACTGCCCAGCCCAGTATGAAACAGCAAACCTTTGTGGCTGGAGTAACAGCCAAAGGCAACGGCGACTGCTTTTTGTCCGAGGAACGGCACACGTCCTTAAGCGGCGGTGGCGGCATGGCCGGACAGGGGTACCCATGCGTCCTGACTGCCGGCTTCTCTGCCGAGGCCGGAGCCAAGGCGGGCAGTACCGGTTACCACGAAGAAGTTGCGCCTACCCTAAAAGGTTCCTCCAGCAGCAGAGCATCTGTCCTATGTCTCAACGATCAGGGCGGGGAACGAATGGATTTGACACAGAACAAAACATCAACCTTAAGGGCCCAAATGGGCGGGCATCAGCCTATCGTCTGCCTGAACGACCAAGGCGGCAATGTCATGGCCAGCAGCGAGGATGTGGCAGGCACGCTTCGAGCCCAGGAACACGGCCATCAGCCGCTGATAATAGACGAACAACCGAAGACGCCGTCCCTTTTTGAAAATCATGGGATAGACTCCCGATACACCGGACCTCATGCAGTAGCGCCAACCATGTCTGCCAGATACGGGACCGGAGGCAATAATGTCCCTTTGGTGACGCAAAATGAAACAATCTGTATCGATAAGGACGGCCCAGAGCATCAACAGGCAGATCAGCACACAATGTTCAGCCGCCAGCGTGTGGATGTCTTCAGGGGTGACAGCATAACAAGCACCCAAAGCGCCCGCCAGCATAAGGACGCGACGGATTTGGTTGTCGACCCGGCAGCCTCCCTTGGAAATGTCCTCATGCCAGAAAAGGAAGCAGCCCATCTGATCCGCCGCCTGACTCCCCTGGAATGTGAAAGACTCCAGGGCTTTCCGGACGGATGGACAGACCTTCCCGGCGCCTCTGATTCGGCACGATATAAGGCGCTGGGGAACTCCGTGGCAATCCCCTGTGTGGATTTTGTCCTGCGGGGAATCGCCTGGGCCATTAACAATCCGGCAGATATTGACGAAAAGGAGAGGCAATCATGGAACAAATGAAAAACCTTTGCGGAATGATCCCGGAATCACTCCATAACCGGCTGATGGAAGGCAAAGATCCGAATATGACAAACGGCGAGTATCTCACCAAGGTACTCACCGCCTATCTGGACCAGCCAGCGGTCAAACCGGAGCAGCGGACCCTTGCCGTTCAGATTTCGGAAGGGATGTTCCAGCAGATCAAAGCCTATCTGGACGACCACAAGCCGCTTACCCAGAAAGCGATGGCAGTGAGGTTGGTTGAGCAGGCGCTGGATCAATGGGTTCATGACGAAGATCCATTCCCCTATAACTTAGACCTGGATAACGGCAGAGACCGGACCCTGGCTTTCGCCGTACCGGTTGACCTATTTCAGCAGGTAGAGCAGTATTTGAGCGACCACACTGGCATGACCAAGCGATCTTTTTTAGTGGGAATTGTTACCAAAGAACTCCACGCCTGGGAAATGGAACAGGAACAGAATCAGGATGAGGCGCAGTACCATCAAGCTGAACAAATGCAGGATGAGCAGGAACAGGTCAGTCAGGAACAAGGTGAGCAAGAACAAAATGAACAGGAACAAAGCAGTCAAGAGCCAGATGAACCGCAGCAGGAAGAACAGGAGCAAGATGCACCGGAATTTGGTATGACCATCACAATGTGAGGTGAGAGACTATGTATATCTATCCTGACAATTTAAAATCCAAAGCCGTCCTCTGGCTGTGGGAACTGCGGGATCTTGCGATCATCGGTGTAGGCGCTTTAATTTCTGTTTTTGCCATGGCGCAGCTGGGATTTCTGCCTCCTTTGGTCATTACCGCGGCCTACGCATTTCTTTCTATCCGGATGGAGGACACCAGTATCCTGGATTTCCTGCGCTACGCGATCCGATATTTTCTCCTGAACCAGCAGACTTACGCCTGGGGACTGGGCAATCCAACCAAGGAGGAATAGAAAATGGGCAGTAAAAAAGAAGCGAAAACCAAACAAACCACCCGGCAGCTCATCGGGATCAACGAGATTACTGACAGCGGGCTGATGACCGGAAGCGGACGGCTTGTATTCTTTGCCATCAAGCCCACCAATCTGTCAGTGCAGCCGCCGGAGGCTGTGGGAAGCCGGATCTATGCACTCATGACCGTCCTCAAGGGCCAGACGGAAATCGAGATGCTGGCCCTTAACTCCAAAGAAAGTTTCGAGGATAACAAACGCTTTTACCGTCAAAGGGCTGCCGAGGAAGATTTGCCGGTCATCAGCAGGCTGCTAGAGGCGGACGCCAAATCCCTGGACCGCCTGCAGGTTCAGATGGCAACCGCCCGCGAGTTCTTTATTTTGGTCCGGCTGCGGGAGGATGCGGGGACTGACCTGCACGCCCACCTTTCCCGCATCCAGAAAAGCCTGGAAGACCAGGGATTCAAGGCCAGTCTTGCCAACGGCGAAGATATGAAACGGATGCTGGGCGTGTACTTCGAACAAAACGCCACCACGGAAAAATATGAGGACTACGACGGGGAGCGCTGGATCATTCTGAACGACTGACTCGTGCCCCGCAATTCAAATGATATGGCCGTCAGGAGGTTTTCCGGGCCGTGCGAATAGTTTTTCTGTCCCATCGCCTCCTGCCGGCTCAGACAGGAGGCTTTTTGATTGGCACAATCCAGAAAAAAGAATATGCCTCGTCCTGCGGCGGAGGAACCGTATATCAAAGATTTCCTCGACATGATCGCCCCATCGGTGATTGATTTCAAGGTGGACCACTATCTGTGCGGCAATACCTGCCGCTGTGTATGGGCGCTGCGGGAATACCCCACCTCCACCGACGAGCAGGCCATCCTGCGGCACCTGGGTGAGATGGACGGGGTCACCATCCGCATCTACACCCGGCAGGTCACCCCCAGCGAGGAACGCCGGATCATCCACAACGCTGCCAACAAGCATCGGATGTCCCAATCCAGCACGGACGACCTTCAGCAAACCGTCACTGCCGAGGCAAACCTGCAGGATGTGGTCACCCTGGTGTCCTCCATGCACCGCAACCGAGAGCCCCTTCTCCATTGCGCGGCATTCTTAGAGTTGACAGCCCCAGACTACGACGCCCTGAA
>ERZ1643249.5349-NODE-5349-length-10317-cov-8.272364_pt1 | contig 10317 bp, 10 predicted proteins | sample MGYA00579263_ERZ1643249 | MGnify/ENA primary metagenome ERZ1643249 (study PRJEB29033, sample SAMEA4952264) | chicken gut metagenome | biome: Broiler Chicken; feature: Gastrointestinal Tract; material: Caecum | place: Ireland | collected 2018 | study: Broiler...
CATCCCAATATCTTCCAGAATTTTCTGGGGGATACTCGGATAACTTGTCGAGAAATAAATGAGGCGCAGACAACCGGTTGGTTGTCTGCGCCTTTGTTACGGCATATATGTAATTAGGCGGCGATTTGCCTGTGTGATGAATTAGGTTAAAAGGGATTGCACTTCATTTCTATCCCTCAATTCCTTAGTTATCTAATATCCCTCTTTGCCAATTTGGCAGCAGTAGCAATTACACCAAAAAGGAAAAAGTACACGAACATTACCCGAGGATAGAACCATATATATTCCAGCATACCAATTCCTGAAATAGCGCAGAGCGCGCCTACACCAGCAGCCAAAATATTCCTAGCTTCTTTATTGGTGCTAGAGTAGAACGTCTTTACACCTATTTTGAGCTGATATATCACCGATGCAAGAAAAGTAATTACTCCCCCAAAACCTAGCTCAACCCATATTTGAAGATAATGATTATGAGTATGGATAGGGTAATTCCCATCAAACATAGGCGGATAATGTTGGAATACCTCCGTCATAACGTCAGTGCCAAGCCCTATACCTCGCATACCATAGTCGCGGATAAGATAGACAGTTTCTTCATAAATGCTAAAACGGTACTGAAGTGAGCTATCTTCAAAATTTCCAATCGTAAGAATACGATTCATTATACTTTCAGGCAGTAAAGGTAGCGCAAGCAATCCCACCAAAAAGAAAATAGGCAGAAATCTCCAATTCATCATTGCCAGAAATATCATTACCGCCATGCCAAGTCCAACCCAACCAGTACGAAAGTAAGTAAGGCCAATAGCGATAAAACAAATTGCCATAGAAATAAACACTAGAGTTCTGCCTATCCATGTCTTGGAATTAAGTAGCAATGCCAATGTAAAGGGCATAAGCATAACCAGTATTTCTCCAAAGGCATTTGGGTTATCAAAAAAGGAATATACTCGTCCAGGCATCCCAGGGTTGAGTGCCATATCTTGTTGTGAAGGATTGACCTCAACTCCCTGCCAGCCCTGATAACAACCATAAAGGGAGGCGATCACTAGCCCAATCAAAACGATAATTAGCATAAGCTGAAGCTGTTTTGTACTTTGGATTGTATTAACTAACATGATAGTAACAAGAAAAGCTATCACATAGAAAACTAAGAATCGTAATGAAAGGCTGTTTTTGAGCCCCTGCATAAAACCGTTAGTAAAATCTGTTCCTAAACTACTAAAAAAACCATATAAAACTAATCCCATAAATAACAAAAAATAGGGACCTAATGTAGCGAGTTCTAACCGACAATCTGGCCTTGCCATCGAACCTACAAGAAACAGTAGCAGAATTAAAATCATGATACATAGGGCATAGAGGTTATTCCAGTTTCTATGAGGAACAATGAGCATAACAAGCATGAAAATGCCCAGCAAAAGATAACTTGAGGCTCCTATTGCTGAAACCACACGGAAGGTAATACTATTGCGAAAATAATTGCTTCCAATCTTGTAAATTCTTTGAACAAACGTTATTGGCAAATTAACAATCAATATAAGGACATGATAGGTAATGCTGCTAGACAAGCGTTTTGGAAGAATCCCTTCACGCCATACTAATTGACAGAACCAGCTTCCAGTTATGTTACGGCTCAACGCAAGGCCAAATTGTACAAATATTTTCCTCAATACACTATCTTTCCAAATGCTACACAATAAACTCCAACAGGTAATAAAGAAGCACCCTATGACACTATTTTGTATGATTTTCATAATGAGACTCCACTTGGATCAGATCTTTAGACACAATCAAAACCAATTTTGGAGAAAAACCTTCCTGGCCGGAAGATAGCTTCGCCTTGGCTTCCTCATACCGCATTATCCTTTTTTTTGCGAACAATTCTAAATATTCCAATGAACATAAACAGCATACTACAAGCCCAGCAGACTCCAGCAAGTCCAACCCGTAAAGAACATTCTTCCGTCAACATTGGATGATTATCTGGAACAGTAATAAGCCCAAATAAATACTTAAATGTCAGGATTAAAAATATCAGTTGTACAACAAAAAATAATAGGTTCAGGTTATGAGAACGAATAAAGAGCACTAATAACGCAATAAAAGATAGTATTGCTACGACAGTAAAACCGACGAGGAGGAATAGTGGCACCTCGGCTTCAAATGCAATCATAAAAATACTCCTTTCGTTTATTTACCAAATCATATAATATTCATACAGAATAAGTAATCTATTGTATATTTACTGCTTGTACCACTTTATCAAATAAATTAGGTTAACGAGCAGAAAAACAGACCAATGAGTAACTACAAGAAACGATATCGTCTCAACTGCGTAGTTTGCATCGTTCAGAACCATGAAAAAGGCTGTGGGAAACAACAGCAAAAGTACGATACCTGTTGCGATAAAACTCGTTGCTAAAATGCCGGTTTGATATTCATCATACTTCTTTTTCCGAATCAGCGACAACACAAGTATGCAGAGTGTGACAAGCAGATAAATATAGCCGATATACTTGAGATTGCCTTGTCTCAAAAATACAGTCCAGCCATTCCAAAATGCACTGCTCAATGACTGTCTGTGATCAAGCATGCCTAGAAATTCATCGTGGCCGCTTGTAATGATGAATATTGCTGCATAGAAAACAGATATGATAGTGATGACGGCAGCATTGATATACGGATTTTGCAGTAGCTTCATTTTCTTTTCCCCCCTTCAAAATCAAATAATTCTTCTATACTTAAATCAAAGAGTTTCGCAAGATCATACGCCAACCAAATAGAAGGATCAAATTTTCCTGTTTCAATGGCGTTGATTGCTTGCCGAGAAACCCCTACCTTTTCCCCTACTTCTTTTTGTGTCAGCCTTTTGGTCTCACGCATTTCTTTCAGTCTGTTTTTCAAAAAAGTGCCTCCTCGTATGTCAAGCCAACCTGACACAATAGTTATACAGTAAATTGTATGTCGTGTCAAGTAAACCTTACTTCAACCACATATAAATAGGTAAGTCTTGGTTATTTGCTACAAAGATTGAAATCCCCACACAGGCTTTCGGCGCATCCATGGAAACTATGTTTAAGATTGTGAAAGTGCTGGAATTCCGGTATTCAAATTATATGAAGATTAAAAAAACTCACGGTGAGACCTCATTCCGACAGGAATTGCGTCTCACCGTGAGATTTATTTTATTCCCCGTAATACAAGGGGCGCCCAATGGAGGTAAAGCCCTCCAGGCCGGTGATAACCACATTGTTGGCTCCGCTTGCGCAGTGGACAATCAGCAGATTGCCGTTTTCGTCCCTGCCGCCCACAATACCGACATGAGTATCTTCTGGATAGAATACCAGATCGCCGGGCTGGGCCTCCTCCCAGGAGATAGAGGTACAGTAGGTGTGCTGCATACGAGCACCACCGCCATGGCCGATAACATATTCGCCGTTGCTGACATTATAGAAAGTCCAGTCCACAAAGCCGGAACAGTCCAGCCCATAGGGCCGATAGGTGCCGGTGGTGGAGTTGCCGTCCGCCCACACCTTGGAGAGCTGCCCCCAGCGGGAGTCCCAGCCGAGAACCAGGGATTTTCCTCCCCAAAAGTAGTTGACCTTGCCCACCAGCTTGCAGGCGGTCTCCACCACCGCACGGCGCTCCGGGGAAAGATCCTCCGGGAGATTTTGCAGAAGTTCCACTGCGTCTGCCTGGGTGATAGCAAGATCCCCCAGCAGTCCATCCAGTGCGTCCAGCTCCTCCAGCAGTTCGGTCAAGGTTTTGTTTTGGAACTCCGAGAAGGAATAGACTGTCCGCATATCATCGGCGGTTTTGGGAGTAATGGTGATATGAAGGATCGTTTCTGTGGAGTTCTCCCCTTCCACCGTCTCCGTCTCTGTGGTGATTTGACACATATCCCAAAAGACAGCACGCAGGCGCTCTATCCGATCTGGGGTCAGCGCGGCTACATCCACACCATCGTCCCCTCCGGCGGTTTTGACAGCAAAGACAGCCACCACCTCTTTCCAGGCCGGGGGTTGTCCCTGTATGTCAATGCTGTCATAGTCTCCCGTTTGCAGTGTTTCCAGCTCGTCCGCAAGTTCAACATTGATTTGCGCAATCCCTGCATTTAATGGAATGGCGTCTCTGGATGGCTCATTGGAAAAGAAGATCCCAAACGGAGAGGCCAGAAGTGCCGCAATCAAGGCCATGACTGCCAGCGCCGCTACCAAAACCACGCCGCCTACCAAAGATACCAACGCACTGACAAGTGCTGCCACCGCTTTTGTCACTGCAACAGCGGCCTTTCTGGAAAGTTCCGCGGCAGCCTTAGCCGTCTGCTTGGATTTTTGCAGCATACTCCGCTGGGCGGCGGTCTGTGCCTTCCGGCGAGCACGCTCCATTACTTGCTTGGCTGCGGGCGTCCCTGCGGTCTTTCGGGCAGTTGTTTTGACCGCATTCGTTGATACCTGGGCGGATTTGTCCATAGCTTTTCGTGTCTTGGGTGTAAACGCCCCACCGGGCGGCTTTTCTTTTGGCCCGGAGGAGCGCCGGGGGCGCTCCTTGATGGATGGATTGATGGATTGATTTCCGGGAGAGCGTTCCTTTTTTGTGGTGTATGTATTTTGGGGAGTACCGCCATAATGAGGTACTTCCCGGAATTGGCCGTTCTTTGGATGATCGGTTCTGACGGAGCGTTCCAACTTCTCCATGGTCTGTTGTTTCATCTGGGTCTCCGGGGTAAGCTGTGATCCATTGTGTAAGCTGTCCGGGGTATTGGGATGAATGGTTTTCCCATCTCTCAATGTATCATTGGCAGATGGGACCATATCTGTTCTCTCCTTGGGATGGCGGCCGCTTTCTTTGATTTGTTCCTTCCGGACCTTGGGACGGTGCGCCGGGTACAGCAGTCGATCAACTGCCTTTTCGGCTCGGTATCCCACTTCTTCCACAGCGTCCATCCCCGCCTGAACACTCTGTTCAGCCGCCTGGGTGTCAGGTGTTGCGGTGCTGCTATTGTCCCGTTGACGCTCCACCAGCCTACGGCGAAATTTGGCGGTTATTTGCCGCAGGGGGCCTTTTGGTTTCCACTCTTTGCCAGTGCGCTTGATTTTATTATCAGAACTACGTTCTTTTAACTTAGGCATGATCCACCCCTTTCTTTTGGACTATTCAATGTTGCTAGACGATATCTCGGATATTTTTCATTTTTGTTATGGTTGGTTGCTCCCTTTGAATAAAGAAAAGAGTGATTGTGGAAGTCACTCTTTTCCTGTTAGTTTATCTTGCCCTATCGCCTACAATTCTGGTCAAGTATTAAATGCTTTTGTATTATCCTTTGCATCATTTAACTGGATATGTTATAATTTGTAACCTAATAGTTAATCATTCAAAACCTAATCTACTGTATAGAAAGGATTATATTTAATGAAATTCGAGATGATAAATTCATTTGGTCACCCAGTTCAGTTTATGGATTATTTTCTTTTTTTTACATTTGTTTTAATGCTCTATAACTGCATCTGTATGCTTATGGTGTTTGGGAAACGACAAACAAAAACTGGTTGTCCAGTTCGTCTATTTGTGAATTCAACCATTGTTTTTTTACTTCATTTGCTTATTTGTGGTTATGCTTGGCAGTATTCCATGTGGATAGAGGCAGAACCATGTACTGATATTATTGCACAGATTGGAGTTATGACTTGGCTGTTTGTAACGCCAATTCTATACTTCATTATCATAGTCGCTTTTGCCGTTTTGTGTATTTATTTATTTATCGAATGGAGAAAACTCGATAAATTATAAATAAGTACATATTATTCCATATTAACTCGCAGTCAACAGGACGAGGTTCTTTTAGTCCTTTATTTCGTCTCACGATGATATCTGGCTTTATCTTTGTCCAGCACCTCCGCAATACCCGCCATGAGATAATCGGCACAGGGTAGCGCAATAGAGTTGCCTAGGGCACGATACCGTTGAGTGGAGCTGATGGGCTTGCCGTCTGCGCCGTACTCCGTCCAACCCTCCGGCAATCCCATCATGCGCTCGGTCTCCCGTTCCGTAGGGAAACGGATGCACCCCCCAAAAGGATCATCCTCAAACCAGAAGGCAAAGGGCGTGACCACCCCAGCTAAAACAGTGGGAAAAGGGTCAGTTGGAAACCCAAAGCTGTCTCGGAATTGGACGTGTTCCTGCTTTTTGGATGCCCCCCGCATACGGAACAGTTGAAAGGGTCGGAGGATGGGTACGCGCCCCCCTGTTTCAAGAAAAGGGCCTCGATTTCCGGCGGAGGCGGACAACCCGCCCGCTGGGCCAGTTTCAGAAAGTAGGAACATTGGGCGGGGCTTAAACAGTATTTCGTGAGCACGCTGCCCTCCAAAATCTGCCACGAGAAAGATACGTTGCCGTCGTGCCAGGCGGGGGCTTGCCCAATATTGGGCGTCCATAAGCCGCCAGGCCAGATCGGGACATCTCCCTCGCACCATTCCGGCATTTGCCCATCGACCAGAGGGAGGAACTGAAAACGTGGCGTCTTGGAAGGATCGGAGCACGGCCAGAAAATCCAGCCGGTCATTTGATGAAAGAGCTCCCATGACGTTTTCCCAAAGAGCGATAATTGGAAATTGACCTCCAGTGGCACACCTCATTTCTTTGATAATTCGGATTGCATGATGAAACAGACTTGATTTGGCTCCAGCCAAACCGGAACGGTCTCCGATTTGAGACAAGTTTTGGCACGGAGAACCAAAGGTAAGAATGTGGACGGCGGGAATCTGTCCGCCGTCCATCTTTGTTATATCCCCCAAGTGCTCCATCTCCGGGAAATGCCGCCGGGTGATGGAGATGGGGGCTTTTTCAATTTCGCTGGCCCAGAGCGGCACGATCCCGTGACGGCTGGCCGCCAGTGGAAATACTCCAATCCCGTCAAACAAACTGCCCAGGGTCAGCGGCGGCTCGTTTTGCGTCTCACGGTGAGACGTGATTTCCAGCGCCATATCAGTTTTCTCCCGGTGTGGTGGACATGAGCCGATAGAGCTCGGTATCCTTGGGAATGGAGTTGTTGAATGGGACCAGGGAGCCGCCCATCTTCAAAAGGCCGTGTCCGGGCTCCGCATTGGTGATGTAGCCCATCTGTGTATCGGAGATATGAAGGAGCTTGCCCAGCTCCGCCCGGTCGGTGGCCGCCTGATTGAACAGCAGGAGAAATTCAGAGTTTGCCAGCATGAGCCGGGCCGTTTCGGACTTTAAGCACTCCTCCACATTCTGGGTCGCCGCCGTCATAATGCCTGCGTACTTTCTGAACCGTTTCCAGGCGCGGTACAGAAACTCGCCGGAATAATGGTACTTGAAATACAGATACACTTCGTCCAGGAACACCCAGGTGTACTTGCCGCGTTTTCGGTTTTCCATGACACGGTTCTGGATGGCCTCTAGCGTAACCACCAGGGCGGTAGGACGGAGCTGTTCTCCCATTTCATAGAGGTCCAGTGTGATGATCCGGCTATTCATATCAACATTTCCGGGATGGGCAAAGACATTCAAGCTGCCCTCGGTAATAAGCTCGGCGGCCAGGGCGATTTCGCGGGCCTCCGGGTCCACCTGTTTCAATACCTCGTTGCGCCAGTCGGTCAAGAGCGGCATAGGGGCCTTGCCCCGGCTATGGAAATAGTTCTGATAGACATTGGCGGTACAGCGGTCAATGATGGATTTATGGCTGCCGTTGACCCGTCCCACACCCATCTGCTGCTCCAGAATACTGGTGATAAGCTCCGATTTCATGGCAATGGGGTTTTCTCCATCGCCGTATCCATCCGCCACCTCCATGGGGTTGATGTGATGGGGGCTGCTCGGGGAGATTTCCACCACTGTGCCGCCCAGGGACCGGGTGATGGGGCCATACTCGCGCTCGGCGTCGATGATGATAATATCATCATTGGTAGCCAGGGCCACATTTTCAATCGTAGACTTCATAGCCACCGATTTGCCGGAGCCGGAAACGCCCAGGTAAAAGGCATGGGGAGAAATGAGCCGCTTGCGTTCACATATCAGCAGGTTCTTGGAAATGGCGTTGACACCGTAAGGCAGGCCGCCGGGGTCCTGGATCTCCTGGACCCGGAAGGGCATGAGTACGGCGGCGCTCTCGGTGGTCAGCGTGCGCAGGGCCTTTACCCGGCGCAAGCCGTAGGGCAGCACTGTGTTCAACCCGTCCTCTTGTTGATAGCGCAGGGTGGAAAATTGGCAAAGGTGCTCCCTCCCAATAGAAAGCAGTGCCTCGGTGTCCGCGTCAAGCTGCTCCAGGCTGTCCGCAATATGGACCAGTGTAACCACAGCGAAAATCATCCGTTGATCTCGCTCCGTGAGGTCGGAGAGAAATTCCTTGGTCTCTCCCCGGAGCTGTTCCAGCTCATAGGGAATGGATGCGGTAAAGTTGTTCTTGTCGTTCTGCCGCTGCTGCCAGCGTGTAATATCCGTCTCAATGCCCAGGATACGGCTCTGTACCTCCCGCACAGCCTCATCGGTGGGAATGGGCAAAATATCAATAGAGAGCATGAGGTTTCGCGGGAAGTCGGACAGGTCGGCAATCATCTCGTCTTTGATGTAACTGGCATAGTCCTTCAGAAACAACACCCGGCCCACCTTGTCACCCATCTCAAAGTGTCCGGCCTTGAAGGCAAGTCCATCCGGACAAATGAGGTCCCGGAAGTCGAGCCCACGGCGGATGGCCGCTGTCTGGTCAAAGGTAAAATATTGCTCCTCTCCGGGACGGAAAAAGTCATGGAGGATACGGAGCCTGTCGTGGGTGGTAAGAGGCTTGGCCCCGGAGTCCAGCCGTCCAAAGCCCTTGGACAGATTGGCGTCCACCCGCCGGAAATAGGTTCGGGTCTCCTCGATTTTCCGCTGCGGAATGGAAAGGGTGATGTATTTCTCCTGAACCAGATTGTTGCTTTCGGCGGCCCGTCTGGTCAGGATTTGATTGGATTCCCGACGATAGCGGTCCAGTTCGTCCCCGCGCTCTTTCATCAGGATTTGCCGCTGGAAGTCCACAGGATTGATCCGGCGATTGATGATGGTGATTTTTGCGGCGGCGTCAGTAGGCAGGGAGTTGAGCACCGCGCAGTAGGAGAGGAAAATGGACCGGCGCTCCTCCTCTGACGCGGCAGCATAGTTAATATCCGCAAAGCGCCAGGTACGGCTATGTTTCCGGCCAGTATGCCAAATTCCATCCGAATAGACGCACCGAATGGGAATGGATTGCTGGACGCTGCGGGGAATTACAAAACGGTCTTTCTCACTCTTGTTGGCAGCCAGCAGGGATTTAATCAAAGTCGTCACGCTCCTTTCTCCCCAGGCAGACATAGTAGAAGTTTTCTGATACAAAGCGCCGGGGCTTGGCACAAAGAATTTGAGACTTGATGACAGCCCATAGGAATTGTTCCAGGGTCATGCCATTGAAATGGAAAAAACCGGCCACAGCCACCGGCGTGGCGGCAAGGATACAGAACCAGCCCGCCGTCTCTTTTCCAGTTTTGGAGTTAAGGCACAGATAGACACACACAGATAATCCCACAGCCACCACCGAACAGAAAAACTGCCGTGCGGACAATCCAAAAAAGATCGTCTCCTGGTGCTTGCGCACCTCCTTCGGAATTTTGATTTCGATAACATATCACCTCGTATTCCTGCAAAAAGTTGACTATATTAATTAAAAACAGTATAATATAGATAGAAAATAAGCGATAAAATCCAACGATGTGAGGAGGCTCTGTCATGGAAGTTTTCATAACTGCCGGGAAGCAGTTGTTTATTGTGCTGCTTATTCTTGTGTCACTCCCGTTGGCCTGTAAACTGCTATGGTGGCTTCGTCTCTTGCCCTTGGCGGTATATCTTGTTACTACAAAGCTCTTTTTCCCTGTATGGGCAGCAGACCACAGAATCCTGTGCCTGAGCCTCTTTGTGGGATGTATTCTGTTTACGGTCCTGGCATGGGGGCACCGCATTTACCGCAGGAAGCAGGAACAGCGGTTTTGGGAAATACAGATATTATCCGATCCTTCCACCCATTATTGGCCATTCCCAGGGGAAAAAAGTAAAACGGAATAATCGCGTATATGTCATAAGCGGGACAGGTGTTTCCTGTCCCGCTTTTTTATGTTATAGACCCAGCATTTCCTTTACAATCCGATCCGCGCCTTTGACAAGTCCGGTGAGGATAAGCATATTGAAAATGAGCTGTCCTACATATTGCCATACCATACTCACAGCGGAAAGGGATGCGTCTGCCGCTGGTGTGGAGCTGGACAGGAACGCCGAATAGATCAGGCAGGCCAG
>ERZ1643249.5351-NODE-5351-length-10315-cov-31.861891_pt1 | contig 10315 bp, 10 predicted proteins | sample MGYA00579263_ERZ1643249 | MGnify/ENA primary metagenome ERZ1643249 (study PRJEB29033, sample SAMEA4952264) | chicken gut metagenome | biome: Broiler Chicken; feature: Gastrointestinal Tract; material: Caecum | place: Ireland | collected 2018 | study: Broiler...
ACGTAGCAGCAGTTGTTGCTTTCTTGAACAAGGCCGCAAAAGACGAAAACAAGTAATTTCGTTTTTTAAAATTAAGAAACAGAGGAGGGCTACTAAGAGATCGTTAGATTTGTTAGTAGCCTTTTTTCATGCAATGGGAGTTTTGAGAAGGTTAGGTTATGAATAAAAAATATATTAGACTAGTATATTTTGCACTGCTGGCAGCACTGCTTTTTCCAATTATTACATTTTGGCTAGCGGATTCTTTCGAAATTAACGTGATTAACGGTTTGTTAATGATTTTTGTATTAGCAATCTTCGTTGGCCTATTTTCAGCTAGATACTTAGTTAGTTGGCTGATTATTATTTTGACTACAGTTGCAGTTGCTTTTTTGCTGCTGGGGTATGTGGTAATGGCAAGTACTGAAAAGACATTCTTGATTATTGCCTTTCCGGTTGAAGCAATTTTATTAAGTGTGGTGCGACACCATATTTTGGACTGGAGTATTGTCTTTGGTCGTGAAAGCGATGCTAAGCGCTTGATAGGCCACTATGATTTAAACGTGAAGCTGCAGACTTATTACAATGCAAGTAAACTTTATGAAGATTATCTGAGAAAGATGAAACGTTACCCTGACATGAATATTTGGGTTAATGCGGAATTGATCAGTTGGGAACATCACCAACAAGTCGAAGAGCACCATCCACAATATCATGCCAAGTTATTACGTGAGATTGCCAAGATTTTAAAGGAGACACGCCTAAGATGCGAGTTTATCTATTACACTGGCGATGGTAAATTCTTGATCCTTTCACCTAGAGTTACAGATGAGATGTATAAGGAATTAGATGAGCAAGCTTACATTGCTTTGCAAAAATTGGATACCGGAATTCCGTTGATGCTTAAGGTAGCAACTCAGAGAGTAAACTTGCAAAACTGTGAAAAGTTTTCTGATCTGGACAAGCTCTTTAAGCATTTGGAACGAGGCCTAGAAACAGATATCATTGTGGAATATTTGAAGGCTGATCAAAATGACTAATTGGTTTTACTTTTTGGCAGTTGGCATTACGTTGATTTTTAGCATCTGTTTTTTCATCATTTTCTTTTGTACATTAAAAATTTTAAGTAATGTGAACCAGACTTTGATTAAATCGAAGAGGAAGAATGACAATGAGTGATGTAATGCAGATAATTACGTTGATTTCGATTTGGCTATCGCTGCTCATGTCGATGATTACTCTAAGTGGGGCAATTGCATTTTGGCTAAAGCACAGCAAGGTTTTAGTTAAAATCACACCGCTTCCTCGTTATCCTAAAGTGACGATCGTTGTCCCAGCCCATAACGAAGAATTGGTAATTAAAAATACGGCGACAGCAATTTTGAATCTTAATTATCCTAAGGATAAATTAGAAGTCTTATTTTACGCGGATAACTGTGAGGACCATACTGCTGATGTTCTAGACAGTGTTTTAGCAGAAGAAAGGTTTAAAAATCGTAACGCTAAAGTAATTAGACGAACTGGTACCGGTGGTAAGGCCGGAGTTTTAAACGATGCCTTGAAAATTGCTCACGGTGAATACCTAGGCGTTTATGATGCGGATGCCATGCCTGAAAGCAATGCGCTGTACTTTTTAGTTCGAAAAGTGTTGGAAAATCCTAAGCGTTATATGGCGGCTTTTGGTAGAAATAAAACGCGTAACGCTAAGCAGAACTTTTTAACTAGATGTATCAACCAAGAGATCGTTGTAACGCAGCGAATTCAACACTGCGGTATTTGGCAATTATTCAAAATTGGCCGAATTCCAGGTACTAATTTCATTATTAATAAAGAATATGTAGAATCAATCGGTGGCTGGCGTAATGGTGCCTTGACCGAAGATACCGATATTTCCTTTAAGATTATGGGCTCAGGCAAATTGATTGCACTGGCTTATAACTCTGAAGCTTTCCAGCAAGAACCAGAAAGATTGAAGGACTATTACTTCCAGCGTTTGCGCTGGGCTAAAGGCAACTACGAAGTGGTCATCAACAACTTCAAGCACTTGTTTGATCGAAGCAATTGGCGCGTAAAACTAGAAACGTTTTATTACTCATGTACTTTCTTCTGGTTTAATGCCGCAATTATTTTGTCTGACATTATTTTCTTAGCCAATGTGATTGCAATGATCGTCCACATTTGGCAGCCAGGAGTGCAATTGCCATTCACAATTACTTCAAGCAACATCTTGCTGGCACAGATTTTGTTGCTTAATTGGCTACTGATGATTTTGCTTTATATTTTGCAAATTTATGCGGCCATGTGTACGCAGTTTGGTCAGGCAACTACTGGGCAAATTTGGCTAGCCTTGGCCTCATATTTCTCATATTCGCAATTGTTTATCGTAGTTTCCGTTCATGCAGTATGTTCAGTTACGGCCGATAGATTGTTCCACCGTGATAGTACTAAGTGGGTTAAGACGAAGAGATTTGCCGATTAAGGAAGAAAAATGAAGAGACTAAATCATAATCATCATTTATCCCTGTATTTTATAGTTATTATCGCTATTTTTTCAGGGATTATGGCATATGTACGATTGCAAAACGGTAGCCAATTGCGCCACAATTTTTATAGACAATGGCACGAAGATTACGTTGTTAAAGTTAATAAACAAGAGAGTTTTATTGATACGACGCCAAAAACAAAAACCAGAACCGCGCTATCTGAAGGGCAAGGCTACGGCATGTATATTGCTGTTTTGTCTGCTAAAAGAAAGTGGAGCAAGAAAGAATATTTTGATCAACTGAATAATTTTTATCTCAAGCACCGCGAAACGATTAATAAAGACAAGACAGCATTAATGTCTTGGCGTGCCGTTGAAAATAATGGTCACTGGACGATTAATAAAAATAGTGCCACAGACGGTGACTTATTTATTGCCCAGGCATTATTACTAGCCAGCAAGCAGTGGCATGATGATAAGTATCAAAAAGAAGCGCATGCCATTTTGCAAGATATTTTGCGCTATGAGTACAATCCTGATACTGAAACGCTGACTGTCGGAGACTGGGCTGATTCGAAGTCCAAGTACTACAATTTAATGCGGACTTCTGATGTGATGCCGGAATTCTTCGACAACTTTTATCAAGAAACAGATGATAAGCGCTGGCTCGTGATCAAAAATACGATGCTTAAGCGACTTAACCAGCTCAGTCATCAAAATAAAACTGGCTTAGTGCCTGATTTTGCTTGGGTAAGCAAAAATGACGCCAAACCGGTTAAGCCTAAGACTATTTCAACGGAAAATGATGGCTACTATTCTGCTAATGCTTGTCGTGTTCCGATGATGTTGGCGGGATGCAATGATCGCTCAGCACAGAACACTTTAAAGAGGATGCTTAAATTCTTTAGTAAGCAAAACACCATAACAGCAGGCTATACTCTAAAAGGCAAGCCATTAAACAAGTACCAGTCTGCCAGCTTCAGTGCACCGATTTTCGATGCCGTATCGTTCAATCGAAATGAAGGCTATGACGATTTGTTCATGTCTCAGCAGTATATTTTTACGCGTCATTTACCGCGAAATAATTATTATGATGCCGCATTGACGACAATGGCTGCTTTAGATGCTGATAAGCTATAAAAAAATCCCACAAAAGTGGGACTTTTTTTATTTTTGTTTTTATTTATTCACTTGTTCTTGCATCCCGGCAAATGCTCGTCGCAAAGCTAGGATACCGACCATTATGGCAGCTATATTTGCATCTTATTTTGATTTTTGATAACATAGTAAAAATTTTTAAACATTTTTAGCAATAAATTTTTAAGAGGAGGACAAAAAATGGGATTAAATGCATACATTCAAGGTTTTAACAGTTTAGAGTCAATCGATCGTGCACCAGGTTACTTCAAGTATCACCACCACTCAGTAGCTGATCACTGCTTCAGAACGGCTGAACTCGCACAAATGATGGGTGATATCGAAGAAGTTCACGGCAATAAGAAGATCAATTGGAAGGCCCTTTACGAAAAGAGTTTGAATCACGATTATACTGAACGTTTCATCGGTGATATTAAGACACCGGTTAAATACGCTACTCCTCAACTTAGAAAGATGATTGGTGACGTTGAAGAAACAATGACCACCAAGTTCATTAAGGATGAGATTCCAGAAGAATTTCAAGAAATTTATACTAAACGTCTCTCAGAAGGCAAAGATGATACTTTAGAGGGTAAAATTTTATCAATCTGTGATAAATTAGATTTGTTATATGAAGCTTATGGAGAAATCGAATTAGGTAATCCGAACCCGGTTTATATGCAAATGTTCAAGGAAAGTCTTGAAACGATCAAGAAGTTCGACGATTTAGTTTGCGTACAATACTTTATTAAGAAAATTTTGCCAGATCTTTTTAAAGGTGATTTCGCGGGAAAGGATAAGATGCAACGAATAGCTTTTAGCATTCTATTGTTAGGGGATGATTAGGTGAAATTTCAATGTAGTTCATGCGGGCTACGCATGGACTCTTTGCATTTTAAGCAAGAGGGGTTAATGAATCCTAAGTTGACCAGTATTTGCGACATTTGTATCACGCGCAACCTGAATCCGGAAGATTACGCAAATGATGCGGTCGCAACTTTTGCTCAAAGCTTGCTTTACACGTTTGTCGGTGCAAAGAAACAAGATCAATCAGGTTTTATTGTGAAAAATAAAAAGGACCGTAAAAAATACGAGGCCTTTTTACAAGATTATGATGGCAATGAAATCGCCCGCCAACAGATTAAAAGGTCTGATTTGAATTTGGCGGTAATTAAAAGCGAAGATGGCAAGCTTAATTATGTGCCTAACCAAGGCGTAACTTTTGAGCAAAATTTAAAGGGAATGGATTTGGAGATCAATTTCCAGTTAAACGAAGTTGATTTTATTGATCGTGAACGCATTCGGGCCAAGTATAAATACCGCTGCCAATATTGCGGCAGACGTGGCCGCAGCGTAGATCATAAGGATCCTGTTTCTCTTAGTCACAACAACAGCTTAGATAATTTAACTTTAGCTTGTGCGGAATGCAACCGAATTAAGTCGGATATGCCTTATAAGTTGTTTATTCAACTGAATGATCAAATTTCTGAGATCAATAAAAAGCTAGTTAAGTATGAAGATGCGCTGGGTACTTTGAGAGAAGAATTTGAGCATCGTCGGCGCTATTTAGCGGCTCAAGTACACCTTAAGGGTGTGATCAATGATCCTGAGCTAAATGCGATTAGAAAGCAAAATAAGAGCTTACAGGATGCCATTGATAGTTTACAAAGTGATTATGATGATTTGCGTCAAACGCGCAAGACGTATTTTGATACGGGCTGGAAATTAGCTCGCATTAAGGAAAATAAGGATATTATTTAAAACGTAAAAAAGCGCTATTTTTTGTAAACTCAATTCAAAATAGAAAATGAGTTTTAAAAAGATCATCCCCATATAGGAATGATCTTTTTAATTTTGATCTATCTAATTCGATCTTCTGGATCAAATAAATATTTGTCCCATTTAACTTCATTTTGGACAGTAGGGTGGAAGAGCAAGAATGCTAGCAACAGTTGACCAACGTAAGGAATTACGCCCAGCCACCACCAACCACCGTTAAAGCCTGCGTCGTGCAGACGACGAACAGTGTGACCTAATTGTGCTAAAAAGGCCCAAATAGCTGCTGCAATAAAGAAAATAATAAAAATGATGAAGATTACACCGATTACCTTAGCATCGCCAGAATCAAATTCAGTAACGCTGAAAGGAGCTAAAAGCATGAAAGCAAGTAGGTAACAAGCAAGTACGCCGATTGTCATGATAACATGGCTAATTGCAGTACCTACCCAGAATGAGGTTCTAGTAGATCTAGCATCCCACTTGAAGCAGTCAAAGAAGTGTTCCTTCAAGATTTGACCAATAGTTGGTATAGGAACATTACTTTTTGCGCCGTCCTCAGGATAATCTTGATCGCTGAACAAGTACTTGCCCCATTTAACCTTGTGTTGGACAGATGGTTGAAGTGCTAAGTAAAACATAAACATTGTGCCATAACCAGTGAAGGTAGCCCAGTACCAGTAGCCGCTGTAGCCAACGTCATGCAAACGACGGATCATTTGACCAAGGCCAGCTAGAAATACCCAGACATAGATAGCAATCGCAACCACAGCGTCGATTACTCTGATACCTGGATTAAGGCCTTCATTGAAAGCATAGAAGCCAACTACAATAGCTAAAATGGCAATAATGAAGTTGGTTAAGACGCTCCACCAGTAGGACTTACGAGTGGTTCTTGCGCTCCAATCGAAGGGATGCAAGTAGGTTTCGTTTAAAATTTGACCAAAACTTTCTGCGGGTGGTTTTGGTAAATCTTCATCATACGATTTGACGAAGTAATACACTCTTTCATTCATAAATATTCCTCCAATTAATTTTTTATTAATTATAAACTAAAAAAGCAGGGAAGTAATCAAACTTCTCTGCTTTTAAAATTTTAAAAGTCCATTTTTCTGAAGTTACTCAGGAACTTTTGTGTCTTTTCGTTCTTTGGATGATCAAAGATTTGATCAGGTGAACCTTGTTCAGTAATGATACCGTCACTGATGAACAATACACGGTCTGAAATGCTCTTGGCAAAGCCCATTTCGTGGGTAACGATCACCATCGTCAAACCGGTTGTAGCAAGCTTTTGCATAACGTCTAGTACTTCGCCAACCATTTCTGGGTCAAGGGCACTAGTTGGTTCGTCGAACAATAAAACTTCTGGATTCATTGAAATCGCACGGGCAATAGCAACACGCTGTTGTTGACCACCAGATAATTGTTGTGGTTTAGCCTTGATAAATGGATCCATACCAACCTTTTTAAGGTTCTCCATAGCAATCTTACGTGCTTCGTCTTTTGAACGCTTGAGGACCAATTCTTGGCCGATCATGCAGTTTTCCAAAACATTCTTGTTTTCGAATAAGTCGAATTGCTGGAATACCATGCCGACCTTGGATCTAAAGGTATTACGGTTGTAACCAGGTGCCAAAATGTTTTCACCGTGGAAATCGATCTCGCCACCAGTAGGTTCTTCGAGCAAGTTGATGCAGCGAAGGGTAGTAGACTTACCACCACCGGAAGGACCAATGATGGTCACGATCTCGCCTTTGTTGATATCGAAAGAAATGTCCTTCAATACCTTGTGAGCCCCATAGGACTTTTGCATATGCTTTAAACTTAAAATTACTTCGTTTGATTCAGTCATTAATTGTTTGCCTCCGCATCTTTTGGAGTACCAACTTGAACTTGGTTAGCCATCAAGTTGTAGTTCTTTTTACCTTCAAGTTTCTTTTCAATAAAGTTGAAGATTCTGGTAATAGTAAATGTCAAAATTAAATAGATTGCTGAAATCATTAAGTAAGTTGGGAAGAACTTGAATGATTGACTGGCAATAGTAGTACCAACGAAGAACAATTCAGAAACTGAGATGATACTCAATACTGAAGTATCCTTGATGTTAACGATAAATTCGTTGGTGATTGATGGTAAACAGTTTCTAATAGCTTGAGGCAAGATGATGTGCCACATTCTTTGGTTGTGAGTCATACCAAGTGCACTAGCTGCTTCAAATTGTCCTTCTGGAGTAGAAATAATACCACCACGGATAACTTCGGCAAGGTAGGCACCAGTATTGATTGAAACAATGATTAAAGCGGCAATAGTTCTGTTTAAGTTTAAGTGCCAGAATTGAGCAATACCGTAGTAAATTACAGCGGCCTGAACCATCATTGGAGTACCACGGAAAATTTCAACGTAAACTGATAATAACCATTTTACGAAGTTTAAAGCCCAACGCTTACCGCGAGTAGTTGGGGTAGGGATGGTACGAACGATACCTACAAGCAAACCGATAAAGAAACCAACAATAGTACCAACTAAGGCTAAAAGTAAAGTCATACCAATACCGGACATGATCATGCCGCCGTATTGCTTCCAAGTAGTTACTAACCAGTTTTCCTTCTTAGTTTCGTTACCAGCCTTAGGTTGTTCCTTAACGGCTTGTGACATCAATTGTTCACGCTTTTTGTTAGAAATAGTTCTTAAAGTAGCGTTAACTTCGTTAAGTAATTTAGTGTTGCCCTTTTTAACACCAATACTAGTTACGGAATCATCATGATCAACGTGGAAACCAGCCATCTTGTTCAAGTTAACGGCAATGATGTTAGGGTTAACGCTGTGGTAACTTTCGAATTCGATGTCTTCTGCAACATAACCATCGATGGTACCAGAAGCTAAACTTTGACGCATGGCTGAGAAGTCACGCATAGCTGGTTCACGCTTAGCACCCTTTAATTGCTTGATTAAATCGTAGTGCAAAGTACCTTGTTGAGCAGTTAACTTAGCACCCTTAAAATCAGATAATTTCTTAGCATTTGAGTATTTACTTGCTTTATTGGTAATAACAACGAAAGTACTCTTTCTGTATGGCTCTGAAAAGTTGATAGCCTTACGTCTTTCAGCAGTAGGACTCATACCAGCGATGATTAAATCAATTTTGCCTGAAGTTAAAGCAGGTAATAAACCATCCCATTGAGTCTTTTCAACCACAACTTTTTTGTGAAGTCTCTTACCAATAATTTTGGCGATTTGAACGTCATAACCATTTGCATAAGAATTTGAGCCATCAATTGGCACAGCACCGTTTGTCTTCTTAGGTTGAGTCCAATTGTATGGTGGATAGTTAGCTTCCATACCTATTTTTAATACGCTGGAATCTTTTTTAGCAGCTTGAGTCTCGCGGCTGTTAAAGCTGAATCCAATAAATAAACCAATCAGGATTGTTAGTAATGCTGCAATCCATCTAAATCTTGACTTCAATGAAAAACCCTCCAATGTTTTCAACATAAAGCCAATACAATAAAGCGTAAATAAAAACCTCGGTGCTTCATCAGCAACGAGGTCATAATCATCAGTATTAAAACCAAATCTTATAGCGCTCCCTGGGGACTAACCAGGACAGTCTATAGAATATTGTTCTATAGCCCAACAGATCAACACGCGAATGTTAAATCCATTTCGGCGGCAGCCCTAAGATAACCTTCATTGTCTTCGCGGACTCTGAATTATCTTGTGATTGTCGCAACCTCTATTGCATTGGAATATTATTTAACTATGGAAAGATAATAAAAGAAAAATTAAAATATGTCAAGTCCATCCATTATTTTTAGCATAATTTCTCTTTTTCATATCTGAAACGTAAGGATTTCCAGCTACGTAATAACGTAGTTTTTTATTAGCCCAAATAGGATCAGATTGATTAATACCCACGCGTTTATCTGCAATAATCTCTTGGGCAGGTTTTCTGTGTTTGTCTTCAAGATCAATTATAAATGGAGAATCAGAAAGAAAATGCAAATTCCAATTCTTGTCGTGTATTCCAAAAGCCTGCATCATTTTGGCTGGGCCATTAGTAAGCAAAACGCCGCTTTTGCCATTTCTGTTTTTAATCATAGTATCAATTCCCCAAACAGGTTCAATTGCTCTGATAAGAATCCCTTGTGGTTCATTTTCTTCTTGACAGGCAATATCAAAAAAGAAATATTGTCTTTGTGCGTAGATATAAATGGTGCCGCCGCGGCGGTAAAGTCCTTCGTTAGCGGGACTGCGATGACCGCCATAAGAGTGGGCTGCACGATCATCTTTGCCCATGTACGCTTCAGCCTCGACAATATAGCCGCCTAATTTTTCTTTTCCCACATTATAAATAAGAGGTCGTCCAATTAAATCGCGTGTAATTTCATCAGTTGGACGATTAGTAAAGTAATTTGTGTAGTTCATTTAACGCCTTTCTGGTTTAAATTTTTTAATCTTAGTTATAGACTAATCTAAAAGAGAGGATTCTTTCAAATGAGTGAAATAAAATTAGTAAGAATTTATGATCATGAGCAACCTGCTGGCTATAGAATATTAGTTGATCGTATGTGGCCACGAGGAATAAGCAAAGTTAAAGCGGCCCTGGATGAATGGGATAAGCAGATTGGACCGACAAATGATTTAAGAAAATGGTTTAATCATGAGGATGAGAAGTTCCCGGAATTTGAACAAAAGTATATTGCAGAATTAGATGCCAATGATTTTATGCCTGAGTTTAGCAAAACTGTACAAGAGAAATTGAAAATAGGTGATGTACTCTTTCTTTATGGGGCTAAAAATAGGGAACATAATCAAGCGATTGTTTTGAAGACATATGTAGAAAAGAAATTGAAGTAAATAAAGAAGCTTATCATAACAGATAAGCTTTTTTATTTTAAATATGCTTATGTCCATGACGTTTAACACGCCAGAAGTGGAAAA
>ERZ1643249.5354-NODE-5354-length-10307-cov-9.436988_pt1 | contig 10307 bp, 11 predicted proteins | sample MGYA00579263_ERZ1643249 | MGnify/ENA primary metagenome ERZ1643249 (study PRJEB29033, sample SAMEA4952264) | chicken gut metagenome | biome: Broiler Chicken; feature: Gastrointestinal Tract; material: Caecum | place: Ireland | collected 2018 | study: Broiler...
AGTATCCTGAGGCATCCCTTCTAGAGTTAAGTGAAATCATCTCTTATGAAACAGGGAAATCAATTACTAAATCTGGTTTAAATCATCGATTTAGAAAAATAAGAGAATTAGCCGAAAAAATGAGAAAACAAGAGTGAATATTTGAAAATAATTAGAGTAATTGAATTAAGGTGGTGTATGAACAATGACGAATGAAGAAATTGACTTAGAAATTGAGAAATATATGAATAGTGGACAGTATAAAGTAGTAGATTTAAGTATCTTTGAGGTTTTAGAACATCTTACATTTGAAGAAGGAATCCTAGAACAGTGTAAAGATACTTTAGAAAAATACAAGGAGTATGTTCAAAAATTAATGGAATTATCAGAAGAAGAACGTACTATTTTTTTACAAGCAATTAAAAGTGCCGAAATTGTAGATAATCAAAAATTGGAAAAAGAAAATTCCTTTCTAATTGGACTATATATGCAAACTCAGAAATTAAATGCGATAGATTATCTCTTATCGGTTGATTCACCATTAACGAAAGAAAATGTGAAAATAAGTAACCAACTTATTCTTCAAGGAACTTCTCATGAAAAATATGCTAGTGGTGAATATCGACAAAATAATCGCAAATTTGTAGGAAAATGGAATATAGATGGAAGTAGGGATATTAAATATTTTCCTCTTCCTTATCCAGAGATCGACCATGCGATGGAAAAACTATTAGCCTATTATAATCAAGAAACTGTAAATGAAATAGATATTTTATTGAAACCACTTATTGTTCATGGACTAATCGCAGCTCTTCAGATGTTTGAAGATGGAAATACGAGATTGGGAAGAGTCATCCAAAGTATTGAATTGTGGCACTTAAGCAACCAATTTTTAGAGACCAAATTACCTCAACCAGCTTTATATATGAGTAGATCTTACTACCCATTCCGTGAACAGTATCGTGAAAAGATTACGAATATTGTAGTAGAAAATAATCAGGAAGGTTGGAATAATTGGCTTCATTTCAATCTAAATCGTATAGAAGATCAAATTCAGTTTAATGAATACAATCTAGAACAATACCGTACTAGACTAAACTATGAACATGCAAAAAAAAGATAAGCGTTCTTGTACACTTATCTTATTGAATAATTTGATCAGCGATACCATAATCGAGAGCTTCTTTACTATCCATAAAGTTATCTCTTTCGGTATCTTTTTCGATCGTTTCGATATCTTGACCAGTATTGGTAGCAAGAATAGTATTCATTCTCTTCTTTACTTTTAAAATGTGTTCAGCCGCAATCTTAATTTCTGTTGCTTGCCCTTGAGCACCACCTAATGGTTGATGAATCATCACTTCAGCATTTGGCAAGATAAAGCGTTTTCCTTTTTCTCCAGAAGATAAAAGAAAAGCAGCCATACTTGCGGCCATACCGATACAGATCGTCGAAACCTTACTTTTAACAAAGTTCATCGTATCGTATATAGCCATCCCACTAGTAATCGACCCACCAGGACTATTGATATAGAGACTGATATCTTCATGGCTCAAAGAGTCCAAATAGAGTAATTGGGCCACAATTGAATCAGAAGTACTATCGTTGATCTCTCCACTTAATAGAATAATTCTGTTTTTTAATAATCTAGAAAAAATATCATAACTTCTTTCACCATTACTTTCTTTGTCTATGACAATAGGAACTAAACTCATTTTTCTTCACCTATATATATATTAGTAAGAAATCAAAAAAAATATTCACGCAAAAAGAAAAACTCTCCTTTCTAATTGTGAAAAAAAGTAATATAATAACTTTGAGGTGATAACTTGAAAACCAAAGTTACCAATTTAAAAATAACGTCGAATGCGTCAAAAGGAAAAACAGTTTCGATGAGTTTATCTGATTATTATGAACTAACACGAGGAATGAAACTAAACTTTCTTGATGAGGCGAATAAACAGCCGGAAGAACAGGCAAAAGTAAAACAGAAAATAAAAGAATAAAATAAAAGAAAAATAAAGGGGTGCGATAATGAATCAAATAACAATTACGATTGGAGAAGAAAGAGTTCAAGTAAATCGTGGAACAAGTCTTGCTGAATTAGCGACTAACTACCAATCTAATTTTAAGTATGAGATTATTTTAGCGAAAGTAAATGGTATTTATCAGGAATTAACGGATACTATCCATAAAGATTGTAAAGTAGAATTTTTAGACTTAACCGAAAGAGGAGCTAATCGGGTATTTTTGAATGGGTTAATTTATCTAACGATTTATGCAACAAAACAGTTATTTGGCAGTAATATGGAAATCAAAGTTAATCACTCTTTAGATAAAGGATTATATATTGAAACAAATATTCGTTTAACGGAAGAAGATTTAACTCAGCTAGAATTAAAAATGAAAGAGATTATTGCTGCTGATTTACCAATTACCAAAGTAACAGTAACGAGATTAGACGCAAAAAACTATTTTCATGCAGTTGGGGATGAAGTAAAGGCAGGAATTATGGACTATGTTACTTCTACCCATGTTACTTTATACAAACTAGGCGATCTATACAATTACCTATATAGTCAGATGCCAGTTAGTACTAAAGTATTATCTCACTTTGAGTTAACGTATCTACACGAAAATGGTTTTGTACTTCGTTTCCCAACTATCTATATGAAAGAGGGAATTAAGCCTTACCAACATCGGAAAAATATCTTTGAATTATTTCAAAGCTCTAGAGATTGGGCTAAACTATTGAAATTAGAAAACGTAGTGGACTTAAACCGTCGAGTATCAAATAGTACGATTGAAGAATTAATTCGTATCGATGAGTTAGTGAAAAATGAGAAGTTATTCGATATTGCCAGAGAAATTGTAAATAAGAGAGAATCAGCGAAAATCGCCCTAATTGGAGGACCATCATCGACAGGAAAAACAACAACGACCAATAAATTGGTGTTGTGTCTAAAAAGTTTTGGTAAAAACCCAATTATGTTATCGATGGATGACTTCTTTGTAGAAAGAGATGAGACACCTTTAGGTGAAGATGGAAGACCAGATTATGAGCGTTTAGAAGCAGTTAACTTAGAATTATTTGAATCGACAATTCAAAAATTATTGGCCGGTGAGGAAACTTCTGTTCCGACGTATAACTTCATTCTGGGAAAAAAAGAATTTAAGAATAAGATAAAAATGAATAAAGAAGATATTCTTTTAATTGAGGGAATTCATGCTTTAAATCCAAGAGTATTAGAACACATCCCTAAAGAAAATAAAATAACGATCTATTTATCAGCCCTTACGGAATTAAATATCGATAATCATGCGCGTGTATCGACAACGGATAATAGACTATTAAGAAGAATTGTTCGCGATAATCGTACTAGAGGAAACAGTGTCGAAAATACCTTAAAAAGTTGGGCTAAAGTAAGAGAAGGAGAAGAAAAATATATTTTCCCTTATCAGGATGATGCTGAATATACCTTTAATACTGCTCATATCTATGAGTTAGGGGTATTAAAAACCTTCGTTGAACCTCTTCTTTATTCCGTACCAGTTACTTCGGAATATTATAACGAAGCCATTCGTTTAATTAACTTTTTACGAGTATTTTTACCAATTTCTTCGGAGAGTATTCCTGAAGACTCTATTTTAAGAGAATTTATTGGTGGAGGATGCTTCAAAATATAAGCAATCTGTGGATAAAAGAAAAAAGTCAAAAAATTTATCCACAAAACTGTGGAAAAAAAGTTATAAAAAATAGCAATTATCCCCATTTTCTGTGGAAAAAAGTGACAAGTAACGATTAGTTCTTTTTGAATATATTGACAACACTACGCAAAAACTATATAGTGAAAATAGAAAGAGGAGGATATAATGAAAATAGCAATTAATGGTTTTGGACGTATCGGACGCCTTGCTTTTCGCCAAATGTTTGCAAATAGCGAGTACGAAATTGTTGCGATTAACGATTTGACCAATCCTAAAATGTTAGCGCACTTATTAAAATATGATTCTGCCCAAAAAAAATATGAATTAGCGGATACTGTTCAAGCAACAGAGAAAGGAATTATCGTAGCGGGAAAAGAAATCCCAGTTTATGCCATCTCTAATCCAGAAGAATTACCTTGGAGAGAATTAGGTGTCGATGTAGTATTAGAATGTACTGGATTCTTTACTTCAAAAGAAAAAGCAGAAGCTCACTTAAGAGCCGGAGCTAAAAAAGTAATTATTTCTGCTCCAGCTGGTAATGATGTACCTACAGTAGTTTATGGGGTAAATGAAAATATCATTACTAAAGACGACCATATTATTTCGGCTGCCTCTTGTACGACAAATTGCCTTGCGCCAATGGCTAATGCCCTAAATAATTATGCGCCAATTATCTCTGGTATCATGACTACAGTTCATGCCTATACAGGTGATCAAATGATCCTAGATGGACCACATAGAAAAGGAGATTTAAGAAGAGCACGTGCAGGTGCAATCAATATTGTACCTAACTCTACTGGTGCTGCCAAAGCGATTGGATTAGTTATTCCTTCACTATCAGGTAAACTAATCGGTGGAGCGCAACGTGTACCAGTTCCAGATGGCAGTTTAACGATTTTAGATGCTGTTGTCGATAAAGAAGTAACCAAAGAAGAGATCAATGAAATGATGAAATCAGTACAAAGCGATGCTTATGGCTATACCGATGAAGAAATTGTCTCTAGTGATATTATTGGTGACACACATGGCTCGATTTTCGATGCTACACAAACAAAAGTAATTAGTCTTGGTGATGGCAAGACATTAGTCCAAGTTGTTGCTTGGTACGATAATGAAAATTCTTATACTAGTCAAATGGTAAGAACAGCTAAAAAACTAGTAGAAGTTATGGAAACCATGTAGGAATATCTAGTAATTAATGAAAAGAGATTTAATTCATCTCTTTTTTTTGGTATACTAGTAATGAAAAAGAATAAAAGAAAAGAGGTTACAAAATGAAGAAAAGTATTACCGATTTAAATTTGACAGGTAAGCGAGTAATCATTCGTTGTGATTTTAATGTTCCAATGAAGAATGGAGAAATCACAGATGATACGAGAATTGTAGAAAGTTTAGATACGATTCGTTATGCAGTTGGTGAGAGAGCGAAAGTAATTTTAATGTCTCACCTTGGAAGAATTAAAGAGGAAAGTGATAAGAGCAAGAATACCTTAGCTCCTGTTGCAGAGAGATTAAGTGAATTACTTCATCGCCCAGTTTTATTCATCAATAAAACGAGAAGTGATACTTTAATCAAAACAGTTCAAGAAATGAACGAAGGGGATATTTTATTAGTCGAAAATACTCGCTTTGAAGATTTAGATGGTAAAAAAGAAAGCGGTAATGATGATGAATTAGCTACTTATTGGGCAAACCTAGGAGATATTTTCATCAATGATGCCTTTGGAACGATTCATCGTAGCCATGCATCAAATGTAGGTATTGGTAGTAAATTACCTAATGCGATTGGTTTCTTAGTGGAAAAAGAGTTAAAAGCATTAAGTAGGCTCGATAATCCAGAACATCCATATATCGTCATTCTTGGCGGAAGTAAAGTGGCTGATAAAATTGGTGTCATCAAAAATTTGATTGAAAAAGCAGATAAAATTATTATCGGTGGTGGAATGGCATTCACGTTCTTAAAAGCAGCTGGATACTCAATTGGAAGTAGTATTTTAGATGAAGAAAATATTGAGTTCTGTAAGCAGATGTTAACGAATTATCCAGGAAAAATCATTTTACCTGTTGATGTTCAAGCAGCGACTTCCCTAGAAGATGAGAATAGTCGCATCGTTAAAATCAACGAACTATCTGCTACAGAAAAAGGATTAGATATCGGTCCAGAGACAGTTCAAGAATTTTGTGATATACTAAAAACAGCGAAAACAGTTGTTTGGAACGGACCATTAGGTGTATATGAAAATCCTAAATATTGCGTTGGAACGGAACAAGTATTAAAATTCTTAACCGATAATCATATTGATACGATTTTAGGCGGTGGTGATATTGTAGCTGCTGCTAGCCAATTAGGATATAAAGATAAAGTCAGTCATGCATCTACTGGAGGAGGAGCTACTTTAGAATATCTAGAAGGAAAGAGTTTACCAGGTCTTGAAGTAATAGCCGACAAATAAAAGCTTTTCTTTAAGAATCAATCTCTCAAGTAGAACCCGTTTCTAACATACAAAAAGATAAAGCAAAAGAAAAAGAGGAGTGTACTATGAAAAGCTTAAAGAAAAACAGTCTAATATTAATTGGTATCACCATACTAATTCTCTTTTTAGTATTAAAAGATGATTTCAACGAGATTATTGCTGCACTTCTTGGTGCCAATTTCTTCTTTCTTTTCTTAGCGCTTCTCTGTCAATTACTAGCTATCGTATTTGAAGCATTAGCGTATAAGAAAATTGTCAATAGTTATAGTAAGGACTATAGTTTTGGTCAAGCTCTACGCATGCAGTTTATGACAAAATTCTTTAATGGGATTACCCCATTTTCTACCGGTGGTCAACCTATGCAAGTTTACATGCTAAAAAAAGATGGCTTCCGTTTAACAAAAGCAACCAACATTATCATGCAAAACTTTATTATTTATCAGGCAGCTCTAGTAATATACGGGTTATTTGCGATTGCGATCAATGCCAATTTTCATCTATTTAAAAATATTCCTGTATTAAAAGAATTGATTGTCTTAGGATTCATGGTAAATACTTTAGTAATGTTAGGTTTGATTATCATTAGTTTCAGTAGTAAATTTAATCATCTAGTAATAAAAAAAGTTATTTCCTTTTTAGGAAAATTGAAACTCATAAAAAATCCTGAAAAAACACAAGAAGCATGGAAAGAAAGAATTGATGACTTCCATGAAGGAACAACTTATTTGAAAAAGAATAAACTTCTTTGTTTAGAATCCTTTTTCTACAACATCATTTACTTAACACTAACTTATGTAATGCCTTATTTTGTCATTGTTGCCTTAGGAGGAACAGGAGTATCGCCAATTACCGCTATCGTTTCATCAGCTTATATCTTAATTATTGGTTCATTTGTACCGATACCTGGTGCGAGTGGCGGTATTGAGTATGGCTATTTGAAGTTCTTCGGTTGCTTTATTGGAGGTAGTATTCTAAAAGCCTCTCTTCTAATTTGGCGAACGATATCATACTATTTATTGATGATTATTGGTGCAATCGTCTTAAATGTTAAAGGGAGGAAAAAAAGATGAGAATAGGAATTTTCACTGAAACATATACGCCGTATATTAGTGGTTTAGTAACTAGCGAAGTGATGTTGAAAGATGCTTTAGAAAGACTAGGACATACAGTCTATGTGGTAACTGCCAACTTGGAAAGCTTTCACTATGATTACGATGAAAAAGAACATGTTCTAAGGATACCAGGTATTCCAACAGGAATATATGATTCTAGGTTAACAGCTATCTATCCAATCAAAGCAGTTAATATCATTAAAAACTGGAAACTGGATATTATTCATTCACAAACGGAATTTGCGATTGGAACTTTTGCGAGACTTCTTGCCTTTCAATTAGATATTCCCTTAGTTCATACTTATCATACGATGTATGAAGATTATATTCATTATGTAACGAAAGGTTATTTCAATAAGTCTAGTAAAAAGATTGTCGAATATCTAACACTATTTTATTGCGATAAAACCGCTAGTGAATTGATCGTACCTACGAAGAAAACTTATGACTTATTCAAAGAAAAATACAAAGTAGACAAGAATATTCATATTATCCCAACGGGAATAGAACTAGAGAGATTTTATCAAGAAAACATCGATGAAGCCAAATTAGCGAAATTGAGAGAAAAACAGGGGTTAAAAGAGGATGATTTTGTGGCTATTTTCGTAGGACGTTTAGCCCAGGAAAAGAATATTGTCTTTTTAATGGAAGTAGTAAAAGATTTAATTCCTAGTTGTCCAAAACTAAAATTGTTGATCGTTGGTGACGGCCCAGATATGGAAGAATATCAGGAATATATTCAAAAAGAAAAGTTGTCAGAACATATTATCATGACAGGAAAGGCAAAATGGGAAGAAATGCCATACTACTATCATTTGGCAAACATTTTTTTAACGGCTTCTCATTCAGAGACTCAAGGGTTAACAGTAATTGAAGCGATGGCATCAGAAGTCACACCGATTTGTATTGATGATGAAAGTTTCGCCAATACAGTAATCGATGGATTAAATGGTAGAATTTTTAATACTAAAAAAGAATGTAAAGAAATTATTAAAGAATTGTATAATGATGATAAACAAGTAAGAAAACTCTCTAAACAAGCCAGAATCAATTCTGAACGTTACAGTTCTAAATATTTTGCGGAATCCGTATTAGATGTCTATAAATATGCGATAGAACATAAGGCAAATCGTTTAGGAGTGATCGGTAAATTAGTAGATAAAATAAAAGGTGATAAGGATGAAATGGATAGTAAGTAACCATAAAATGAATCTAATAAAAGAAGAAATAGAAAATTACGTTAGTCAAATTTCTTCGTTAAAATCGACCAACAAACTTGTTTTCTGCCCTAGTAATATTTACCTACCATATTTTCAGAATCAAGAAAATTACGAATTAGGAGTCCAGAATGTAGCTGATCGCAAGATGGGAGCTCTAACTGGAGAAGTTGCTGTTGAGCAGTTAAAATCACTAAATGTAAGCTATGTCATTATTGGCCATTCAGAGCGAAGAAATATCTTAAATGAAAGTGAAGAAATGATTCATCAAAAGATAAAGCTTGTTCTAGAAAATGATATGATACCTATTTTATGTATAGGGGAAAAAGAAGAAGAAATTCCTCAAAGAGAAGAGATTTTGATGGCTGAAATCGACAGTGCTTTTCTCCAACAATCAAATCTAGAACGACTCATCATTGCTTATGAACCGATTTGGGCAATTGGAACCGGTAAAATTCCAACCCCAGAAGAGATTACTACAATCACAGAGTGGATAAAAGATTATATTCAGAAAAAATATCAAGTTAGTTGCCCAGTCTTGTACGGAGGTAGCGTATCTGTCAGTAATATCGATGAATTAAGTACTGTTTCTAATATAGACGGATACTTGATTGGTGGGACAAGCTTAGATATTGAGAAATTAAAAGTAATAATAGAAAAGACGGAGGAAGAAGTATGATAGGTAATGCAGTAATTGATTGGTTAGATCGAACGTTCAACGAGATAGAAAAGTTTATTGCCAACCATTCCGATAATCCACTTCTATGGATCATGATATTGGTTATGGTTTTGTTGATTGTTGCTATGGCTTCCCAAGCTTTATCGAAGAATCGCTAAAATGAGTGATTCTTTTTCTTTTTTCCATAATAATGTCCCAATAAAACGGGGAACTATGCGAATTTTTTTTCATACTCGACAGCATTTGACAAAAGCTTACAATATTCACTGTATCTATTTGTAAAAATATAGTGTATAATAATACTTGCGTGGAGTACGAAAGGAGAAAATATGAACAAAGTCAGAGTACTGATGATCGATGATAACATCGACCTAGTAAGCATGATTAAGGAGTACTTTAAAGATCACGCTAGTATCGAAGTAGTATTAGAAGCAAACGATGGAGAAAGAGGCTTAGAATTAATCAAGACCAGACAAAGTGATTACGATGTCATCATCTTAGACTTGATTATGCCGAAAAAAGATGGTTTATCTATTCTAGAAAGTATGAGAAAAGAACAGATTGATAAGAAGGTAATTGTATTAACATCTTATAATGCACAAGAGATGATTAGAAGAGTTTCTGAGTATGGAATCAACTACTTCATCTTAAAACCATTTGAATTATCTGATCTAGAAAGAAGAATCGAGGACTGTGCGGACAGCAAAATATATACGAATGCCTCAATCGATATCTACCATAATAATTTACAAATTTCGATTACCAAAATATTACATGAATTAGGAATACCATCCCATATTAAGGGATATCAATATATCAGAGAAGGAATATCTATTCTCTATGAACGACCAGAAGTCATTGGTGGTATCACTAAAGAATTATATCCAGATATTGCGAAAAAATTTAATACGACCGTTTCCCGTGTCGAAAGAGCGATTCGTCATGCGATTGAAGTAAGTTGGAATCGTGGAGATTGGGACTTAATGGAAGAAATCTTTGGTCATAGTGTCGATATCGATAAAGCTAAACCAACCAATTCTGAATTTATTGTGACGGTTGCCGATAAACTACGGTTAGAATTCCAAAAAGATTATTGTAAATAAAAGGTGTAACGATTAAGCTACACCTTTTTCTATGA
>ERZ1643249.5356-NODE-5356-length-10307-cov-4.770581_pt1 | contig 10307 bp, 10 predicted proteins | sample MGYA00579263_ERZ1643249 | MGnify/ENA primary metagenome ERZ1643249 (study PRJEB29033, sample SAMEA4952264) | chicken gut metagenome | biome: Broiler Chicken; feature: Gastrointestinal Tract; material: Caecum | place: Ireland | collected 2018 | study: Broiler...
TTTCTGTTTGAGCTAAAATCCCTCCATTGAAAATATATGCAAGTGTTATGCATGCCAAAATAATAATTATTATTACTGTTATTACCAAACTCATGAGCGTAACGCCGCTTTATATTATTTCTATTCATTTCATCCTCCTATATTATAGCATTATTGTATTTTTAATAGATTTGTGTATATTTCTATTAGACTTCCTTACAATGTTTCATACATATCCGTCTTCATTTCTAGTCCTATCTATTCGTTTTGCATTGTTTATATTGCACAAAAAGGACAGACTTTTAAGAAACTGAATATTGGTTTCAGTTTCTTTATTAAAGTCCATCCTTTTACCGTAATCCAAAAGACTGGTTATTTTCTTTAAATATGCTCTCCCTCTCTCTTACAACCTCAACGGTTTGCTCGTTTTCTTTTTTCATATTTTTCCCCTTTGTTCTTTATTTTGGTTATTCTGCATATGTTTACAAGTTATATTTGTATTTTACAATATTCTATTATTTTTTGCAAGTGTTTTTCTAATTTTCTTATGCATAATAAAAATTTCAATTTATAATATTTTCTATAATCTCTTTTATAAAAAAATACTTAATTTTTAATGGCTTGATTTTTTTATTATACACAAAAAAACAAATACAATAAAAATATTGTATTTGTTTTTTATATATATAATTTACACCATTATTCAGCTGCTTCTATTGTAAAATCTTTTGCATTAGATACATCTGCTGAAATGCTTGCATTGATTTGAACTGTTTCTCCAGGAGCCATTGCATCTATAAGTGGTCTAATTTCTGTAATAGCTTCGCCATTTTGATCTAGGATTGTGATTTTTACCATTTCTAATTCATGATTTGTAGTTCCTTTGTTAGTTACATCTGCTAAAAGTACAGTCATACCATCTGGTCTAGTTGTGTATTGTATATTACTTATTTCTAAATCGCCATATGTCTTATTAGAATTAAAGTCTTCACTAGTATTTAATTTTGTTCCGTCATCTAGTTGTACTGTATATTGCTCTTCGTTTGTTGGTACATTTTGTGAATTATCAGCTAAATCCTCTCCATCTTTATTTCTGAATCCTAATACAACAAAAAATACAATCGCAATAATTACAACTGCCACCAAAAGCACAATCCATCTTTTTTCATTTTGATTCATCTTAATTGTTCCTCCTTTATTTTTTCTTTTTGTTTAATTCAAATAAATTGTATACTATTATTATTTTTTTTGCAATAGTTTTTATACTTTTTTTATTTTTTTCTTTTTTAATATTCCCACTTTGGAACGTATTCTTCTTCGTATAGCTCCATTTCCTGCATATATCCATTTTTTAAATTTAGTGTAAATAAAAATTTTTCCATTTCTTTATATTCTTTCCATGTTAATTTTCTGTTTAGATATTTATCTTGTTTTGCTCTATATGTAGGAAAATACTGTGCCATAATACTTATATAAATATCATTTGGCATATTTTCTTTTATCCATCTTAAAATATGTTTACTATTTTGCAGATGATTTGGTAATATGAGATTTCCCACTAATACATGGTTCTTCGAAATTATGTACAGAAGCAAGTGCAATTTTTATTTTGTCATTACATCTGCAACGTCCCTTTTGTCCTTGCTCTCTGTTTACCATACACTTATGTGGACAAATACTACAATTTTCTAGTTCTTTCATTATTTGTTATTTCCTACTTTCATTTTTCGTCTTTTAACTTTAAAAATCCTAACTCTACCCATCTGTTATATGCCAAATTCAAGTTGAATAATAATTTTGGTTTTGCTCCTGCTCTGTTTTTGTCTATTACACACGCATAATATCTTTCATCTGGGTCTTTATATTTCTTTAAATCAAAGAATTTAGTGTCTACTTCTTCTAGTGAATATTCATATTTGTCTAAATCGTCTCTCATAATTTGCTTAATTAAACACAATGTATCTAATACTTCTTTTACAGTTCTACTTACAGCTAAATCGTTTACCGTTAAATTAATTGGCATTGTTGAACTTTCTGTTAACTGTAATGTTGAAAATATGAATATATTAAAATTTTGTGCCAAATTCGAAAGAATAGTTGCAGTTCTTTTTATTTCTTCTCCATTTCCAATGTTAGCAGTATCGGTTTTTAAAGTATCATAAAATACATATTCGATTTTCTCTTTGTAATAATAATTCATTATAACCTTTTTTAATTCATCATTTGTATGGTCTGTAATATTAATAAAATAAATTGAATTATTAATTTGATTATTTAGCCAATCTGTAACAGCTATTGTTTTATTGAATTCATCAGAAACTTTTTTTAATCTTTCTACAAATTCTCTTCTCGTTTCGTTTTCATTTTGTAATATGAATCCATTATCATCCACTTCAACTTTTGCGTCTTTATTTGGTCTAAACTTAAATTCTAGTAATTCGCCTTCTGTTTTTGATAAAACTTGCCCATGCTGTTTTTGTATTTCTGGATTATTTAAAACTGTAGTTATTAAGCAAAGTTTCATTTTTTCTTCAGACATTTCATTAGAAATTACAAGTACTTTCTTTTTATGAACAAAAGCAGTATATGCAGCTATATTTATAGTAAACCTACTTTTTCCTGAGTTAGATGGCATTGCAAAAGCCATTGTCTCTCCCTTTCTTATTCCTTTAAATACACTTGATATGATAGGGAAAGGTAATTCCAAACCATTTGTTAAATTATTTTCTCCTCTTTCTAGGAAATCTGTTAAGTTTTCACTAAGCACAGCTTGTTTAAACTTTTGCGTAACACTTACTTGTACTATTGCCGCCTTAATTTCATCTGCTGACATTTGGTCATAAAGTTCATAATTTCTAATATCTATTATTTTTTCTTGTATATCTTCTCTAGGTTCTTCTAAAAAGCTTTTTCTAAGTATAAATAATTTTCTTAATTCAAGATAAACTTTTTCAGGATTACACTCTTTTGCAGATATTTCACTCTTTAACTGTTGTTTTTGTCTATATGTTTCATTATTATCAACCGAAAAGCTAAATCCTTTTTTTGCTATTTCTGGTGTGTATTTTCCACCTTCAGTAAACAAAATACTTTTATATATATTTAAAAGACTTTGATCATCAAAGTAACATTCTTCAAATAAGATATAATATTTAACTATAAGTTTTGGATTATTTAAAAGCAAGCCAACATATGTTTTCTCCAAATCTTCTGCTCTTAAACTTTCTGGAAAAATTGACTCTTGTTTTTTTACCTCTTCTTTGTATACTACTTCGCCATCATCTTCCCCAGTCCATTTTTTTAGCAAATCTTCGTCGTCATCTTCATCATCATCGTCACTATAATCATTTTCATCGTCATGATCTTGTTCTATATCTCTTTCATCTTCATCATCTTCCGAAGTTTCTTGATATTGCTCTTCTTCATCCGCTCTTTCTATATCGTCTTCTTCAGATGAATCCCAAAAATCATCTTCATTTTTTTCGTTTGTTGTTATGTCTTCTTCAAGTATTTTTTCTTCTGTATTATAGTCTTCTGTATTATTCGTTTTTTCGCTATCTTCGTTTTTAACATCTTCGTTTTCAATTTTTTTCTTTTTCTTTCGTGTTTTCTTTTTACTATTTATATTTTCTGAATCATCAGTATTTATCTCATCGCTTTTGTTGCCACTTTTTTTCTGTTTCTCTTTTTTATCTTTTTCAGATTTATTCTTAGTTTTAGAATTATTACCCCTAGAGTTATTTCTTTTATTAGATTTTCTTTCAGTAGAGTCTTTTGAACTAGAATTTCCTGCGTTAGAGCCATTAATCTCTCTAATTTTTTGTAATGCCTCAGATAATTTTCCTAAATCTATTAATGTTCTAATTTTATTTATCTCATTTCTGTCTTTTCCGCTTTTCTCTAGTACATCTAATATTTTATTTAATTTGTCTACACTATCACTTGGCATATATCTTTTGTTCCCCCCTATCTCTCTATTACTTTTATTCGAATTCTATCATAATTCAATTTGATTTGCAAGGACTAAAAAGGCACTGGGGACACATTAAAATGTGTCCCCAGATTTAACGTATGATTTTTCTATTCATCTATGAAATTAAATTCATCTTTAAATTTTTCTTTGAAGATTTCAAAAACATTTTGTAATACTTCTTCATCATCAACACTTACATAAGATTCTTCATCTTCTGAATCTGTATCTTCTAATTTAAGTATTACAACTTCGTCTGCCTCTTCTTCTTCATCATGTGGTAATAGTACTACGTATTCTTCTCCTTCATACTCAATTAAATCTAAAAATTCAAACTCTATCTCATCACCGTTTTCATCATTTAGTACTATTATATTATCTAGTTCCTCCCCTTCTTGATCTTGTGGAACATTCTTTACATCGTCGCTCATTTTTATTCTCCTTTCAAATATATATTTAATTGTATTTCTACAAAGTTAATACCAATTTTATTTTTTAACTTTATTAACTATTTAATTGTTCGAAATATATTTTAATTGTCATATACTTTATTATTTCATATTTTTACAATTATATGCTATTTTTTATTTTATTCATATATGTTTCTAATATATATACTGCAGATATTGTATCCACAATATTTTTCTTTTCATTTTTATTTATATTTAAGTAATTCATTGTTCTATGTGCTGCTACAGTAGTGAGCCTTTCATCTATTTCTTCTATTTTTACTTTATTAAACTTGCATTTTAGTTTATGAATAAATTTTTCTGTTACTTCTACTCTCTCAGATTTTGTTCCATCCATATTAATTGGAAGACCTATAACTATCGTATCTATTTGATACTCTTGCATTATTTCTTCCAAGCGTTTTAATACAATTTTGTCATTCCCATTATGATGGATAGTTTCCAAACCTTGAGCAGTTATTCCAAGCTCGTCTGTAATAGCTAGTCCAACTCTAGCATCACCATAATCTATTCCTAGTTTTCTCATTTATTCATCAAGTCCTATATAATTTTTTACCATTCTTTCAAGCAACTCGTCTCTTTCTATCTGTCTAATCAAATTTCTAGCATTATTATGGCTTGTAATATAAGTTGGGTCACCTGATAAAATATATCCCACAATTTGATTTATTGGGTTATATCCTTTTTCTTGTAAAGCATTATATACTTCTTTTAGTATTTCTCTTGCTTTTATGCTTTTATCTTTCTCGACTTTAAAGCTAAGTGTTTCATCCATCATTGACATAGTGCATACCTCCTTATAATTCGCTTATTTTATTTTCATTTTGATTTGCATTATCTAAGTACTCTTCTTCTTTTTTTAGCACTCCTTCTAATGCAGTTCCTTTATAATATGTAGATATTATAACATTTATTTTAGGTTTTGCCAATACATCTTCTGCATCTTCAAATTCAACATCCACTGGTTCTATTTCTAGTTTCTCAACTTGTTCTTTTATTTGTTGCATAAAATCTGCAACTGCCTTTTTTTCTATTCCTGAAAATACTATTGCAAATTTAGGTCCCATATATCTTACAAAAATATATTCACTTGATAAATTTGCTCTTATTGTATTGCAAACTTGTGTTATAACTTCGTCTCCAGTTTTTCTACTAATATCTTGATTTATTTTCTCTAAATTAATCATTTTTAACATACATACAGCTGATGTTGTGTATTGATCTATAATTCTCTTTCCTTCTGTATAGAGGTATTCTGCTGTTTTTAAGCTACTGTATTTATCATCTCTAACAATGCTTTCAATTATTCTTTGGTTTTCTACTGTTCTTAAAATCGCAACAATATTATTCCTAATAACTTCTAAAATTGTAGTATCTATTGAATCAAATTCATGTGGCGCACTTCCTTCTAATAGCCAATATCCTATATATACATTATCTATATATAGTGGAAAGAACATTGCACATTTTGCACGTGCAAATTCCATCTTTTGGTATGGAAGTCTTTCATTTTCGTTTTCCACTGTTACATATTTTGGTATAGAAGTTTGTATACTTTCTTTAAATGTTTCTTCTGACTGTAAATCACTTAATGCATCCCAATGCTTCGGATCCACATTTGATGCCTTTACGATATATTTTGTGCCATCATATACAACAATTGTAGAATATTTTATTTGATATCTTTCGACTATTATATTATTAATTTGTGTTATTTTTTCTTCTACACTTGATGTTTTACTTATTGTATCCATAAAATCTTGAAGTATATTCAAATTTGTGACTTTTTGATTTAAATTATTAAAATTATTTATTTTTTTATTTATAGACCAATTGTATATCATTAGTAATATAATAATTATTACTAGAACTATAATTGCTCCTATTGCCAAAAGATATCACCCCTTCTATTAGTATCTACTTTTCATTCTATTTAATGTTGCATTTATATTACTTGAAAAACCACTAGTTCTAGGTGTATATGTTCCATATTTGTTAGCTGGTTTATCGTTATTTAATAAAGGATACATCATATTTGCTAGAACATCTAAACTTTCGAGTATATTTTTAGGATATCCTCTTGTTGTAATTTCACAATTTACTAATCCATCTAAATATTTTGAATATGTTTCTTGGTCAAATGGAATAGTACAATATTGTATTGTATCTTTATTAAATAGTTCTGTCATGTATGACATTGAAGGATCATTATATGATGACATTCCTCCTATAATTACCTTATCTGTGATTGTTCTTACCCTTAACGCTTTGTTTATAACTATTCTTAGTTTATTTGGATCTAAGATATTTCTTGATTTTAAATTTCTTAAAAATGCTGTTAATGGTTGTATTGTTAATATATCATAACTTTGTACTAAATATATCTCTTGTGCAAAGTTAAAATATGCATAATTTGTATCATAGTCGCAATCCATTATTACTAAAGAATAATTTTTCATTAATGTTGTTAGTATTTCCTGGTATTTACTGTAATCAGTATTTCTATCAGGTAATGTTGTGAACACAGTTAAGTTCTTATTTACCTCTATTCCTTTATCAATTCCTTCTTGTAAATTATCAATACAAGAAAAAGCTGTTTTTCTTAATTCTTCATCATTTTTTGTATAAATATAATATGCATTCTTATTTTGTGTTAAGTCTAAAATTGCAGTATTAATTCCTCTTTTAGATAGAATTTCTGCCATGCTATTTACTAAAAATGATGTTCCATTTTTTGAAGTTCCAACAAAAGCAACCAATTTATTCGACATACTCAAAAGATTTTTTAAATTTGCATCATTTTGATTCATATATTGCTCAGGTGTTTCTATTGCTCTTGTAGAATTGCTATTTGCATCAAACATTCCTTGATTATATTGTGCTTGATTATACTGTGCTTGATTATTAGTATATTGATTTTGATTAAAATTATTTTGTCCATAACTAAATTCTGGCATATATGATGTTTCTTGATTGCTCAAATTTTGTGGTGCTGCTGGTGCATTAGTTACTTGATTATCTGTATTTTCATCCAAGCCTGGCAAAATAATTTCACCATCGTTTTTGTTGTCATCTCCCAAATCAAATAGATTCACATCTTCTTGTTTGGTATTATCTCCTAATTCAAATAAATTTACTTCTTCTTGATTTTCTTCTGGCTCTTTTATTTTTTTAGGTCTGCCTCTTTTCCTTTTTGGAGCTTCTGTGGCATTTACTTCTTCTGGTTCTTTTACTTTTCTAGGTCTGCCTCTTTTTTTCTTTTCTGTAGTATTTGTCTGCTCTGAAATATCTGCTTCTACTGAATTTAGAATATCATCAATTTCATTCATATCTATATCATTATTTGCTTTGTTTATTTGCCCTGCCATATTATTTCCCATGTTTCCAATTATTTGTTGTTCTCTCATCACATTTTGCATTGCTTGGTCTTGATTCATATCTTCAGAAATAAATTCTTTTCCACTACCTGCAACTTTTGGTATAACAACTGGCTTCGTAAGTTCCGACTTTCCAATGTTCTTTTCTAATACATCTAATTTTTTTTCTTCTTTTTTTCCGTTTTTTCTATCATGATAGTCTTTGTTTGGAACATATTTATTTTCTTTTTCTCTTCTCTGGCTTCTGCTTGGTGTTGCAGTTCCAAAAGTAATTAATTCTTGATATTTTTGTGAATTTGCTTCTAATACAGCTTTAACATTTAATGGTAAAAATCTACAAATAACTCTTAATTGAGCATCTGTGTATTGTTCTGCGATATTATCAAAACTTTTAACATATTCTTCTTCGTTTTTTCCTAATCTTTTATAATGATTTAATATATTTTGAATCTCAACTTCATTTACGTCTCCGTCGTTTTCTGATTTATAATCAACTTCATCTGAATCTATTCTATAATAAATTTTAGCATCTTTCTTACTGCGTGGTGTATTAATAAGTTTGCATACATTTGTAGTTGTTCTGTCTTGTCCAATTAATGCACTGTATATACCAATTCCAAATAATTTTACGAAAAAATTCTCAGATTTTGTTCTTCTATCTGCACATATTAGTATTATTGGTATATCCTGTCCTGTTGTAGTTGTTGCCTCATCACTAATATTGTCTAATCTTTTGAAAATAAAATTGTCTATTACTCCATAATTGTTATTTGTAAAAGGCTCTACATCCTCACTTATAACAATTCTATCATAAGTTTTGTCTTTCTGTAATTCCCTTACAATTGCATCAAAATAATAAACATTTTTACTTGATATAATCTCTTTGTATTCTTGCTGATATTGTTTAATAATCGATTCTGAAATACTTTCATTATTAACTGCAAATAATACTTTCATTTGTTAACCCCTCCAGCCTTTTACAACTATAGCAAACACTAATGGTAATATTTGACATATAACCATTACTGTTATAATTCCTATCATGGCTCCGAATCCTTTATCTCTAACATCTAATTTTCTTATACCTATTATATATCTATAAATACCACTTATAGCTATTCCCACAAATCCAAAAGGTATACTATATATTCTAATAATATTTAAAATATATGCTACAAGTCCATATGTATTATCTCCATATGACTCTTGATAATCTTGCAATGTTTCTAACTCTCTATCTCTTATTTGTACTAAATTTACGGTAGAATCGTTACTCAAATCCGCTGTATTTGTGTTTTCTGTAGCATTTGTTGCACAAATTGTTGTTGCAAATAAAGCCAAAACAAATATAGCTATTATACAAATTACTGCTATTTTTTTCTTCATTACTTAGTACTTCCTCCTTAATTTTCAAATAATTCTAACAATTACCTTAATATTTTATCATTTGTATAATAATAAATCAAGAAAATTCTTAAAACTTTTTAAAGAAAGTGAAACCTTGGGACAGATTTAAATCTTTCCTAGGTGTTTCGCGTATAATTTTTCTTATACAATAAAACAAAGAGCCTCAAATATGAAGCTCTCTGCAACTTTCAATTGGTCATCAGTCCTTTAACAAAAAGATTCCGATGAGTTCCAAAGCTCCGGCCAAAATAAAACTTAATATGAACCTTCCTGCAATTCCGAACAATTCTGCCCAGACGTTGACTTCTACATTTGTTTGTGCTAAATTGAACAACTTCCATAAATCTTGTCCAGTTGTCCAGAATGTAACATAAACAAGTGAAATCACTCCAACAACAATTACCGTCAGTCCTATAATTTTTTTTAAATACCGTAGCCCTTTCATAAAAATATGCCTCCTAATTGAAAAAGTTATAAAGCTATTATATAATATTTTTGCATAAAATAACAGTATTTTAGGGAAAATAATATAAGTTTTTATTAAATAGAGGTGATATTCCATGTTTATGTACTCTATAATGATAGTAATCGGTTTTGTTCTTTTAGTTCTTGGTGCCGAGCTTTTAGTAAGAGGTTCTAGTAATATAGCAAGTAAATTTCATATACCTGAAATGCTGATTGGTCTTACCATTGTAGCACTTGGCACTTCTGCTCCCGAGCTTATAATTACTGTAACTTCTGCTTTCTCCGGCAATACAGATTTAATAATAGGTAATGCAATTGGTAGTAACCTATGTAATTTATTGTTCATCTTAGGATTAATGGCTATTATTCGTCCAATTTTTATTGATGAAGATGCGAAAAAAATTCATATTCCTATTGCTTTTCTCTCAGTTTTGGTAATTCTTTTTATAGAAATAAGTCACATCAGTAGCAATCCTTCCTTTATTGGTAGAGTTGATGGAATAATACTAGTAATACTATTTTTAGCCTATTTCACATATCCAATTTTTTCAGAAATAAAAGACATTAGAAAAGCATATAAGGAGAATATGAATGAAGAAAGCACCAAAAACATTAAAATTTTTGTTCAAATTATTTTCA
>ERZ1643249.5357-NODE-5357-length-10306-cov-13.115013_pt1 | contig 10306 bp, 13 predicted proteins | sample MGYA00579263_ERZ1643249 | MGnify/ENA primary metagenome ERZ1643249 (study PRJEB29033, sample SAMEA4952264) | chicken gut metagenome | biome: Broiler Chicken; feature: Gastrointestinal Tract; material: Caecum | place: Ireland | collected 2018 | study: Broiler...
TCCCTGAATACTCATCAGGGCTCCTGAGACCAGCGCCGCTAAAAATCCCCACATATTATCATTCCTCCGTATATGAGATGCAGTTTCAGTCCGGATTCCGCCCGCTCCCTGAAACTGAAGAAAGAGGCGGTTATCATACCTGCCTCTTTCGATACTTACTGTTAATATATACGGATAAACCTGTTTTTATGCGTCTAATATTTTAGCAAAATCCTGTTTTCTCTCTGAGATCATGAAATATTTATTACTTTGAATCCGGCTTTTTCCACCGCATTTTTCAGCTCAATCTCATCCACTGTCCGATCATAGGAAACTTCCGCACTGTTATCTTTCAACTCAACCTTCGCAACCACTCCGTCGATTGCATTCAATGCATTTGTAACACTGTTAACACAATTCTGACAATGCATACCGGAAATTTTGATTGTTCTCCGGCCGACCACCGGTCCGTCCAGGGTTTTCAGTCTGGCTGGCTTTCCTGTGCCTGAACCGCCGCAGCAAGTCCCTTCCCCTCTGAAATGCTTCAGGGAACCCTTTAAAGCAAAAACAAGCAGCACTATTACAATGAGTACGATAATCGTATCAACCATAATTACCCTTCTTTCAGTCCTCCTCGTCGAATTTTTTACGGTCTCTTTTCTTTTTTATCAGCAGATATATCTGATAGATCGCCACTCCGACAATATATATAAGAAGAAAAGCTCCAAATGCATAAAACATGGAACCTGTTGAATTTCCCATATCTCATCCACCTTTCATCACTTATCCGGCATACCGGAGGAAACTGCCCCATGCCCGCCGCATGAACCACAGCTGCCGCATGAGCCGCAGTTACCGCTGCAGCCTGCGCAGCCGACAGGTTTCCCTTCTTTTTTATTTTTATATCCTCTGTATATTAAAAAAGCACAATATCCCAGGATCAGAACCAGTATAAAAATATCAGCGATCATACAAACACCTTCTTTTTCTTACTTTTTATTGTAACAGAACAGCCGGATAACTGTCAAAGTATCCGGCCGTCGTTTTTATGCACTCTGTACAGAACGTCTGGCATATACTTTCTGATTCTTATAGGGATCAGGCCTGAACAGAAGCGCTAGCAGAATAATCGCAAATATAAAGCCTACTGCTGTTCCTGCTGTGAAAGCGCCGCCCATAACAAAGGAACCGATCTGATATACGCAGAGAGAAACCACATATGCAAATACGTTCTGAAACAGAATCGCAAACCAGAACCATTTTCTGGACTGCATCTGCTGTGCCATTGTGGCTATTGCCGCCAGGCACGGAGAATCAAGCAGATTGAACAGCAGGAAAGAGAACGCCGCTATTGAAGTGGGGAACCATGCAGCAACTCCCTGCGCTACCGTCACAGGATCTTCTACATCGCCGGCAATCGCCGCCAGTGTTCCCATGGTGGAAACAATAGCTTCCTTCGCAGTAAATCCGGAGATTGACGCTGCCACCGACTGCCATTCGCCAAAACCAAGGGGAGCAAAAATCGGAGCGATAACGCCGCCGATCACCGCCATAAGGCTGTCAGAAGATTCTACCATGCCAAATCCGTTTTCTCCAAATCCGTAACTTCCCAGGAACCACATAACCACGCACGCAAGGAACAGAATCGTACCGGCTTTTATGATGAATCCTTTCAGTCTTTCCCATACATGAAGGAGTACGGTCTTAACCTGCGGGATATGATACTGAGGCAGTTCCATAACAAACGGAGCCGGTTTTCCGGAAAACGGTTTTGTTTTCTTAAGAATGATCGCGGCAACCAGCACAGCGGCAATGCCGATAAAATACATCAGAGGTGCAATGAAGGAGGTTTCGGTCCAACCGCCTGCCTCGCCCGCGATCACGCCGCCCATGAGAGCGATAACAGGAAGTTTCGCTCCGCAGGGGATAAACGTAGCTGTCATAATTGTAAGACGTCTGTCATTATCCTGCTCGATAGTTCTGGACGCCATGATTCCGGGAATGCCGCAACCGGACGAAATCAGCAGAGGGATAAAACTCTTACCGGAAAGTCCGAAATGGCGGAAAACACGGTCCATAACAAAGGCAATACGCACCATATAGCCGCAGTCTTCCAGGATTGAAAGAAACAGGAACAGGATCGCCATCTGCGGAACGAAGCCAAGAACTGCTCCAAGACCGCCGATAATACCATTTACAACAAGGTCCTGCACAACTGTGCCGGCGCCGATACCGTTGAGAAAGCCGCCCACAGCATCCTGAATAGCTACTACAAAGACATCATTCGTCCAGTCCGTCACCCAGGTTCCCACCGTAGTAACAGATACATAATATACAGCCCACATTACCAGAATAAAGATCGGGATGCCAAGAATTCGATTCGTCACAATCTGATCGATCCTGTCAGACGTAGTCAATTTCTGTGTTCCCTTCTGTACTGTGGTTTTTACAATTTTCTGTATGTATCTGTAACGTTCATCCGTCACAATACTTTCTATGTCGTCATCATGCTTCTTTTCAATTTCTTTTCTCAGATCCGCCACTGAAGAAACTGCTGATGCCGGGAGCTGAACGCTTTCCAGAACCCTGCTGTCATTTTCAAGGAATTTAACAGCATACCATCTCTTTTTATCATCCGTAATGTTTGCCGGAAGAAGATCTTTTACCTGTGCAACGGCGCTTTCCAACTCCTTGGAAAAAATATCTCCCGGAAGACTGACATCTTTTTTCTTAGCCACTTTTACAGCTTCATCAACAAGCTCGTGAAGACCCGATCGCTTCAGCGCGGAGGTCTCTACGATCGGGCAGCCCAGCAGCATAGAAAGTCTCTTCGTGTCAATCCGCATTCCTCTCTTCTCGATAAGATCCGCCATATTAAGGGCGATCACAACCGGAACGCCTGTTTCCACCAGCTGAGTAGTCAGATACAGGTTGCGCTCTATATTGGTAGCGTCCACCAGGTCAATGATAACATCTGGATTTTCATTCAGAATGTAGTCACGGCTGACAACCTCCTCAAGTGTATAAGGGGAAAGAGAATATATACCCGGAAGGTCGGTTACGATAATCTCTTCTCCTTTTGCCTTTCTACTCTTTACTTTTCCTTCTTTTTTCTCAACTGTAACTCCCGGCCAGTTTCCCACGTACTGATTGGCACCTGTCAATGCATTGAACATTGTCGTCTTGCCGCAGTTAGGATTTCCGGCGAGCGCAATTCTTATTGCCATTTCTTTATACCTCCTTTAAGCATGCGTTATTTAACCTGCACGCACTGAGCATCGTCTTTCCGCACAGACAACTCATACCCACGTACTGTAATTTCTACCGGATCACCAAGCGGCGCGACTTTTCTGATATAGAGTTCACTGCCCTTGGTAATCCCCATATCCATGATACGGCGTTTATAAGCACTGTCCCCTTCTATCTTTGTTACAACAACAGTACTGCCTACTTTTGCATTGCCTAATGTCATAACCCTCTTTCTCCTTTCCTTCAGCAGACTAAAACTTTATATACAGCACACACATCTTCATACCATAATGTGGCGCGCCATATCTGCATTAATCGCAACCCGCGAGTCTTTGATATTAACAATTACATTCCCTCCGATCGCCGAAAGTACAGTAACCTCTGTTCCTGCGACAAACCCGAGATTTTCCAGGAATCGTCTTGTTTCTTCATTTCCTCCAACTCTGCGGATCATATTGGTTTCACCTATCGTTGCCATTGTAAGCGGCATAAAAAAACCTCTTTTCTGAAATTTTTCTTTTATATTTCGAAACAGTAAGCTTTTGCTAACTTTTACGTTAGTAAGTATATGCTAACTTCAGTTAGTTGTCAACAACTATTTCTTGTTTTTTTATTGTTTTTCAGCAGAAAATTAAAAGCCCGGCTCACGCCAGGCTTTTCTCCAGTATTCCGATCATCTGATCAATATGTTCTTTTGTAATGATAAGGGGCGGAACCAGACGGAGTACGTCGCTTCCCGCCGAGATCACCAGAAGGCCGTTCTCCAGGGCTTTCGTCACGACGCTGCCTACGGGAACGCCTGTAATCACCAGGCCCTGCATAAAGCCTTTTCCTCTTCTCGCGGCCACAGTATCGAATTTCTCAACAAGACCGTCCAGCTTTTCCTCCAGATAGGGCGTCAGCTCCTGTACATGCTCCAGGATATGATCCTTCTCAAAAATATCAAACACCTTGCTCACAGCGGCGCAGACAAAAGGATTTCCGCCGTAGGTTGTTCCGTGATCCCCGGGAGCCAGAGACGCCTGCGCGGCTTTTTCCCCCAGTACGAATGCGCCTACGGGAACGCCGCTTCCCAGCGCTTTTGCGCAGGTCATGATATCCGGCTTCACACCGTAAGACTGCCATGCAAAATAAGTGCCCGTACGTCCCATGCCGCACTGGATCTCATCGAAGATCAGGATAATGTCTTTCTCATCACAGATTTTGCGGAGTCCTTCAAGGAAGCTCTGCTTTGCCGGGTAGATTCCTCCCTCGCCCTGTACGGTTTCTGTGATAATGGCGCAGGTTTTCTCTGTGATCTGGGCTTTCACACTGTCCAGATCATTAAAATCAGCGAACTTCACCCCGCCGATCAGCGGCTCGAAGGGTTCCCGGTAGTGTTCGTTTCCCGTAACAGAAAGGGCTCCCATGCTTCTGCCGTGGAAGGAATGATTCATGGCGACGATCTCGTACCGCTCCTTTTCTCCCTTTGCGTAAGCATATTTTCTGGCGGCTTTCAGGGCGCCCTCAATGGCCTCCGTACCGCTGTTGGTAAAAAACGCCTTGCTCATGCCGCTGGCTTTCACCAGTTTTTCTCCGGCCTCGCTCATGGGCTCGTTGTAATACAGATTAGAGATGTGAAGGAGTTTGTCGATCTGGGCTTTCAGCGCCTCGTCATATCCCGGATAATGATATCCCAGAGCGTTTACGGCGATTCCCGCCGCGAAATCCAGATATTTTTTTCCTTCCGTATCGTAAAGCCAGCATCCCTCCCCGTGATCCAGGACCACGGGAAAGCGGTTATAGGTATGGAGAATGCTTTTCTCCGACTGCTGCATCTGTTCATTCATGTTCATTGTAATATTTTTCGCCGTCCTCTCTTAAGATTGCCGTTCCGATTCCTTTGTTTGTAAAGATCTCCAGAAGGAGACTGTGAGGGATCCTTCCGTCCAGGATATGCACCCGGTTTACCCCCTGCTCAATAGCGTCGATACAGTTTTTGAGTTTGGGGATCATCCCGCCTCCCACAAATCCCTCGTCGATCAGTTCTCTGGCCTCATGGACGTGGAGTTCTGAGATCAGCGTCTCCGGATCGTTCTGATCCCTGTATACGCCCTCGATATCGGAGAGGAAGGCCAGCTTCTCCGCGTGGACTGCCTCCGCGATCGCGCAGGCAGCGTCGTCGGCGTTGATATTATAAGAGTCAAAATTCTCGTCAAATCCCACGGGGAACACGATGGGAAGGAAATCTCTTTCCAGAAGGTCGTAGAGGATCTTCGGATCCACCTCTTTGATCTCTCCCACATATCCAATATCCTCTCCGCCGGACAGTTTCTTCTCACACTTCAGAAGACCGCCGTCTTTGCCGCTGATGCCTACGGCCTTGACGCCCAGAGATTCCACCAGTGTTACCAGTTCCTTGTTCACCTTCGCCAGAACCATCTCCGCGATTTCCATGGTGTCTTTATCCGTTACCCGAAGCCCGTTTACAAAGCGGGGCTCCATGCCGACCTTGTTTACCCAGCGGCTGATCTCCTTCCCGCCTCCGTGGACAATGATAGGCTTGAATCCTACCAGTTTCAGAAGGACCGCGTCCTTGATGACATTGGCTTTCAGTTCTTCATCCAGCATGGCGCTTCCGCCGTATTTGATCACTACGATTTTTCTGTTAAACCGCTGGATATAGGGAAGGGCTTCGATCAGCACCTCCGCCTTGTCCAGATACATCTGCTTTACCATTTTTTCATTCTCCTCTTTTCACCGTCTTTTCCGGCATTCTTCAAACTGCAGTTCCCGTCTGCCTTTCTGCTGTTATCCTCCTCCGCGGCGTCAGGAACGGTAGTCCGCGTTGATCTTCACGTAATCATATGTCAGGTCGCAGCCCCAGGCCGTGGCGGAAGCGTCTCCCATCTTCACGTCCGCAATGGCAGTGACCTCATTTTCGGAAAGGATCTTCGTCGCCTCTTCTTCGCTGTAACCGGTGGATACGCCGTTCTCCATGATCTTGATCTTCCCTGCGCGGCTCTCAAAATAGAGATCCACTTTTTCCGGGTCAAACTTCGCCCCGGAATATCCCATAGCGCACAGGATCCTTCCCCAGTTGGCGTCATGTCCGTAGATCGCCGCTTTTGTAAGAGAGGAAGAAACCACGGATTTACTTAAAGTGACCGCCTGCTCCTTACTCTCGGCGCCGATGATCTTCACCTCAAACAGCGCGGTGGCTCCCTCTCCGTCACCGGCGATCTTTTTCGCCAGAGTGGTATTCACATAATTCAGAGCCTGACAGAATTTCTCATAATCTTCATTTTTCTCAGTGATCTCAGGATTCCCCGCCATACCGCCGGCAAGCAGCAGCACCGTATCGTTGGTGGAAGTGTCCCCGTCCACGGACACCATGTTGTAGGTATCCTTAACGCTTTCGCTCAACGCCTCCTGGAGAAGTTCCTTCGAAATATTCACATCAGTGGTGACAAAGCTGAGCATGGTGCACATATTGGGATGGATCATCCCGGAGCCCTTACACATGCCGCCTACCGTCACTGTTTTGCCGCTGATCTCCACCTGCACTGCCGCTTCCTTCTCCACAGTGTCTGTGGTCATAATGGCTTTCGCCGCCAGATTGCCCGCCTCCAGACTTCCGTCAAGCTCCGGAGCCATCTGCTTCACGCCTGCGGCCAGCTTCTCAATGGGAAGCTGCATTCCGATCACGCCTGTGGAGGCCACCAGAACACTGTCCTCCGGAACATGGAGGACTTCCGCCGCAGCCTTTGCCGTCTCCCGGCAGTATCCGTACCCCTCTTCGCCTGTACAGGCGTTGGCGATGCCGCTGTTGCACACGATCACCTGCGCCGCGGGATGGTGGTATACGATCTCCTGATCCCATTTCACCGGAGCCGCTTTTACCACGTTGGTGGTAAAGGTTCCCGCCGCTTTGCAGGAATTCTCCGCATATATCATGGCCATATCGGTTCTTCCCTGATATTTGATCCCCGCCGCTGTGGAAGCGGCCCGGAATCCTTTTGCCGCTGTTACGCCGCCTTTGATTATTTCCATGGTGTATTCCTCATTTCTGTTTTTTCTGTTTATACCTGTGACGCCGGACGGCCGGTTCCTGTCCATCCGTGGAAAACCTGCCGCATCTTCCGCACATTGAAACCTTCTCTTTACGGTACCATGGGGATCTGTCTCAGCCCCTCGGCCTCGTCGAATCCGAACAGAAGATTCATATTCTGCACCGCCTGGCCTGCCGCGCCTTTTACCAGATTATCCATAGCGCCCATCATGATGATCCGTTTCGTCCTCGGATCGATCTTAAAGTTCACGTCCACATAGTTGCTGCCCTCCACCCATTTCGTCTGAGGGCACACGTCTTTGTCCAGCACGCGGACGAACTGCTCTTTTTCATAATATTTATCATAAGCCGCCTTTACTTTCTCATAGGAAACGTCTTTTTTCAGAGAAGCGTAAGCGGTGATCAGGATCCCCCTGTTCATGGGGATCAGATGGGGAGTGAAATTGATCAGCACCTCCTGACCGCAGGCGTATCCCAGCTGGTCCTCGATCTCCGGCGTATGACGGTGGGACGCCACGCCGTAGGCCTTGATATTTTCGTTTACCTCGCAGAAAAGATTATCCGTCTTGGCTCCTCTTCCCGCCCCTGACGTTCCTGACTTCGCGTCTATGATTATCGTGGACGGATCGATCATGTCCTCTTTCAGAAGAGGATAAATGGAGAGCGTGGAACAGGTGGGATAGCAGCCCGGATTGGCTACCAGCCGCGCTTTTCTGATATCCTCCCTGTTGATCTCGCAGAGACCGTAAACCGCTTCCTCAATAAACTGGGGGGATTTATGTTCGATCCCGTACCATTTCTCATATTTCTTAACATCTTTGATCCGGAAATCCGCGCTGAGATCGATCACTTTCGCCCGGGAAAGGATCCCCTCGTTCACCAGAGACGCGCACAGCCCCTGGGGCGTCGCCGTAAAAATCACGTCCGCCTCCTCTGAGAGCTTCTCCATGTTGTCGTCCATACATCCGGCGTCCACCAGTTTAAAAAAGTTCTGATAAATACCTGCGTATTTCTTATCTATATAACTCCTGGAACCATACCAGGCAATCTCCACGTCCTTATGCCCCAGAAGCAGACGGACAAGTTCGTTGCCCGCGTATCCTGTAGCGCCGATGATTCCTGCTTTTATCATAATCCATTTTCCTCCTCGCAGCATGATGTCTCTGTCACGGCGTCCGCGCCGGATATACGTTTGCTTTCCGGTTTTCCCGCACTGCCGCTGTGATGTTACGATTATACATCTCATTTGCATAATATGCAACATAAAATTTTATCTTTTTTCTTCCCCTTCCGCGGGCAATCACTGTATTTTTATACGATTTACCGCTGTATATTTGTATTTTTATGCAAAAAATAATTATACATTTTTTCAAATGCCCTATTGCATATTTATAAAAAATGTTGTATATTATCCCTTGTCAACAATCAGCGAAAATAATCACAAAAGAAATCGCCCGCTGCTTCCGGCTTTGTCCGGCCCAGGGGGAAATTTATTTCAGGAGGATATGAATATGAAAGAAAAAGTTGTTCTCGCCTACTCAGGCGGCCTGGATACCACCGCTCTGATCCCGTGGCTGAAGGAGACCTTCGACTATGACGTTATCTGCTGCTGTGTAAACTGCGGACAGGGAAACGAACTGGACGGACTTGACGAGAGAGCCAGAATGTCCGGCGCGTCCAAATTATATATTGAAGATATTGTAGACGAGTTCTGCGATGAATTTATCATTCCCTGCGTGGAGGCCGGCGCCGTATATGAGCACCAGTATCTCCTGGGAACCTCCATGGCCCGTCCCGCTATCGCGCGGAAGCTGGTGGAGATCGCCCGCAAAGAGAACGCCGTAGCTATCTGCCACGGCGCTACCGGAAAAGGCAACGACCAGATCCGTTTCGAGCTTGGCATCAAGGCCCTCGCTCCCGATATCAAGATCATCGCCCCCTGGCGTATGACAGACGTATGGACCATGCAGTCCCGTGAGGACGAGATCGCATACTGTCAGGCGCACGGCATCAATCTTCCCTTTGACGCCCGCCACAGCTACAGCCGCGACCGCAACCTGTGGCACATCAGCCACGAGGGACTGGAACTTGAGGATCCCTCTCAGGCTCCCAACTACGACGATATGCTGGTTCTCAGCGTAACTCCGCAGAAGGCTCCCGATAAGGAGACCGAGATCACCATGACTTTCGAGGCAGGCGTTCCGAAGACCCTGAACGGCAAAGCCATGAAAGTATCCGAGATCATCACCGAACTGAACCGCCTGGGCGGAGAAAACGGCATCGGCATCGTCGATATCGTGGAAAACCGTGTGGTAGGCATGAAGTCCCGCGGCGTTTACGAGACTCCGGGAGGAACCATCCTCATGGCGGCTCACGAGCAGCTTGAGGAACTGATCCTTGACCGCGACACCATGGAAGCCAAGAAGAAACTGGGAAGCCAGTTCGCCCAGGTCGTATACGAGGGCAAATGGTTCACACCGCTCCGCGAGGCGATCCAGGCATTCGTGGAATCCACTCAGAAATATGTCACCGGCGAAGTAAAGCTGAAACTTTACAAAGGAAACATCATCAAAGCCGGAACGACATCTCCATACAGCCTGTACAATGAATCTCTTGCTTCCTTCACCACAGGCGATATGTACGACCACCACGACGCGGACGGATTCATCACACTGTTCGGCCTGCCCCTGAAGGTCCGCGCAATGAAACTTCAGGAAGTGGAGAACAATAAAAAAGGCAATTAACTCCCGGTTAATTATTTGTAACCGGAAATTAAATTATACTCAGTTGTGAGCAGCCTCCTGCTCTGATATGATGTAATCAGCAAAGGCCGATGCAATATCAGAGCAAGGAGGTTTTTTTATGCAGATAGGAGAGGTTATCCGCACATATAGAAAGAAACAGAATCTGACACAGGAGGAAATGGCGAACAGGCTGGGGGTGTCCGCTCCGGCTGTAAATAAATGGGAAAACGGGGTATCACTTAGATAAAGATACCACACCAATCCCACGCTGACTTTTGCTCAA